>ERZ1034763.740-NODE-740-length-13069-cov-9.194406_pt1 | contig 13069 bp, 15 predicted proteins | sample MGYA00520701_ERZ1034763 | MGnify/ENA primary metagenome ERZ1034763 (study PRJEB33766, sample SAMN09781707) | gut metagenome | biome: gut microbiome | host: Homo sapiens | place: Madagascar | study: EMG produced TPA metagenomics assembly of the PRJNA485056 data set...
TAGGCACTTTTACATTTTTATTTATAACTATTGTCATAATTGCGCCTAAAAAAAAAATTGTACCTAAATATATACCTGTCATAGATTATCCTCCCTATTGCCGTTAATACTGGTTAGAAAAGCTTTTCCCGGTCATCTGTTCTTCCATTCCCACTTTTTAGTGCTTCCATTCGCAAGTCTTGCCATTGTTTTACCTCGTTAAAGTTCAATTTATCGTTCCAATTTCCTCTTCGCTGAAAATTTCTTCTACATCAACACAATTTATTTCTATTATTTCTCCATTATTTTGCTTTATCGAGAATGTATTTTTGCTTGAGTCTACTTCATACAGCGTACCTATAAAACACTTTCCATTTCTCAAAACTTTACACTTTTGTCCAATATAAATTGTATAATTAAAGTCACTGTCTGAGCAATAATTAATAAAGCTTTCTCCGTTTATGAAGAATGTATCTACACTTCTGACCATATATTCTGTTTCTCCTTAACTTGTTATCTAACTATGCAAACCGTAGCTGTCCGGCCTGCATAAGAGAAATGGTCGTTCTTGATATTTCCCCATCTGGTTCCCCATTTCCTCCTATGCCGCGCTTTAATCCGATACAGTCGATTTCATCAAGCATCAGGACACATTTCTGCCCTTTGCAGAAATCAAACACACGCTGGATATTCTTCGATGTATTTCCCATGAATGAGTCGATCAGGAAGGAAAAATTAATGTATGCATAAGGAATACCAAGGGAATACGCCACATATCTGGCAAACTCCGTTTTTCCAGTGCCGGGTACGCCGTATATGAGGGTGCTGTTTTTGTAGGGAATCCCATACTCCCTTAATTTAAGCGTGTCCGCCACACCACGCTTAATCTTTTCAAAAAGATCCCACTGAGTTTTCCCAAGGTAGTACCGCTCGGCATGAAAGCCGGACACATCTTCCATACGCATGAGCCCGTTGAGATTTGCTGGCAGCTCGATCATGTTTGGACCGTTGAGCAGAAGATTTTTACATCTTCTGACTTGGCTCTCATTTTTCTTCGTATTGTCATTGGCACAACAGCAGATCGCGTATTTCTTCGCATCCTGTATTCTGTTTTCTGCAAGTGCCCGCACGCAGGCAAGCATGTTGACATCCATTCCCATGATTTTCTTTCTTTTCCTCCAATTCTTTTTCACATACGAATTTTTCTTTTGAACGAATGCTTGTTTATGTTTTCTAATCAGTTAGAACATGTTATAACCTCCATTTTTTAAAATTAATTGCGGAGGAAGGAATCGAACCTCCGACACCCAGATCATGAGCCCGGTGAGCCTTCCTCTGCTCTGCTCCGCAAGAAATTACAACACACCTCCGAAAACCAGATATGTCAACGTAACAACAATTGGGGCAAGGATAAGAGAAATACCAAAGCCAATCTCCGTTCCTCTGTTTGCTTCGTTATGATCGTGACATCCGGAAATTATAAGAATAACTCCCATGAAAAGACAAAAAACAATTATTGCTCCAATAATAAGCACCATATACAATTCTCCTTTCACTTTGACATTAAATACAGGATATCATCTTCAATCCTTATTGTTCTGTTCAATCAGCTGCTTTATATTGTCGGACAGTTCACGAATACTCTCTGCAACAACCGCAAAGCCTCTGCCGTGGCAATCATTGCAGATAATCGTGACATCCGGAAATGATAAAAATTATTTCTTTCCGAATACGATCTCGATCTTCCTTAACCGCTTCCCGTAATTCTTCTTCGGAATAAATCCACTCACTCATATATGACATTTGCATCTCCTCTTACTTAGCATAGACCACCCCTCCGTCATATACGCAGAGGAGCAGTCTATATAATAATTACTCAGTCAATGTAAGTTCACCAGTCTTGTAAGAAAGTGTCCAGTTACTGAATTTTCCTTTGTCCTCCACTGGAACAACGCTGTTGTACATTTCGTCCTTTGCCTTGCTAAAATCATCCAGAAGACGAGCTTTTAACAATACAAATCCTTTAAACACCGGACTTGAAGTGATAACATCCTTCTTGTCGTTCGCGTGAGTATCATTCAGCCAAGTTATCACGTCGGAAACTACCTGATGCTTTAACTGTGCATCCCAAACCTTATCGTATATTTCTTCCGGTACGCTGATCTTTTTAGACTTGGTATCATTGCTTTCCTTGATAATCTCATATGTAACCTTATGCGTTACATAATCACAATTCCATTCAATGATCATATGGCCGTCATCTACCGGAAGTTCATCTTCAAGGGTATATTTTGCTTTCTCAAAGTCCTTGTAGTTCTCGGCCGCTGACTCAATTAAGCCAAGAAATATTGGTGCCTTCGTAAGTGAATCGCTTCCATCTTTAGAATGTGTCTCGATCATGTTCGCAAGCAGGTTTTTAAACGACGAATACATTACGTCCGTTGTATTAAGTTCGGCAACCACATCATCTGATGCCGCATATTCCTTATTTTTTGTTGTTACCTTCATAGGAATCACATTTTTAAGATTCCTGATAGTTTCTGATTTCTTCGTCTGACTCATTTACATATCCTCCCATTGATTTTGTTAAGTTTACAAGTCTCTCATATTCTTCTTTGCCAATAATTGGCTCTGCCCACTGCCGCGGCACCCAGAGATCAAAATGATCAGCGATACCATATTTCTTGTAATAATTGTTCCAATGATATACATTCGCAAGAACCCGTCCTTTATGCATCGGACAAATTCTTGTTACACGCTTATCAGCCGTTCCGTATGTCTGATAATTAAAGGCGCTGCACCAACTGCATCCTTCTGCAATCGGGCAATAGAAGCATTCATCTGATGACTGTGAACGTCTGTCGATGGCGTTTAAGCAATCAATACAGTTCTGATGCTCTTTACAGGTAGCAAGTCCTGTATGCACGTTACCGATCCGCATCGGCTTTTGATCCGTTCCAAGCGATGATTCCATGTAACGAATACACGGATATAACCATCCATCCGGATCCATAGAAAGCATGGAACCCGTTCCGCCGCAGTTGTGAACGACCGCTCCATTGGCAACGTATGTGTGCGAATTAGATACTGTAAGATTGAAGACTTCGTATGGTTCAATCTCTTCTTGTTTCTTTCTTACGGTTGTCCAGATCAAACAGTCATCCATCTTATCTGTTCGCATAAAGGTTAACTTCTTATTGTCAGAGAAATTAACCTCATACCGATCATGCACATAAACTTCTCTGCCTTGAATCGACGATAATCCCTCTCTAGCTTCTCTGCTGATCAATGGATAATATCCTAATCCGCGAAGAAGATAAGCGATGTCATATGCCAGAGCCTTGCTTACGGTTGATAATCTCTGTCGGTTATCTTTCATTCGATAGTCGTCTGAATCAAAAAGACCTTTCAAGAGCTGCTTTACACTTTTTTTATCCCATAAAAATGCATCTCCCGGAATTCTTTTTTCTAACACACTCTCTCCGCACTGTTCCAAAATTTTAAGTAGCTCTTCATTTGATTTGAAAAGGTTGAACTGCTCAACCTTTGGATATTCATCACAAGAGTAAGCAGTTCCGGACTTTCTTAGGATTTTGTCCAGTTTCTCGGCATCTTTATATGAGCAGCATATTTTATATCCCGTCGTACTGTGCCAGCCATCTCCAAGATAACGTCCCACAATATATGCAATAAATGGATCAACCCTCTTGTTTCCAAATGAATGTCCACGAAGGGCAATCTTATCTTTTTTGCTCACATCCTTGATTGCAATATACGCAGGCTCCTCATAATGAAGTTTTCCTTTCCATCCCATATACTGAAATTTCTTCGTAAGGAATGGATGATTTCTAGTCGTATACAATTCTCCGACTCCAGAAGCTTTGATTTTTATTACTTCGTCAGTCTCTGCCTGATGCGTAATTACATTTTCAACCTTTTGAATATTGCCGTCGCCGTCGATAACTTCATCTCCAACCTCTAATGTCTCAATCGGAACATTTCCAGTAGGTGTCAATATCATTGTTCCGGCTCTAAAACACCAATTTTCCACATCATCTAATTTTTTAGGCGTTCCAATATTCCTCGCATAAAGGGAACAATAAAGATCTTTATATCTTTTATCACTCAACATAAAGTCGGAAAATTTTTTCATAAGTTCATACAGTTTCCCAGCATCTTCATCTGTCCAAAATGCTTCATATACACAGTTTGCATGGATCTCATCGTAGCCAAGACCAACAATATGCATGAGTGCGTCATATATATATGGAAGATTCTCGGGCGAAATTGTGATTTTGCTTCCCATATAGTAACCGCGAGACATCCAATCCTGTGTGGCCGCCTCTGCCAGATCATAACTGCCTCTTCCATTTGGGAACACACGACATTTATCATGAAGTTCCTTATTTCCATCGAGTGTTACAGAAAAGCTGATGTTATCCTTATTTCTCTGCAAAAACCTCTGTACTTTTGGATCCGTATAGAGGACGCCGTTACTGCAAATTGAGATGCAAAACTTTTCCATCCACGGATGTCGCAACAGAATCACGCGCAGTCGGAAATAATCAACGATCTGTTCGATCAGATCAATTTCAAGAAATGGTTCTCCACCGATGAATTCAATGACGATGGCTGGCGACTTCGCTGTGTTGATATAATCTCCAAATCCGTCTTTCCCTGCAAGTAATTTATCAATGAATTCCTTCGCGTCATCAATACTCATTCGGCGTGTACTCTTGTTAATCTGGTAACAGTAGGTACATGCAAGATTGCACTTATCCGTAACTTGAAAAGTCACAGTTCGCGTTAATACGCGATCCTTACCTTTTGCATCCGGATTATATGGCTGCGGATAAATCGCAGCGATTAAATCCGTATAAGATATAAACTTTTCCTTTTTCTCCATGATTTCAGTAGTGTAGGAACTAGATATAGGTATTTTCTCTTTTGCATAGATTGTAACACTTTTAAAATTGTCCTCGTATATAAATGTACGTGGATAAACATGTTCTCCCATTATGATATCTATAATGGATTCCTGTACTTTTACATATGTATCTAAAGTTACGGTACAGCGTTCGTATAACTCATTGAATTCGTCGCTGTCCAAATAGCTATCATCAGGATCATTCAAATGATGGTCCAACATGAATGTAAGATTGCTTTTCGACATACGCATTTCCATTTCTGCCTTGCGTAAAGCTAAGACATGTTCTTGTCGCAAGATAAATTTTTGCTTAATCATTATTCTCCTTTCCTATTGAGGTGTTCTATACATTTCTTTGCCTTAATCTGTGAACTACTTGGCAATTGAATAACCGAGGATTCCCGCTTGGTTTCCTAAAATTCGGCAACTTAATTTTCAAACATCCTCACAACTTATTATCAAAGAACATACGTTCTTACTTGCAATTATATCGAACGTAAGTTCTTCTGTCAACATTTTATCAAACATATGTTTTCTCTTATTTTAACACTCGCCATGCCAAAAGGCAGTGGCGTCTTGGTGGCTGCCAATAATTTGGTAAGAAAAACCTCATCAGATAAATTCCAATGAGGCTTTCGTTTCTCCCTGTTATAAAATTATGGCGTCCCTAAGCTTGCCTGTGGGTATTAGTGAGCCTATCTCGCACTTACCATAAGTCCTCCGGCGCATCCGGTTCCACACGATGAGGTACAACCACTGTAGCAGCCATTACATTGACCGATACATGATCCGACACAAAGACCTGAACACGCCCCACTGCAGGATGAGGATTCCGGTGTCAACTTAGAAACATCTTCTCCCGCATCTTTTCTCGCCGTAATGGTTTCTTCTGTTTCACCAGAAAAATTCTCCTTGGACAGATTATCAACGATGGTTATTAGGTTTGAATTAAATCCTTTAGGAATAGGGCTTCCCTCTGTTGTTGATTCGAGGTCATCATAATTCTTTATCTTCAAAAGTAAATCCACTGTCTTTTCTCCATACTCGGTGTGAATCTTTCCGCCTTTTTCTGGTGAATTTGTAAAATCATATGCTGAACTTCCATATTCTGTCATGGAACCAAAAGGTACAGTCGGAGTGTATAAGCGGGTTGACGCACCAAGACCATTCCTTCTTAGCATTTCCGCTTTTAATTTTGTTTTAAGTAACGATAATTCACTTCTGCTAATTCCCATTTTTTCACATCCTTTTCTTTAGGCACTTGTATATGAACTTGCATTGCAGGTTGTATAGCAGCCCGTGTTACATGTACCATTACAGCCTCCACAGCTAGAACATCCGGTGCAGGAAGTACATTGTCCACTACATCCTCCCTGACATCCATCACAGGACGAACAACCAGTATCACAATTTCCACATCCACTACATCCTGAACAGCCTCCACAGCCGCCGCATCCCCCACATGAGCTGCAATTTTGAGAACACGAACTGCAAGTTCCTGTGCAGTCGGATGCGCATGTCTGCGCACATCCTTTGTTACATGAACCTCCACATTGTGTTGAACATGAAGCACAATTTCCACACCCCGTTCCGCAAGTTGCTCCACAGTTACCCACACATGTCGATGTACATTTAACGTTACATGAGCCAACACATCCGGAACAAGTATCCGCACATCCACTACTTGATCCTTTTGCTAAAACTTCCGGATTTGTGTCAACACTTTCTATTAACGTCACTGCGGTAGCCATTGCCGTAGCATTTCTAATTGCACTTTTTAGTTTCACTTTCCGTTTGCCGTTAGAGATTTTACCTTCCTTGACTACCTTTTTCATCTCGTCATACATATTCTTACCTCACTGATGATTATTCATCCCATACGGATGCTGTAGCAGACCACTGAAATCCGTTCCAGTACTTCATTACACCGCGGCTGGATTTACTTGTATCTACCCAGAGTTTGTTCTTATTTGACGGTGCTGTTGTTCCAATGGATACTCCACCACCGCCGCCGTTTAAGTTATCCCTTACCGATGCAGCATATGATGTATCTACAGAACTCTTTGCTACAAATAAAAGTCCAAGAAGTCCGACTGCGCTCTTCTTTAGAAAGTCCATGCGGCTCATCGTTGGCTCTATTTCTCTTTTTTCTGAAATCTGTGTGTTATTTTCCATTTCTTTTTATCCTCTTTTCTCTAAATGCTTGGTTTTCGGTGCTTTTATGGTCAGATACAGAAGAATAAGGCCACCTATCGCCATGAAGAACGTTTTGACCATATAGCCAGCCTTTTTCTCCGTGATCTTTCCTGCTCTTGATACGAGAATCTTTACCGAATCATTAACTTTCGGAAGTTGATGCACAAACCGCTCCTTGATCGTGACTTTATCTGTTTTGCCATGATAGGATACGATTGTATCCTCCTCGTAATAATCCTTATACAATGGATTGTCCTTTGCCTTTGACATTTCTCTTACAGCGGTCACGTCCGTAATCGTTGCATTGTATTCTCGGGATGTTTTGTACTGGACGATCCCGGTTGCTGCGGCTATAAACAACAGACACCCGAATGCAAATGTGATTATTCTTGCTGTCTTTTCACTCATCGCCAGCTTCCTTTCTGTCTTACACCGGATTTACTGTTCGGACTGATCCCCGTCTGCAGTATCCTCGGATTCGGAGGAACCACTCTCGGTTCCTTCTGTATCCGAATTTTCTGTATCCTTATCCTTTGCAGTATCTTCTACGGTGCTATCCGCTTTGTCCGTATCCGACGCGTCATCAGATGGTGTATCCTGATCGATTGCATTATCAGAATCTACAACTTTCTTCTGCTCATCATCTTCTACGGCTTCCTGTGTCTTTGCTGACGATTCATCATCAGAAGCTACGTGGTAGCAGATAATGTCTGATACCGTCACTGTCTGAGCCTGCGATGAAGGAATCATGATTTTAAGTGTTCCTGCCTTCGGATCCACACTGTATGTAGGTGAAATATCATACTGTGAGTCGTAGTCTACTTCAGCAACCACACAATCAATAAGGAATTTATTTGTAACTGTATAAGTTGCATTGCTTCCTTCTGTTGTCCAGCTGGAGATTGTGAAAGTCGGAATCATATCAACTTTATAATGTCCATCACTGGAAGCAATGAAAGCATCAAGTCTTGCGGACAGTGCTTTGATGTCTGACGTATTGGCATTTACCTGCGTCCACAGTTCCTGAATTGCTTTGTCATATTTCGTACTCATCTGCGAAATCTGCGTATTGATGCTTTTAATATTATTTTCTGTTGCTGTAACTCTTTCAGTTAATGCGGCAATCGTCTGATTTGCAGCATCAATACGTGAATTTGCAGCATCAATATTCGCCTGAAGCTGATCCTGAATGCTTGTGATTGTCTGATTGATCTCTGACTTTGCATTCTGGATAGATTCAGTCAGCTTCATATCAAGGCTCGCAATAGAAGCTGATAACGTATCGTAGTTATTACTGATTTTGGTATTCAGTTCGGAGTACACATTAGAAATACGTTTATTCAAAGCTGCCGTACTATCGGCGTCTGTCTTTGTCAATGCATCGATTTGTGCCTGAATATCAGATTTTGCATCTGTGAGATCCTTGGCATTCTTCTTTGCAAGGTCATCAATCTTGGCGGTCAGCTCTGTCTTATCAGAAGTAGCCGAATCAGAAAGGTTCTTATTGATTGCATCGAGACGATCTGAAATTGCCTTCGTCTGAGTGTTCAGATCATCCGTTAACTGTGACTTCGTATCGGTCAGCTTCTGATCAAGTGCATTGATGCTCTGCAGCAACTGCGTCTGGACATCCGTGATAGTCTGGTTGATCTCAGTCTTTGCATCAGCCAGAGCATTTGTAAACTTGGTATCAAGGTTCGTGATGCTCGTAGATAGAGAATCATAATTATTCGTAATCGTTGTATTTAACTCACTGTAAATATTTGTGATACGCTCATTTAAAGCCTCAACATCAGAAGTCTCAGTACTTGTCAACGCATTGATCTGTGCCTGAATTTCAGTTTTTGCATCCGAGAGATCCTTTTCATTCTTCTTTGAAAGATCATTGATCTTAGATGTCAGCTCTTCCTTATCAGAAGTGGCTGCATCTTTCAGATTTTTATCAATCTCGTTCAGACGCTTCGTGATCGTATCTGTCTGATTCTTTAAATCAGCAGATAACTCATTCTTGGTCGCTGTTATATCCGATGTTAGAGAAGTCTTCGTACTTGAAATTTCCGTAGTCAATTTCGAGACATTCTCATTGATCATCGTCGTCAGCGATTCCTGCGTCTGAGTAATAGACTGATTGATCTGCGTAATGTTGTTGTTGATTTCTTCCAAGGAGGCGGCCGTTGACTCATCTGTACTCTGCAGGTTCTTAACATCTTCTGTTAGTCCCTGAATATTGGTGACTGCTGTAGAAAGATCTGCAAGGATCTGCTTCTGCGTATCCAGTAACTCGTTTACAACGTCCGTAAGATCAGACAAATCTTTGCTCAACCGCTCTCCGGTCTTTGTGTTTGCGCTGATCTTAGCCAAAAGTTCTGTGTAAAGGGCATCCAGCTTATCGTCATACGCAGCACTTACAACATTGATAGTCTGCTCGTTATTTGTTACGCTCTGCTGATACATCTGATTGATGGTCTTAATAGATGCCTTCAGCTCGGTGTTACTCGTATCCAGAGAATTGAGCATCTTCTGCATATCAAGAATCTGCTCGTACTGTGTAGTTCCAGTATCAACCGTTGACTCGAGATCCACGCTTGGAACCGCATATGTAATGGCATTTGCCACGGCATTCGCAATATAACTCTTGGAAAGGTCAGTCAGATTACCGTCTTCATCCTTTTGAATATTTCCTGCCTCATATGTAGATTGCAAAGTCTTGACCAGTGCCTGAAAGACCTTTTCATACTCATCATCTGTAAGCGTGATCTTCTGGGACTTTAATGTACCTTCTACTACCGGCATAGCCCAGTCCCTGATCTTGTCCGCATCGATCAGGTCTTCATCCGTTAAGGAATCGTCCTGATTCAAAACCTCAATTGTCCTTAACTTGACCTCTGTGGCAAGTGTTACTTCGGAAGGCTTGAAAGTATATGCAACAAAGCAAATCACAACCATTAAACTTAACAATATTGCCGCTCCTACTTTTTGTTTTTTCTTAATTTTCACTGTTTTCTCCTTTCCCTTTTGTTTGGCATGCTTTACAGACACCAATACTAAGCATATATATTCCAATCATCGGGATACCGACGATTGCCATTGATATAACATCCGGCGGCGTTATCATCGCTGCAATGACCGCGATCACAACAATGGCCGGCTTAAGCGCTTTCTTCATCATCTTTGCAGTCAATATGCCGCATGATGAAAACGCGGCGCTCACAAGCGGAACTTCAAACAGTAGTCCCATGATCCACGCAGTCGTAATAAACAGACTTAGGTAAGCATTTACGGATACATAGCCATCTACCCCAAACTCTTCTGAGTAAGAATGAAGATACTGGAATATAAATGGGAACAGTATCTTGATACAAAACAAAAGTCCAAGGAAAAACAGTACGATGGCTGCTATGGTCGCCACAGAAAATACAACCCTTCCTTTCTTGGATCCGACTGCCGGCATCACATATGCTCCTACCTGCCAGATGATAAGCGGCAACGACACCAGAAATGCCAATGTGCCACACACTCGCAGCGATTGTAAAAGCATCTCCTGCGGAGCGATATAACCGAGTGCAAATCCGGCATTTTTACCGATCGTTAAAAACCACTTCGTTACGGTCTGCGCATTCGCATAGAAAAATATAAACAATGCCACGAATATGACTACGCATAACAGCAGCCTGCGCTTAAGTTCCCTGATATGCCCCGCCAGCGTCAGATTACTGTTTTTCCTCATCCACGCTCTCTCCTGTTACATCCGGTGTATCTTCCTTTTTTGAAGTTTCCTCTAAAAGTTCATCTTTAGAACTTTTAAGGGCTTTTGCCAGCTTCGGAATCTGCGTCGGTCCGATAAAGAACACCACAATCGCAAAAATAACAAGTAACTGTACTAATCCAACACGCATTTTTTTATTCCTCTCTTCCTGTATCTGTATTCGTTGAAGTTAATTCTGTTTTCATCTGCTCCACCTGCCCGGTTATTTCATCTTTAATATCCGTGACCGGCTTTACGACATCTTTGACAGGTTCCGTAACCTCACTTAACACTTTGGTACTTTCCTTCAATCGCTGCATCGTAGCTCCGAATTTCTTCGCATACTCCGGCAGTTTCTCGGGCTTTAAAAGTGCTATTGCGATTACGGCTATGACAAGCAGCTCTGTCAATCCAATACGCATAAATATTTATTCCTCCTTCCACAGAAAATCCTATACACATAGTTGTACGAACAAATGTGACATAGCATCCGCTCGTTCTGTTACTTATTAGGTTCTGTTCTTGTTTTTTATGGAAAATTTTTGAAATTTTTTAACATTTTTTTCAAAATGTTATTAAGTAACACTTATAGATGTATAAATTGTGCATTTTGCCAAAAGGTGTGACAGTGTGTCACACTTTTTGACAGAGATATGAAACTTAAAACTGATCAAAAAATAAAAAGGCCAGATGAATTTCTCATTTGGCCTTTTTAGGTAGGTATAGGTAAATATTTTGTGGTTTGGATTTTTGCCTTATGCTTTATCCACCTTTATTATATTGCATGATACATCCATATGTCAACAATTTTTAGAACGTATGTTCTTATTGTTGTCTTATTGTGCAATCTTTAATTTTGTTTATAATACCTTATTGATTATTTTCTTTTTTCTTGCCATGCAAACCAATAGCCACAAAAATTATTCCAAATACTAATACTGCCATCGATAATTTTATCAAAAATGATCCTTGGTCGCCCGTTTGAGGAGCTACGATAGAAGAATTTACATTTTTCTTATCATTCTTCTGTTTATTGCTTTTTTCCTGTTTTTCCTCATTAACAATTTTCTTGTTATTTGATGAATTGTCATTATTGGAGTTTGAATCATCGGCCTCATTGTCAGTATCATTTTTGGGCACAGATGGTTTCTCCGGATCATTTGGCTTATCTGGTTCTTCCGGGTTATCTGTCTCTCCGTACCGGTCAATGACTGTTATTTTCGCTGTTGTCTGTGTCAGATTAATCACATAATTTCCATCTACTGAATCACAACTGAACAGCTTATACGATGGATTATCTGTTTGGTTATAACTGTTTTGCTCCTCTGACAGATTGATTTTTCCGATTACCACCCCATTAACCGATAAATCATATGTCCCATCCAAAAGACCAAGCTGTTTATACCCGTCAGAATCTTCGAACATATAATTATTAATGGCATAAAACAAACACATTGAAAGTTGGAGAAAACACACACTATGAAAAATGATTAAGCACATTGAAAGTTGGAGAAAACGCATCTTAAGTTATATAGCCATTTTTTTATTGAATTAAAAATGCCTTATCCAAGTATAAACTCAGATAAGGCATAACCGTCATCTAGCAGATAGATGCTGTATATATCAGTGCCAACTATATTTTCTACCTTATTTTTTAATTGTGAAGCTGGCTGTTCTCTTATTACCAATTACGTCTTTTATAGTTATTGTATAATGTCCTGGTTTTTTAAACTTTGTTCCGGACTTAAATGTCTTTCCATTCACTGTAGCTGATTTAATTTTAGAAGCATCTTTGTATTTCACAACAACAGCTTTTTTGTAGGTAGCACCACTCTTGAATCCAGTAATCCGAGGCGCATACACGTCAGGGTTAATAAGTATGTCTACATAACTATCAAAACAGACGCCTACGCTGGACATTGATTTACACAAACGAAAAACGAGACTCTTTCCTTGCTTAGAAAAATCTGAGCATGCATAAGAAAATGTTTTTCCACATGAATACATCTCATCTTGTGTGCATAAATAAATGCTATCTGTGTTAGGATTCTTTTCTGCTGTCATGCAAGTAATTGGCAACCAGTCGGTAACATTATTTTTAAATGAGCCTCTTAACTTTCCACCCTTAACACTATATTTAAAAAAGTAAGCTTTATCCACAGGAATGCTTTGAATAATGATTTTGACCTGTGCTTCTCCACTATCAACCTGAGAATCAGAAT
>ERZ1034763.743-NODE-743-length-13030-cov-3.480077_pt1 | contig 13030 bp, 10 predicted proteins | sample MGYA00520701_ERZ1034763 | MGnify/ENA primary metagenome ERZ1034763 (study PRJEB33766, sample SAMN09781707) | gut metagenome | biome: gut microbiome | host: Homo sapiens | place: Madagascar | study: EMG produced TPA metagenomics assembly of the PRJNA485056 data set...
CTGGCACATTGCAAACTTTTGCGGGACAAGTTCGGAAAAGACATCAAAATTGTTTTTGTAGGCCCCTGCATCGCCAAAAAATTTGAGGCAGACCGCAATGCCGATTTGCTCAATTTAAGCATTTCATTCAGAGATTTGCGCCGCTGGTTCAGAGAAATCGGACTTAACTATCATACCATAGAGCCGGAAGAGGGCATTGATTTTGTGTATCGAAATGCCGAGGAGGGGCGCTATTACCCGATTGAGGGCGGCATGGTGGAAACACTCAAGCTCTCGGACAAAACCAAACATGTTTATATGATGCAATTGACCGGACTTGAGAATATTCAGCGTGAACTCTCCGATATCAAAAGCACTAACCCGAATATACCGATATTTATCGAATGTTTGGCTTGCGAGGGCGGTTGTGTTAACGGTCCCTGCACGCGTCCGCATAAATCCGGTTTCGAAAAGCGTGCCCGCGTGTTGAAAGACGCTGTCCTGTCCGAAAATTCGGCCCACCGAACAGAAGAAGAAAATATCGACTATTCTTATCATGAAAATCCGGTTGAAATCAAAGAATATTCAGAAGATCAAATTAAACGAGTTTTGGCTATCCTCGGAAAATACACCATCGAAGACGAGATTAACTGCAATGCTTGCGGATATGACAATTGCCGCAACTTTGCAAAGGCCATTTTGGACGGCAAGGCCGAAATTGATATGTGCGTTTCGCATATCAAACATCAGGCGCAAAGCAAAGCCAACGCGCTGCTCAAATGTATTCCGTCGCCCATTGTGATTGTCAATGCCAACTTGTCTATTCTGGAATATAATGACAACTTTGTTGAGGCCTTTTGGAATGAGGAAGATCACGCCGATATTTATGCCAAAGAAAATCTGGTTGGTGCCAATTTAAGAGATTTTATCAGCTTTACAAACCTGTTTTCAGCCTCTTTGGAATTGGGTGAAGACGTTAAACGCGAAAATGTTCGTCAAGAATCAAAGCTTTATGATGTGACTGTCTTTAATATTGAGCAAAAACAAGTTGTCGGCGGCGTGATTGAAGACGTCACAAAGGTTGAGATTAAACGCGAAAAAATAGCTGAAAAAGCCAAAGAGGTTATTGAAAAGAATTTGGCAACCGTCCAGCAGATTGCCTGCACGCTGGGCGAACATATGGCCGAAACGGAAGTGCTGCTGCGCTCTATCGCCAAAGATTATGCGGCCGATGATTATGACCGTCCGAAAGTAACCATCCGCAACAAAAGAGACGAGTAACCCATGAGCGACTCCCTGTTTATAGAAATCGGCTCTCATCAGGAACACAAAGCAACCGAAAGCTGTTTCGGGGATTCGGTTTTATCCGAAAAACTTCCCGAAGAACAAAGGATTATCAGCGTGTTATCCGATGGTCTCGGCAGCGGGGTCAAGGCCAATATTTTGTCTTCCATGACAACACGCATGGCCATGAAATTTGTTGAAAGCGATTTGGATCTGGTGCGTTCAGCCGAAGTCATGATGCAGGCGCTGCCCGTGTGTCAGGTCAGAAAAATCAGCTATGCGACTTTTTCGGTTGTAGATGCCATGCTTGAGGGCAAAACCCGTATTTACGAGATGGACAATCCGCAATGCTTTATTATCCGCGATTGCAAGCAATTCCACCCGTCGCACCATGAAATTTCATCGCCCAACTGGAAAGACCGGATTATTCATGTCTATCAATTGACAGCGCAGGAAGAAGACCGAATTATCATTATGTCTGACGGCGTTACGCAGGCAGGCCTCGGAAACCCGCTGTATCCTTTGGGCTGGCAAAGGGAAGGCGTTTGGAAATTTATCGAAAACCAAATTCGCCGCCGTCCGACAATCTCGGCCTATGATTTGGCCAAAGCTATCGTGCATGAGGCATTGGATAAGGAACCGGATAAAAAAGCCGGCGATGACATTAGCTGCACGGTTATTTACTTCAGAAAACCGCGTAAGTTGCTGCTGTTGAGCGGTCCGCCGTTTGATGAAGAAAAAGACAAAGAAATTGCCGAAATGATAGATTATTATGATGGAAAAACAGCCATTTGCGGCGGAACGACAGCCAATATCATTGAGCGCGAGCTCTGTCTAACCTGCGAAATGGATAAGACAACTTTTGACCCAAATATTCCTATGGCTTCCATTATGCCGGGGATTGATTTGGTCACAGAAGGAATCCTGACCTTGACGGAAGTTTATCGGATGCTCAAAGAAGGCATTGACGAGGACAAAGATAATGCGGCCACGCGTTTGGCACATCTTTTACTTGAATCTGACCACATAGATTTTGTTATCGGCACAAAAATAAATGAAGCGCATCAGGATCCTAATTTGCCGATGGAGCTTGACATTCGCCGAAATATTGTTAAAAAGATTTTCAGACTGCTGCAAAGCAAGTTTTTGAAAGAAATCAGCGTTAAGTATGTTTAACCCTCAAACAAAAGGAAAAAACCGATGGAGAAGGTAAAAGTCAAAATTTGTGCAGGAACGGCCTGTTTTGTGATGGGCGCTCCTCAAATTCAATCTCTGGAGTTTGCCGCTCCGGAGGATTTGGCTGACAAAATTGACGTGACGGAAGTTCGCTGCATGAACCATTGCACACAAGCCAAAGGCTACAACAAAGGCCCGTATGTCGAGGTTAACGGCGAAGTGATTGAAGAAGCCACGCTTGAAAAAGTATTAACAAAAATCAGAGAAGTTTTAGCTGAAGAGGAAGAAAAGTGCTAATACCTAAGAATTATGCAAACCAGATGCGGAGTAAAATTCTGGTTAAAGTTGTCGAAAGTTTTTACAAAGACAAGTTTGAAACAGCCGACAATATCCCTATTGAAATGCGTCCGAAAGATTACGATTCGAGTCGTTGCTGTATTTATAAAGACAGAGCCGTCCTGAAATATCGTCTGATGGCAGCCTTGGGCGTCACGCCGGAAGAAGAAACAGACGAGGCCAAACGTTTGAGCGACTATGGCAAAGAGGCTCTCAAACGTCAAAATCACGCCAAAAGCTGCTTGTCGGTGATTGACATTGCCTGTTCGGCCTGCGTCAAGTCGCAATATATGGTCACAGACGCCTGCCGCGGGTGCTTTGCGCGTCCGTGCATGATGAACTGCCCCAAACAGGCTATTTCCTTTGTCAACGGCCGGTCTCATATCAATCCGGATATCTGCGTTTCCTGCGGCAAATGTATGGAAGTCTGCCCGTATCACGCGATTGTCAAACTGCCTGTTCCGTGCGAAGAGGCTTGTCCGGTCGGCGCTATCCGTAAAGACGAGCACGGCGTGGAGCATATCAATGAAGAAGCCTGCATTTCCTGCGGTAAATGCCTGCAATCCTGCCCGTTCGGCGCGATTGTCGAGCGCTCGCAGCTGGTTGACGTGCTCAATCTGATTCACAATTCAGACAAAAAAGTCATTGCCATGGTTGCACCGGCCATTGCCGGACAATTCCCGTTTGACATGAAACAGGTTATCGGCGCGTTAAAAAAAGCAGGCTTTGCCGATGTGGTTGAAGTGGCCGCCGGCGCGGATATTACTTCAACAAACGAAGCCGCCGAGTTCGTCGAGCGGATGGAAGAGGGCGCCAAGTTTATGACAACTTCCTGCTGTCCGGCCTATTATCGGGCGGCAAGCATCCACATTCCGGAGATTAAACCCTTTGTGTCCAACACCAAAACCCCGATGTATTACACGGCGGAAATGCTCAAAAAAGAACAGCCTGACTGCATATCCGTATTTGTCGGCCCTTGTTTAGCCAAACGAACAGAGGCAGAATATGATCCGAATGTCGACTATGTGCTGACCTTTGAAGAAATCGGCGCGATGTTTGTCGGAGCGGGAATTGAAATTGCCGACTGTGAACCGGCTGATTTTGCCAAAGTATCGTCCGCCCAAGGGCGCAATTATCCTCTGTCTGGCGGTGTTGCTGCGGCGGTCGGAAATCTGGTTGAAGGCAAGGTTGATTTCAGACCCGAGCGGATTGACAGCCTGAGCAAAGAAAACCTCAAATTGTTAAAACGTTACGCCACAAAAGGCTGCGAAAACAATATGATAGAGGTTATGTGCTGCGAGGGCGGCTGTATTGCGGGACCAGGCTGTATTGCCTTAGCCCGAAAAGCGGCAAAGCAGGTTGAAACCTATGTCGCCGAAGGCCAAAACCAAAAAGAAATGAAGTAACAAAACTTCATAATCAAAAACTCCCGAAATTTATGCTTATAATTTTCGGGAGTCTTTTAATTATAAATTGATTCCTTGTCAAAATGGATGACTTTAACTATAATATCAATAATACAGATGCGATAAAGGAAATAATATGAATTATCAAATAGAAATTATAAATTCATCTTCCAAAGGTCATAAAAATTTATATGCAAACTTAGCCCGCTTAACAAGCCCGATGAGCGATGTTTACCCTGACTACAAAGAATGGCTGTTCAAAAAGTTTTTCCCTGGGCTAAAAGACGGGTCACGAAAAATGGTTGTTGCTTATAACAATGATAATCCGAACAATCCTGTCGGCGTTGCGCTGCTCAAAGATACCCAAGAAGAAAAAAAGATTTGTTGTCTGTTTGTCAGGGAAGACTGCCGAGGCCAGGGAATAGCAAGCAAGTTAATGAAAAAAAGTTTTGAAGCTTTAAAAACTGAAAAACCACTAATGACAGTATCAAACAATAATCTTTCTCAGTTACAAAGATTGCTGGACAAGAACAACTTTGAATTTTCTTATAAAAGAAAAGGAGCTTATCAAGAAAACAACACCGAAAATTATTTCAATAATGAAGCGACAGAAATACTCAAAAAAGAAGTTTTAGCGCCCTTATTTGCATACAAATCAAAAGAACGCTAAAAAAGCTCCGTTTTTAACAACGGAGCTTTTTTTGTAATCCAAAACCGAAAAGCCTAATAACTGCGGGCGTAAATGACGTCCATTGTAGCGGGTTCGCCCGTCAACAGGCATTCGCCCGTTGTGCCGCTTTGGTCAAACGGAATGCACCTGATGGTAATTTTCATCTGTTTTAAGATTTCTTCCGTTTCGGGCTTGGCGCACCATTTACCGCGGACAAAAGCGACTTTGCCGGTCTGTCCGTCTTCAATCCATTCGTTGGAATTGGCAAAATAAGCCGCAAACGCGTCTTTGGTCGTGATGTCCGTGCGGATATTGGCGTCCAATCTGGCTTTAGCTTTGGCAAACATTGCCGCCTGAATATCCTCAAGCATCTGGGCGGCATGAGCGGCAAACTCGTCAAAAGCCATAACCTTTTTGCCCTCAGGTGTGTTGATATACAAACGCGTTTTGACCATCAGATTGCGGCCGTCGACATCGCGTTTGCCGACCTCGAGAATAAGCGGAGCGCCTTTGCGCGTCCATTCCCAAAACTTGTCAACGGAGGATTTGTCCCGCTTGTCCAGTTTAACGCGGATTTTCTCGCCGAAAGGCATCTGAGAACTCAAAGCCTGTTGCAAAGAACTGATATAAGCCATTACGGCGTCCGTATCGGCCTCGTTTTTGATAACAGGCACAATGACGATTTGATAAGGCGCAATTTTGGGCGGCGTAACCATACCTTCGTCATCGGCGTGCGTCATAATAACACCACCGATAAGACGTGTTGAAACACCCCAAGACGAGGTGTAGGCATATTCCTGCGTATTATTTTTGTTCATAAAGGAAATATTGGCCGATTTGGCGAAATTCTGTCCCAAGAAATGCGACGTGCCGGCCTGAAGCGCTTTACCGTCCTGCATCATGGCTTCAATGCAATAAGTATCGACCGCGCCGGGGAATTTTTCATGCTCGGGCTTTTTGCCGCGCAAAACAGGCATTGCCAAAGTCTCCTCGCTCAATTTGCGATAAGCCTCCAACGCCCATTTTGTTTCGGCCTCGGCTTCTTCGGCCGTAGCATGGGCGGTGTGGCCTTCCTGCCATAAAAATTCACGCGTGCGCAAAAACAGACGAGGACGCATTTCCCACCGAACAACATTGGCCCATTGGTTAACCAAAACGGGCAAATCACGGTAAGATTTAATCCATTTTGAAAAAGAGTCGGCGATAATGGCCTCGGACGTCGGGCGGACAATCAAAGGCTCGTCCAACTCGGAAGAGGGAGCCAGCTTGCCGTCTTTCATAGCCAGACGTGAATGCGTCACAACAGCCATTTCTTTGGCAAAGCCGTCAACATGCTCGGCTTCTTTTTGAAAGAACGACAGTGGAATAAACATTGGAAAATAGCAGTTTTCGTGGTCGGCTTCTTTAATCTGGGCATCAAAAACATCTCTGATGCGTTCCCACATACCATATCCCCACGGCTTAATCACCATGCACCCCGGAGAAGAGGAGTTTTCGGCCATGTCGGCCGCGCTGATAACAGCCTGATACCATTCGGGATAATTGTCTTTGCGTAAAGTCTTAAGTGTCATAATGTTTATTCCTTTTCATAACGTAATGAAACACCCGCACCCCCATTGGTGCGGGCGAGCAAAAAGGAATATAGCACGGATTTTAGTTTTGTGAAGTCTTTTCTTTCATTTGCTTGGCTTGATGGTGTTTTTTCATCATCTTTTTGTTTCTTTGCTTTTGACAGCCGCAGGTGCAGCCATCGCAAGACATCTTTTCATCGGCCGAAGCGGCCGCCTTAACGGGCACGTCGTGCGATGTTGTGTTTTTGCGCTGAGCCTGAGCGGCGCCGCTTGCAATGGTCAAAGCCAATGGCGCCAGCAAAAATAAATAAAGATATTTTTTCATGAGGTGTTTTCCTTGTGTTGTTAAAAGGGATATTTTCTAAAATAATATCATCTTGTGCATTTCCAAGGATGTTTTTGAAAATTATCTTGCCAATCAAAAAATATTGTATTAGAGTGGATAACGTGATGAATAAATCACGAGGCCTTATTGAAAAGTGCCTCTATATCAACCTGTTTTTAATGAGGATATATCGAGATGGCAACAGGAACAGTTAAATGGTTTAACAAGAAAAAAGGTTATGGTTTTATTACTCCGGATGAGGGCGGAAACGATGTATTTGTTCACATTACAGCCGTTAAAGAAGCTGGTTTGTTTACTTTGCACGAAAATGCAAAAGTCAGCTACGAGCTCAAGACAGAAAGAGAAAAAACTGTTGCCGGAAGTTTGAAACTGCTTGAAGAACCTGCCGAATAGTTTTTTCAAACGAAATCTCGTTGAGACTTATCAATCCTCAAACCTTATTTGGGTTTGGGGATTTTTTATAAAAAACAGCCGCAAAGGCAAAAAAAGACTTGATTTTAGAGAAAGACTGGTATAAATTGCCCTCACTTCCGAGAATGAAGGCGGAGACAACCGCCTCGTTTGGCGCCATAAGCCAAAACTATCGGGACAATAACAGTAATAAAAAAAGGAAAACTTAAATGAAAAGTATCGTTTCTACGAAAAAGAAAAAAGAACGTCAATATGGCGTTATCTGGGGCGCTCCGAACAGCTCTGTCGCTAAAAGAGAATATGCTCCCGGACAACATGGCCAGAGAAGAAAAAAGACAACCGATTATGGTGAGCAGCTCTCTGCCAAACAAAAATTGAAAACCTATTATGGCAACGTTTCCGAGAAACAGTTCCACAAATATTATGTTGAAGCTATCCGCCGCTCCGGCGACGCAGCCGAAAATCTGATTGGTTTGTTGGAATCCCGCTTGGACAACATTGTTTACAAAGCTAAATTTGTTCCGACTATTTTTGCCGCTCGTCAGTTCGTTAACCACGGACATATTCTTGTTAACGGTAAGAAAGTCAACATTCCTTCTTATATGTTGAAGGTTGGCGATGTCATCGAAATCAAAGCAAAATCTAAACAATTGCCTTTGGTTTTGGCTTCGTTGGAATCAACATCTCGCGATGTTCCGTCTTATGTTGAAGTAGACAACAAAAAAGCAACAGCCAAGTTTGCTTTTGTTCCTAAATTTGATGATGTTCCTTATGCGTCTTTGATGCAGCCGAACATGGTTATCGAGTTCTACTCAAGATAGTCCGGATTATCGGAAATCTTTCAAAAAAAATCCTCAGAAGTTGTGCAAACTCTGAGGATTTTTGTTTTATCAAAAACAAATATAAGTTAGGATAAAGCATCATTGAATTAACAGACGCTTATCAAACGGGAATAAAACGATATGGATGACATTCAGCTTGACATTGAAGATCCTCGCCAAACTTCGGCAAAAAAAATAAAGGTATCCGTTCAAAAAAAGGCCAAAAGGCGGACTTTTTGGCAGTATTTGTTTGACTTGATTATTAAAACTGTTTTATGCAGCGTGTTAATCGGCTTAAATTTCACATTATTTGCGAATGCCGGAAGCTATCATCTGTTTTCATCGGCGGCAAGGTTGACGCCTGAGGCCGAGTGGATATATATCGGCATAGCCGCCTTAAGTTTTGTTTTAGTATTGGCGGCTTCTTTCTCGCGCCATTTGCAAGATGCGTTTTCGTCGTTGATTTTCGCATTGGTAATCGTCGCGCTGATCAATCAATTTGCCGTTTTTGAAAAACATTCAGGATTACTGATTTTATTTAACGGTCTGTTTAGCGATGCGGTCAATGCCGTCTTGTATGAATACGCCTTTTTGATTATCGGCGCTGCTGCATTCGTTTTCTTTTTTATCCTGCTGAAGTTGTTGAAACGTCAGTTCATTTTATATATGACGCTTGGTTTTGCTGCTGTTTTGGGGTGGGTTTTAAGCGAGGCTTACCTCAACCCCTCATCACAATATTTCAAAACCGTTGCGCAGTCATCAGCACCCCAAAAACAAGAAAACGGAACAAACATTATTGTTTTGTCATTTAACGATTTATCCTCGCCGAACATCTTAAGAAATATGGCAAAAGAGAATGAAAACACTCCGGTAAAAGAAAGCCTGAACAATGCGCTCGGCTTCTATTTGCGCAACAATTTCACACTTTATCCGAATGCAATGGCAAAAAGCACAGATGCATTCCAAAATTTAATCAGTCTTTATAATCCTCAGTCAGAAGCAGATTCGGCTGATTTAACACTGTCTTCAACAATTAAAGACAGTTATTTTGATTTTTCGACATTGCAATTTGAAAAAAGCTATCTCAAAGAAAACGCTCTTTACAAACTGCTGAAAGAGCAGGGCTACGCCATCAATGTCTATCAGACAAGAAACCTTGACACCTGTTATATCAATAACCAACAAGAAACAGCATTATGCAAAGAAAAAGTCAGCACACCGTTGAATTTGTCAGGCGATACGATGTCGACAATCAGAAAGACCGTCTTTTTATCGGCGCAATGGTTGGAATCAACGGGATTCGTTTCTTCGATAAATCCTCTTCTCAAAGGAATTAGCTATCTTTACACAAATAAAGACTTAGCGCCTCTTGGGGTCAATTCCAACCGTTTGTATGCCGTCAACGCGTTCAAAGTCTTTGATCAAATAGCTGATGTTATCGATACCCAAACAGGAAATCAAGCTTATTTCGCAGTTATTGATTTGCCGTCAGACACCTATGTTTATGACGCTTTTTGTAATCTAAAACCCTCCAGCGAATGGATAAGCGAAACAACGACGGCACCTGTCCACGTCACGCTTGACCAACGCCGCGCGGCCTATGCCGAACAAGTCAGTTGTTTATACGGTGCATTGGAAAAGTTTATGCAGCAATTGAAAAAATCAGGAAGTCTCGAGGACACGACAATTGTCATTAACGGACTGAATGTGCCGCAAAAACTCAACAGAATTGAACAAGACGCCTATCGTCAACTCCAAAGCAAATATCAAGTTGCTTTTGCTGTTCGGTCGCCCGAGGAGAAAGGAGCCAAAATAGATACAGCAATTTGCTCCGTTACAGATATCATAGCCTCACAGTTTATTACGCATGAACCTTGTCGGGAATTTTCATCTCTGCCGGAAATGGAAATTTCAGAAGACAGGATTAAAGAAGGCGTTGCCGCAGATGGTTGGTCTCAAGGAAACTTATCCCAAGCTCAAGAGGCTTTTGGCGAGTGGTTTAATGGGTGGGCGGCTCATAACTCTTTTGAAAACACGTTTAAAAACGAAAATCAGCCACAAACAGCAGAAGACGGCTCACAAATCATAGCCGAAATTAAAACACCGGAAACCATTATTGAAGATGAACCGGAACAAAAGCTGGAATCTATCACAGTTGCCGCCGAAAAGGCTGAAGAGACAAAAGAAGCCCCCGAACCCGAAGGTCAAGAGGCTGTTGAAAACAAACCTGAAATCAAAGAGATACCTGAAGAAGTTATTCCGGAAACACTGTTTGATGTCGGCGAAATTTCTCCGGAAACCACAGAGCCCGTCAATAATGATGCTGCCGCGCCGGCTGAAAAGCCTCAGGAAAAAGCACAGCCTGTTCCCGAAATTAACCCTGATATCAAAGCCGCAGAAGAAGCCACAACACAAGCTATTCAGCGAGCCAAACAAGCTCTCGCCGAAAAACAGGCTCAAAAAGAAGCAGAAAAACAAGCTGCCGAACAAAAACTAAACGAGCTCAGCCAAAGTATTGAAACCATAGCCAAAAATGAAAAATTGCGAGATGTTCTGGAAGCGCCTGTCGCAACCAATAAAGAACTTTCGCCGGAACAGCTTAAAGAAAAGCTTCATCAGAATCTGAATGAAACAGCCAAGAAAGCCGATAAGTCCATTAATATTGAAATTAAGGTCTTAGACGGGAAACCAAATTCGTAAAGGGCGGCATGACATCCGGTCAGACAAAATCAGAAAATCTCCCCCTTTGGAAAAAAAGGATTAGGCTTTTTTGGCGTAACAAAAGAGCAGGGGTGTCGCTTCTTCTCTTGGCGGGAATACTCCTGTTAAGTTTGTGCGCCGAACTGATAGCCAATGACAAGCCTTTAGTCCTTGTTTACAAAGGAAACTGGTATTTTCCGGCTTTCAAATCCTATACGGAACAAACTTTTGGCGGAGATTTTCCAACCCCCGCGGATTATAAAGACGAACTTATTTCTAAAAATATTTTCCAAAACGGCAAAGCGTTGTTTCCGATTATCCCTTATTCGTTCAATACTGTGGACTATGCCTTGACACAGCCGACTCCTTCAGCGCCCGACAAACACCATTGGCTTGGCACAGATGACGAAGGACGTGACATTTTGGCACGAATTCTTTACGGAATACGGCTATCTGTTATTTTTGCGTTTATCTTAACAGCCGCAACATCTGTTCTCGGAATTATCGTTGGCGCAGTTCAGGGATATTTTGGTGGAAAAACAGACATCATTATCCAGCGTTTTTTGGAGATTTGGGAGTCTTTGCCGCAGCTTTTTATATTGATTATCATCGCAAGCGTATTTGCTCCGGGGTTTTGGACGCTTCTGTTAATTATGCTGGCCTTTGGCTGGACCTCTCTTGTCGGCGTTGTCAGGGCTGAATTTTTACGCACGCGCAATTTCGAATTTGTCAAAGCCGCCAAAGCATTGGGCGTCAGCAATATCCGTATAATGTTCAAACATATTCTTCCAAATGCTCTGGTTGCCTCTGTGACGTTTATTCCCTTTATTATATCAGAATCCATCGTGGCATTAACGGCACTCGACTTTTTGGGACTCGGACTATCGCAAGATTATCCGTCATTAGGCGATTTGGTGCGTCAGGGAAAAGACAACTTGCAGGCACCATGGATAGGAATCTCTATTTTTGTAGTGCTGTCAGCCCTTTTAACGATGTTGATTTTTATAGGCGAGGGTGTGCGGGATATTTTTGATACAAGGAAAACGTCATGACGATTCTTGAAGTCAAAAATTTGAACATTTCTTTTCATTCGACAGAGGGATATAGTTATAAAGTTGTCAAAAATGTTGCCTTTGAGTTGTCCAAAGGCGAAGTTTTGGGAATTGTCGGAGAATCAGGCTCCGGAAAATCTTTGACAGCTTTGTCAATCTTGGGGCTTTTGCCCTATCCAAAGGCTTTTCATTCCAAAGAAAGTTCTATAAAATTCAATGGAGAAGAGCTGTTAGGCAATCCAGATATCAAAAAATATCGAGGAAGCCGTATAGGCTTTATCTTTCAAGAACCAATGTCCAGCCTCAACCCGCTGCACACCATCGGCAGGCAAATTGCAGAAACCTTGATCTTGCATCAAAAAATGAGCAAAAAAAAGGCCAAAGCCGAAACAATAAAACTTCTGGAACAAACAGGAATCAAAAATCCGAAAAGCCGTTTCAAAGCTTACCCGCACGAGCTTTCCGGCGGCCAGCGGCAGCGTGTAATGATAGCCATGGCCATCGCCAACAAACCGGATATTCTGATTGCGGACGAACCGACAACAGCGCTTGATGTGACAATTGCAGCTCAAATACTGGAATTGATTCTCAACCTCAAAAAAGAGCTCGGGATGTCTGTTATCTTTATCAGCCACGACTTGAGTGTCATCAAAAAAGTGGCTGACAGAGTCCTTGTGATGAAAAGTGGTAGAATCATCGAGCAGGGCTCTTGCGAAACCATTTTTAACCACCCCGAAAACCGTTATACAAAAGCTTTAATTTATTCATCTAACATTTTGAAAAAAGAGAATAAAAACAAGACGGGTTTTATTTTGGAAACCGAAAACGCCACCGTTAAATACCCCTTATCAAAAACATTTTTCGGAAAAGTCAAAGAATATTTAACAGCACTCAATAGTGTCTCGGTCGCTCTCAAAAAAGGAAAAACACTCGGAATTGTCGGAGAATCAGGCTCCGGCAAAACAACCTTCGGAACAGCCTTGGCCGGTTTAACGCCGTTTGACGGAAAAATTTTGCTAAACGATGTAGACATCAAAGAAATACCTGCTATCCGGCTGCATAAGCAAATTCAAATTGTTTTTCAGGACCCTTATACTTCTCTCAACCCACGAATGACGATTGAAGATATTGTAGGAGAGGGGGCAAAAGTTCATTTTCCGAAACAATCTCATCAAGAAAGATTAAGTAAAATCAAACACATATTACAAGAAGTCGGCTTAAGAGACGATGCGTTTGGTAAATATCCGCATGAATTTTCAGGTGGCCAGAGGCAGAGAA
>ERZ1034763.747-NODE-747-length-12959-cov-8.273016_pt1 | contig 12959 bp, 11 predicted proteins | sample MGYA00520701_ERZ1034763 | MGnify/ENA primary metagenome ERZ1034763 (study PRJEB33766, sample SAMN09781707) | gut metagenome | biome: gut microbiome | host: Homo sapiens | place: Madagascar | study: EMG produced TPA metagenomics assembly of the PRJNA485056 data set...
GCGTCAGGCAACGCAGATGTTCTTGCATTATTTGGAATGTCAGCAGGTACAGCAGTTGCTGTAATTAACTATATATCACAGATATTTTCACCAGTAGAGAGTCTCGGTATGGAGATTCAGACAATACAGTCAGCAATTGCAGGTGTACACAGAATTAATGAGTTCTTTGCACAAGATGAATTATTGAACAAATCGGACATCGAAACGGGACAGACAGATTCTGCCGATGAAAAAAATGTGCCATATGTAGAATTTAATGATGTAACATTTGGATATGATGAAAAAGATGTACTTAAAAATCTCAGCTTCTATGTCAATGAGGGAGAGCAGGTTACACTTTCAGGAAGGACAGGAGCTGGTAAGAGTACTATATTCAAGCTTCTGCTTGGATTATATGAACCTCAGAAGGGCGAGGTACGTATCGGTGGTATCAGTACATATGATATTCCAGATGATGATAAACGTAAGCTGTTTGGTTATGTTGAACAGACATTCCATATGGTTCCGGGAACTGTTAAAGACCAGATTACACTGTATGACAGTTCTATAAGCATGGAAGATGTCAGGGATGCGGCAAGACTGGCTGGTCTTGATGATGATATTATGAATTTCGATAATGGATATGATACGCCATGTACACCAGAGCTGTTCTCACAGGGACAGTGGCAGCTTCTCTCAATTGCAAGAGCCGCAGTGGCAAAGCCAAAGCTTCTTCTGCTTGATGAGATAACTGCTAATCTTGATGCACAGACTGAAAAACAGGTCCTTGATGCATTAAAGAGGGTATCAGAGAACAGAACTGTTATATCAATATCTCATAGGGTCAATGCCAAGACAGGAAGAATAATTGCGGTCTGATAGTAAAGATTAAGTGAGTGGGGGAGTTGTTTTAATGCAGATGACAGACACATTTCCAGATGGAACTATTATAGACAAATGGTTTTATGATGATAGCGTACCGGAGTTAGAACAGCTTGGTATACAGTATGTAATAACAGATTATGGTATAAAGGATGTGGCATGTACAGAGGAAAGCGTGGTATATACTGCCAGATTCCAGCAGCTTATCGACACCGTTGCAGACAATGGCGGCGGTGTGATAGTTGTGCCACGGGGAATTTACATGACAGGCGCACTGTTTTTTAAGCAGGGAGTTAATCTTTACATCTGTAAGGGCGGTGTGCTTAGAGGTAGTGATGACATATCTGATTACCCAGTAATGATGACACGTATTGAGGGCGAGAACTGCATGTATTATCCAGCTCTTATCAATGTTAACGGCGTTGATGGAATGGTGATATGTGGCGAAGGCACGATAGATGGCAATGGCGCAAGGTCGTGGAGAGCATTCTGGCAGAGAAGAAGCTGGAATCCTGAATGTACGAATAAGGATGAACAGCGTGCCCGCCTTGTATATATCTCTGACAGCACAAATATCACTGTTGCAGGACTTCATATGTGCAATTCACAGTTCTGGACTAATCACATATACAAAAGCAATCATGTAAAATATCTTAACTGCCACATATATAGTCCGAGAACGCCAGTTAAAGCGCCAAGCACAGATGCGGTTGATATAGACGTGTGCAGCGATATTCTGATAAAGGGATGCGTTATTGAAGTGAATGATGATGCAGTGGCATTGAAAGGCGGCAAAGGTCCGTGGGCTGACAGTCTGCCGGAGAATGGAATTAATGAGCGTATAATCATAGAAGACTGCCAGTATGGCTTCTGTCATGGATGTCTGACATGTGGCTCGGAATCCGTTCATAATAAAAATGTAATTATGAGACATATCCGCATAGATAATGGGTATAATCTTTTATGGCTGAAGATGCGTCCAGACACACCACAGCGTTATGAATATATAACTGTTGAGGATGTGCGTGGCAGGATTTGCAGCTTTATCAACATCAATCCGTGGACACAATTTTATGATTTGAAGGACAGGAAAGATATTCCATTATCATATGCAGAGCATATTGTTATGAGAAAATGTGAATGTGAGTGTGACATTTATTATAATGTCATGGAAGACGACAATCAGTACAGGTTGTCTGATATAAAACTGGAGGATAATAACATAACAGAGACAGGCAGATATACACCTGGAATGCACACCGTCGCAGAATAATACACCGGTATACTGGATGGATAAACAGGGCAACAATATGGGATTATCTGTTAGAAGCACTAAAGAATATGTAAATGCAGATGTTTTTACAGACATATCTATAACCTAAAGGAGATATATTAGATGATAAAAGATGGTTTTATGTATCTCGCAGTGCTTATTCTTGTCTCTGCGGTATTAGTCAATTTACCGAAGATATTCAAAGGCAAAAAGGCTAAGGTTTTCTTTAACTTTGCTCCACCGATTGTTCTTATATACCTCGGGCTTATGATTCTGTGTACAGTCAAGTTATGGGATCTTAGTGCCACAAGTGCAGTATATAAATCAGTTAAAAATCCAATATTGTATGCGATGCTGTTCATAATGCTGCTTCGCTGTGACCTTAAAAAGATTGTAAAATTAGGACCTAAGATGCTTATAGGTTTCTTTGCTGCGACATTGTCTATCGGATTAGGATTTGTCGCATCATATGCCATATTCCACCAGATATTAGGTGAAGGTGCGTGGAAGGCACTCGGAGCATTATGCGGAAGCTGGATGGGCGGAGGCGGCAACATGCTTGCCATTCAGGCAGCCCTTCAGGTAGATGAATCAACAATGGCGTATGCACTTGTTATAGATTCTATCTGTGCAACTATATATGTTATGTTCCTTTTATGGGCTATTGGCAACCATGAGAAGTTCAACAGATGGACTAAAGCTGATACAAGTATTATAGATGATGTTGGAGCAGCTCTTGAGGAAGAGGCTAAAGCTAACACAAAGCCTATTGCATGGCAGAACATTATTCTTTTATTAGGTGCAGGACTTTTCGTGTCAGCAGCTTCAATGGAACTTGGAAGCATGATTAATGCAAGGCTTTCGTTCTTTGACAGCACAACATGGACAGTGCTTATTGTATCGGTATTAGGAATTGTATTCGCCCTCACACCATTTGGTAAGATTAAGGGGACTGAAGAGATATCTAATGTTATGTTGTATATAGTAATTGCTCTTATAGCATCAAGAGCAGACCTCACTGCAGTTGGTAACGCACATATCTGGCTGCTCGCAGGCTTTGTAATTCTTATAATCCATGTCGTTATCATGGTTATTCTTGCAAAGCTGTTGAAGATGGATATATTCACTTGCTGTGTTGCATCACTTGCCAACATAGGTGGAACTGCAACAGCCCCGGTTCTTGCCGGAGCATACTCTAATGCCCTTGTTCCAGTCGGAATAATGATGGCGCTGCTCGGCTATATTGTGGGTACTGGTGGCGGATTAGTTGTCGCTAACCTCATGAGCATGTTTGGATAGGGAATGGTTATGTTATGCTGTTTAGATACATCAGATATGCATTTTTCAGCTCATTGTATTTCCTGACAGTGACATAAGCATGGTATCTTCCTTGAAATAAAGATACTTTATCATTGTTAAATGAATCAATAAACCCCATGTTGATAAGAAAACCCTTTTTGGGTTGGAAGAAAATGTTGGGATTAAGCCGCTCAGAGTAATATGTGAGCGGCTCTTTTGATTCATAGCTGCCATAAGTAGTATAGACAGTTACTTTACGGTTGCAGACCTCAATCATGATAATATCAGATGAGAACATAGTCAGGACTTCTTTTTTAGTGACAACAGCGATTCTTTCGTTATTAGTATTAGATACGTATAGGGCATCGTGAAGATTTCGCATAAAACGGGTTTTATTAACAGGCTTGTTTAAAAATCTGAATGCCTGAAAGCTCATGGCTTCATCAAGGTAATCATTATAAGCTGTAACAATAATGAAGAGAGTATGTTTATCAGTTTTTGACATACGCCTGCCAACACTTATACCACTAATGCCATTCATTTCAATATCAAGGAATACAATGTCAAAATGTGAGTTATCGTCAAGAAGAGCTTCTCCAGATTCAAATTCACATATATCAGGCAGACCAAGTTTGTTATTCTGAAAATATTCTTCTATATATGATTTAATAATCTGCCTTGATGTAATTTCATCATCACATATTGCAAATCTCATAATTACCTGTCCTCCAAAGTTAATAGTACGCAGAATACTTTGTTTTCATCATCATAATGTGTCTGTATGTTGCCGTTATATTCAGATACAATTTTGCTAACGCTTTTTAGTCCATAACCATGATGGATTGTGTCCTGATTACTTGTAATCAGATTGCCAGCTTCATCTGTAAGAGGCTTGTTAGTACATGTATTGGTTATAGATATAAATGTTGTGCTGCTTGTTGCGACTGGCGTAATCTTAATGTCAATATGTGGGTCAGGTGCATTGGAACATGCCGCTATAGCATTATCTAACAGATTACATATTATTGATGTAAGATGGCTTGATTTGATAAAACAAGTGTTGGAATTATATGCATCTATGTTACATTTTATCGATAAACTATCAGCCATCATGGTATATCTGTTAAAAATAGTATTAAGTCTTGTGTCAGTGCAGTATTTAGTCTTAGTATTAAATTCCTTAGATGTTATAAGTGAATTAATATATGACCTGGCATCATCAGATTGTGTATCAGATATCAGATTCATAATTGTGTTAAGATGATTTTTCATATCATGAATCATAATCTGTTGATTTTCATATGAGGTTTCAAGAAGCTGATAGGTGCTGTTACGTTCAATTTCAGACTGTAGCTGAAGATGAAGCTGTAGGAGTTCATTATTTCTGGCAGTCATATAATCCATAAACCATACTAAAGTTATATCTATGATTATAGTGCAGATACAGCATAATATAATCATATTGGAATCAATTGCTGGAAGAACTGCATTACGCATAATGTGATATAGGCAGAACAGCTCAACAAGAGTCAATAATGTTATTACAATAAGAATGACATTGGCAAAAGATATATTTTTGCTGGCATTATGTCTTGAACTGTCATTATTATGGGTCAGTCTTGATACAACCAGAAGTAATATGAAATATGATGATTTGCTAAGTATAAAGAATAGAAATATTGATTTATCATTAAGCATAGGACTAACCTGAAAATTATCTGCAATGCTGCTGAATAAAAGTTCAGAAAATCCCATAACACATGTCATGATTATTGCATAGAAAATCGCACCTGAGATAACAGGTGTATATATTATGTATACAATAAGAAAATTGATAATTGTAAATGCAGCCAGATTAAGAGGGATTATATGGACAAATGATATAATTGTCAGAATCCCATAACCAATTATGAAAGCTGCAATTTTCTGATATCTGCTTTTGGTATTGATGAATGTTTGGTTAAGAAAGAAAGCAGCAATAAGACCTTCTATAATAAAGGTTATTATATTACTCAACATATAGAAATACCCCCTTATATCAAATAATTATATAGACATAATGAGTGAAATTCAATTGTCTGTGTCTAAGACGACAAAAAATCAACAATTTTGTAGCAAAAATGTCGTTATAGACATAAAGTATTGTTTTTCTAGGTGGAAAATGGTATATAGCTAGTAACATCAACGTAAAAAGTAACACGAAAAGGAATTAAACAGTATGTTAAAAAAATGGCTTCTAGGATTTGAATTTATTTTATCTTTATGATAGTGAATTGAATAATGATGAGTTACAGAAATGATTTTTGATTCGTGAAATTTAATATATTTGTAAAGGAAAGTGTAGATGGGGATATATTATGATAAACATATTATCAGATAATATTGCTGGATTTCTTATCAGCATGGGAATTATATCAGATGACGATAGAGAACTATATTCGTATGCTGCATATAATATTATATTTAAAGCAGTACCGATTATAGTATTATTTATATTATCAATATGCATGGACAAGATTATTGAGAATGCGATTATAGTTTTAGTTTTTTTGTCCATTCAGAAATATGCTGGTGGATTTCATTTTAATAAACCTGCTATATGTCTGTTTTGTTCAAGTGTAGTTATGGCAGTACTACTGGTGTTGTCAGATTGCATATATACATCAGTATTAATGCACGCAGTTTTATTGATATCAGTAATTATAATAGCATGTCTGAGTCCCCTTGATTCAGATAAAAGAAAATTAGATGATACAGAGATAAAAGAGTATAAGATAAAGGCGGCTATTGTGTTATTGGTAATATCAGCGTTATATATATTGTTATGTGTGTGTCATAAGATTATATATTCTAATTGTATTTTTCTGGCAATTGAGTTGGTATTATGCTTTCAATTGTTAGAAGTGATAAAGAATACTAGAAGTAGACGATAAAATATAGCTGGAAGCATATTATCATAATTGCATCCAGCTATATTTTTATGTCAATAATGTTATATATTTATTTCTTTTGGTTTCTAAGGACAAATACTTGAATTATATCGTATATCATATCAAGGTCATCCTCATCGCATAGTTTTAAACTGTCAACGATATTATTCATGACATTATTTGATGACATAGTACCAAGAAGCAGGTAATCTGATGTAACAGATAATGCTTTGCATATTCTCATTAGAACAGGTAAGCTTGGTGTAGAATTACCTGATATAATTGAGGATAAGTAGTTAGATGATATATTAGCACGTTCACTTAATTCCAACCGATTAATATTCATAGCCTTATAACGGCTTCTGATTCTCTTACCCATTTCTACATTGTTAAATCCATCCATATATTTATAACCTTCATATGTTTACATTATTAATTAGGGCATGCGGACGAAAAGTTGGACTGTGTAATGCCTGACATGTTATGAGGTACACACAAGAACAAATATCGACAGCACTTGTATTACTAAAAGCGACAGGATCCCCAGACAAAGTTGTCCAAACCTTAGGGTATCCATCTGCACCAATGCTTTATCATTGGCGTAAAAAGTATCCTGAATATTACGATGTTCCAAATCAAAAGCATTGGAGACAAGCTCCAACAGAATTGAAACATGACGTAATTAAACGTTGCCTTATTAAGGGCGAGCCTGTAAAATTAGTGGCAGAAGAAATCGGATACACACCTTCCTTGATATATAAATGGATTAGGGAGTATCGGGAGAAGGGATGTTTTCAACCCATGAAAAAAACTACTGCCAACATTAATGTAAATCCAAACGATATCACATCTGCGGAAGATATCAATGAGCTTAAAGCTCAGATGCTTGATATGCAGATGGAAATAGATATTCTTAAAGAAACAATCAATGTATTAAAAAAAGACCCCGGCATCGATCAGACAGCTCTCTCAAATCGGGAGAAGGCAGTGATAATCGATGCCCTGAAAAATAAGTATTCACTGCCGGATCTTCTAAAAAAACTAAACCTTGCAAAAAGTAGCTATTATTATCAAGAAAAAACCATTTATGCAAAGGATAAATACTCCAATCTTCGCAAAAGAATCATACAACTGTTTCATGAAAATCGTGATATATTTGGTTATCGGAGAATTCATATGCTGCTTCATCGTGAGGGTATAAAAGTTTCTGAAAAAGTGGTTCGTCGTATTATGAAGCAGGAAAAACTAATTATCAGACGAAAACGCAGACAGAAATATAACTCCTATAAATGTGAAATAACACCTGCGGTGGAGAATGTTATAGATAGAGATTTCCATGCTACAAAACCGAATCAAAAATGGCTTACTGATATCACAGAGTTTTCTATCAAAGCAGGAAAAATATATCTTTCGCCGATAATTGACTGCCTTGATGGTATGCCGGTGAGTTGGACTATAGGCACTTCTCCGAACGCAGAACTTGCCAACACCATGTTAAGGAATGCTATTGCTACACTTAAACCAAACGAAAAACCTATCGTACATTCTGACAGGGGATGCCATTATCGTTGGCCAGAATGGATACAGATAATGGAAGAAGCAAACCTTACACGATCCATGTCCAAGAAAGGTTGTTCTCCTGATAACTCTGCATGTGAGGGCTTCTTTGGTCACCTCAAAACAGAAATGTTCTATGGACATGACTGGGATGAATATAGCATTGAAGAATTTATCCAGGAGATAAATGGCTATATGGGTTGGTATTGCAAAGATAGAATTAAATCAACACTCGGAGGACTTAGTCCTCTAGATTATAGAAGGAGTATAGGCATAGCGGTCTAAAAAAATGTCCGCATGCCCTTAGTATGCATGTAATTTACCAATATATAATTGAAAATTGAACAATCTAAGAGAGAATAAATCTGAAATACAGAATTTTTAAATTCTTTTTAAGGGATTTATTCACCTATACTTGTACAAAAAACAGTTTTTTTTAAGTGAATTCGACAAAAATGACAGAAAAATGTCGTTATAACCATAGCTATTGTTAATATTAAATTATATATGTATAATCAAATTACGTTGATGTTAATATTTACAAAGGAGGTTTTAGGCATGAGCAGTGTTAAAGATGTACTTAAGAAAGGTGCAGCAAGAATGACAGAGGCAGCTCTTAGAAAAGAACTTAAATCAAGTGCTAATTCTACAGCATGTGGATTTATGTATCAGCAGCCAGCACCTGAAAAATTAGCTAACTTTAGAAAAGTAAGATAGTTTTTCTATAAGACAGTAATGGTGTTATGGATAAAAATTTTAACAGTACTGTAAGTAATATCCATTACTGTCTTAACAATTTTGTAGCAAAAATGTCGTTATAGACATAAAGTATTGTTTTTCTGAGTGGAAAATGATATATAGCTAGTAACATCAACGTAAAAAGTAACAAGTGTAATTAATGTAAAATATAGGATACCAGTAAGGGAATTACTAAGACTTAGGATTTAAGATGAAGTAATTTAATAAAGAACAGATAGTGTCAAATGACATATGAAAAAATAAAAAGACACTTTTGTACTTTTTCTTGACATAGGACCACATTACATTTTTATCAAACTTGCTGAACTTAAGGGAAGAAGCATTTTTAGGAAGGGAATTTAAGTCCATGCGAAAGAAATCTATCGTGAATTCACGGTAGATGTAGTGAAGCTTGTATTTATTCTTTTCATCGTTGAGATGTTCTTTTTTAACTTTTCTTAGGTTGTAAAGATAAAAAGGGCATTTAGGATTTTTCTTACCATCATTCCATGTAAGGTATGGTTTAAGATGCCTGATAGTGTTAAGAAGATGAAAAAGTTTTAATTTTGCTTAGAAAAGGAGATAATAATATTATGGCGAAAAGAAATAGCTTTATAAAAAGTTTTGCATTAATGGTAGCAATGGTTATGTGTCTTTTGACACTGTCGAATTATTCAGTTTATGCTGCTGGATTGAAATTCAACGTGGATGATAATGACCAGAATGGTGTAGTACCAACAGATTTGTTTAGATATGGAACAGAAGTCAGTGATTATTTTACAGTTGGAAGTACAGGTATAACTGCAAAATTTTGGATTAATGATTATTTAGGTGGAGTAACATTTACGTCTTCAGATTATTGTGATTATTATGTAGTGGATGGCTATATATTAAATGCTTGGGGAGACAGACATAATTTTACAGGAACAAGATATGAGACAACTACGTGCGAATTTTACACAGGATGTTACGACTCACACCAGCCTATAAGAACTGTGCACGTTACAGCTAAGATATGTTCACCAGATGATCAGGATACATATGATGAGACAGCATCTTTGGGGAATCAGTAAATAGTGGATGGTAAATAAAAATGTTGGTAAAGAAAAGAGCATGTATATTTTTGCTAGTTATATCTGTTTTAAGTTTAGTGGCATGTGGTGTTGATAGCACTGAAAAAGCAACAAAATTAAATGATGAACAATTGAATACAGTTGACCAGCCATATTGGAGTATATATACACATAATGTAACGTGTGGTGCAGGTGGATATTATTACATAGATAACAATCTGGTTAAGTATATAAAGGATGATGGGGAGTCGACTGTATTGTGCAATAAGCCAGATTGCAGGCATGATAGCGCTGATTGTGCAGCTAATTTGTCAAGTCAGGATAAATCAGAGGGCGTACATTTTGGCGGTTATATGGGGCAGATGTTATATTATCATAATGGAAAAGTATATGTTATGTATAACGAAGAAAGCAGGTCTGGAAAAGTTTATCTTGACGAAATAGCTGGAGATGGTTCGTATCGTAACAGGTTATTTGAGATAGGAAGCTGTAATTCGGCATATGCGCTGGTATTTCATGATGATGATGTATATATTTACCTTAAGGAAGGCAGTGTATCTGGTAGGGAAGAAAATACTGCAATCATAAGAAAACGTTCACTGGATGGAAAAAAAGATGAGATTGTATATTCATATAAAGATAAGGGCGCAACTGTATTTGCATTAAAAAGTTATGGAAGATACCTGTATTTTTTAGAGGAATCTTATGATAGAGATAACGGGGCAGATGGATATAAGCGCAAAGGTCTGTTTCGATATGATTATGCAACAGGAAACGTGGATAAGGTTGTAGATGAACAGATAACAGATTATACATTTGATACAGAGGGTGGTATGTTGTATTATTATGTGTATAATAGTGGACTTTATAAATTGGCATTATCAGATGCTGATGTGGAGAAAATCTATGATGCCTCTGATGGTGTAACAAATGTATGCCAAATATCGTACCTGAATGGAAATGTATATGTATCTAATGATATGTTTTATGCGTTTTATGGTGTAAATCCCAAAGAGAGTTATATTAGTGTAATTAGCAGTACCGGAGAATTAGAGAACAAAGTGACTTTTGATAAGGAAAGCATATATTATGTAATGTTTGGAGATGATAAACGTATATTTATTAATACAGGAAGCAGTATTTACAGTGTAAAACTTGACAATAACAGTAATTATAACTGGGAGAAGGTAGAGTGATATGATTGAGTGCAGAAGACTTTTTTCAAAAAAATTATTAGTGATGATTGTCGTCTGCATGATTGCACTGCTGGTACTGACTGTCAGTAAAGAATTTTCTAATCGGTCATTTGTGGAATTTTCACAGATGATCGATTATGAAAAGAAGTTGTATGAAACAGGCATGGATGATATAGATATTACAGATAATAAAAAGTTGTCAGATACAATGTATGCTTCAATCATATCTGAATACAAAAGTCATTTAGAATATATTAATTCATACAATGATGAGGTTGCTTCGATTATAAGCAATGCAGAAAGAATGAATACTTTCTCTATATTTAATAATGATGAGACATCTAATGAGAAAAATCTTAAGAAAACGATAAGAGATTATTCAAGAATAAAAGATACAAAACTCGTTATGTCATACGATAAGGCTGCAAAGCAATATATAGATAATAACTTTCCTGTATATTTATCAGTAATTATTATTATATATATGGTGCACAGGTTATACGAAGGTGAAGATAACTGTATGCAGTATATTGAACGGTGTATTAAAAGGCGGACTGGTCTGCAGATTACAAGGCTGACAGGACTGTTTGCTGGGACATCTGTTGTATATCTGATTTTATCGTCAGAGTCATTTTTAATAAATGAAATTATGTATAGAGGATGGAACACATTATTAAATCCTATACAGAATCTGGAAAAGTATAGTCATTTCGTATTTAATATGTCACAGCTTGAGTACATTATATTTGATTATATATATTATGTCATTGTTTTATATTTTGCGGCATGTATTATATGGTTTCTGTATGCAGTATTTTACAAAAGAATATATAGTCTGGTGTGTATCTCAATAATTATATGTTTTGAATTTATAATATATAGATGCATAAGTCCACTGAGCAGATATAATATTTTTAGAAAATACAATATTATACGTATTGGAGATATCAGAGATATAATCTGTGTATATTCCAACAGGAAAATCGGATTGGTTATGATATCGGATATATATCTGCTGGCAGGAATCATAATTCTGCTGACGTGGTTTCTTATGATTCTGGGTGTCTCAATACTATATAATAAAAGACCTGCTAAAGCCGGCAGAATCAGATGTTTTGATATAGTGATACTTAAGGTTCAAAGAATATTAAGTGATGTCCCGTTTGTGTTAAAGGAAATATATATTTTTTTAATATCATGCAGAGGAGCACTGGTGGTAATTATAAGTATTTTTTTATGTATTTATTTTACTATGGATTCAGTTATAGATTATTCAGACAGGTTTAAAGAATATGATGGAATATATCGGGAATATGGAGGGGAAGATTATAAATATATATCAGATAAAATTACTGAAAGTAAAAATGAATACCAGAGTGTGTATGCACGCCAGCAAGAGAAATATGATGAATACAGGAATGGGATAATAAGTCTTGATGATATGCATGGGATTAATGTTGAACTACAAAGCGCCAAGACACAGTATTCATATTGGAGAGAATTTGAAGAAAAAGGAGAGTATCTTGCGCATATATCAGATACATATAAAATTGATGGATATATGATGTCAGACAGGGGATATGAGAGTGTAATCGGGACATATTCCTATAACAGGGAGCGTATTATATTTGCAGTCATATTGATATCAATATTAATTGTTTATTCACAGATTATAAAACTGAACAATAAAAGCAGGGTATATTTACTTATCAATGCAAGTAATATGGGGTATAAAAAGATTCTGGTCAATTATCTGATTATAGGATTAATTCTTACACTATTGATTACAGCGCTCATATACGGAATTGAATGGATTATATTATCTAATGTATATTCCCTGCCATATATGAAGGCACCACTAATGAGTCTGACATTTATGGAAGGAAATGCTATGTCACGTACTATTGAAGGATATATAATAAAAAAGTATATGATTAGAATTGGATTGATAGAGTTATGCTATATTCTTGCTGCCGTTGGAGACCAGCTATGAAAAGTCAACCATAAATTAGCAAAAAATTTCTTTTTCATA
>ERZ1034763.750-NODE-750-length-12937-cov-7.660845_pt1 | contig 12937 bp, 10 predicted proteins | sample MGYA00520701_ERZ1034763 | MGnify/ENA primary metagenome ERZ1034763 (study PRJEB33766, sample SAMN09781707) | gut metagenome | biome: gut microbiome | host: Homo sapiens | place: Madagascar | study: EMG produced TPA metagenomics assembly of the PRJNA485056 data set...
AGAGGTGTCACCGCAGGTGACGGAGAGGTTGTACAACGGCAGACCTTCCGGCAACAATGAAGCCCTGATCTATTTTCCATAGACGATGACCTATTGCAAAATCTAAAGAAACAGGTGGACGATACCATGAGAGAAATTCAAGTTGCAGAACACAAGACCCTGAAGCTGACCAATGTGCTGTCGCGCAAGGTGGAAGTTGAGGATATGGGCAATCTGGCCATTGTGCTGACCCAGATGCAGAACTTTATCCGCAGCCATGACGCCATGCCGGTGGGCCCCATCGTGCAGTGCGTGAAGATGCGCAAGGGCCCCAACCCCACGGCGGAGATCTATTTCATGCAGCAGGTCAACCAGCTGATCCCCCGGCTGGACCCCGGCTACCAGATGGACGCTCTGCTGCGGGTGCGCAACTGCCTGTATGCCCACTACACCGGCCCCATGAGCTACAGCAACCTCGCCAGCCAGAAACTGGATATCTATGCGTTCGAGCATGAGATCGAGACGACCGGCGATTCGTACACCGTCTATGTCAATCAGGACGACGACAACGGTGTGCTCGACGTCTTTATGGAGACCAAGTGATTATGACGACCATTCAGAACCTTTCCGACCTGCAGGATCGCCGCATCATGATGGAAAAGCGTGTGCCGCCCTTTGGCTACGCGATGATCCTTCTGGTGGCGGGCCTGCTGGTCTTCCTGACCATCTGGAGCACCCAGAACTACCGCACCTACGTCAGCCAGTCGACCGGTACGGTGCAGGCAAGCAACAAGACCTATATCATGTCCAGCTACTCCGGCTCCATCACTGAACTCAACATCTCGGAGGGCAGCTATGTCAATGAGGGCGACCTCATCGCCCATGTCAAGAGCACCGACATCGACATGCAGCAGGACAGCTACAAGAGCCAGCTGGAGATCTATCAGAAGCAGAAGGCGCAGTATGAAAAGCTGCTGAAGTCCATTCAGGACGACACGAACTATTTCAGCGAGACCGACCTGGACGACCAGCCCTACTATTACCAGTATGAGAGCTACAAGAGCCAGGTGCAGCAGAAGGCCTTTGACGCTTCGCCCTATCAGGCGGCGGGCTACTCCGACGAGCAGATCAAGGCCCTGATGGAGCAGAACCAGAGCGAGATCGAGGCGCTGTACTACTCCACGCTGCAGTCCATCACCAGCAACCTGACCAGTGTGCAGACCAACATCGACAACATTCAGGCCCAGCTGGATACGCTGGCAAGCGGCGCGAACGATTACTACATCTATGCGCCCACGTCCGGCGTCATCCACATGGACACCCCCTATAAGGTGGGCATGGTGCTGAGCGCCGGTTCGGCACTGGCCACCGTGGCCAGCGAGAACAGCGATCAGGAGATCGTGGCGGCCTTGACCGTCAGCGACCGGCCGCTCATCAACGTGGGCGGCCCCTGCAAGATCGCCATCACCGGCCTGTCGGAGTATTCCTACGGCAACCTGACCGGCACGGTGACTTCCATTGACAGCGATGTGACCTCCACCGAGGCCGGCTCGTACTACAAGATGACCATCAAGCCCAACAGCACCTACGTGGTGAGCAACAGCGGCGACAAGGTCGATCTGGCCAACGGCATGAGCGTGACCGCCCGTGTCGAGTACGACAAGCTGACTTACTTTGAATATGTCATGGAGGCCCTGGGCGTTTTGTTCCGTTAAACAGCGTCCGCAAACTCAACGCCCAAAGAGGTACGATAGAATGAAACTGAACCCGAAACAGCTGGCCGTAAGCGCCGCCCTGCTGGGCCTGCTGGCCGCAGGCGCAGCGCTGCCCGCAGCCGCAGCCAGCCCCATTTCTGCCCCGGCTGCCATCACCTTCCCGTGGAGCCCTGTGGCGGCCGAGAGCGTGGAAACAGGGGACTATGCCCCCACTATGACCGTGGGCACGGCCCAGCAGCTTTCGCCGGTGGTCCAGCCGCAGAAAGCCGCCAGCCGAAACGGCGTGAGCTACGTTTCCGATAACCCGAACATCGTTTCAGTCGGGGAAGACGGCGTGGCGCAGGCGGTGGGTCTGGGCACGGCGAACATCACGGCCACCTGTGGCGATGTCAGCTGCACCTATACCATTACCACCCAGCCCGACAGCACGATGATCGCGACCGAGATGGACATCACGCTGGCGTCCAGCACCATTGCCGTGGGCGACACCACGTCGCTCTCGCTGGCGGTGCTGCCCACCACGGCAGCAAACTATATCAGCGTTTCGCTGAGCTCCTCCGATCCCGGCGTGGCCACTGTGAACAACTTCGGCAAAGTGACCGGCGTGGCCCCCGGCAAGGCGACCATCACGGCCACCGCCGGGGATGTGACCTGCTCGGCGACCGTGACCGTCGTGGCGGCCTCCTCCAGCTCGGCGTCCACCGGCCCGGTGGAGTCCATCTCCCTGAACACGAACTACATCGTGCTCAAGCCGGGGGCTTCCGGCACAATCACCGGTTCGGTGGCACCGTCTTCGGCCTCCCAGAAGCTGACCTTTACCAGCAAGGATAAGAAGATCGCCACCGTGAACGGAAGCGGCGTCGTGACCGGCGTTGCCACCGGCGCGACCTCCATCATCGTTTCCAACGGCAAGGTCTCTTCGTCGGTGACGGTCATCGTCAACCGCACGGCGTCTGCGTCCAGCAGCGGCACGGACAGTACCGGGGAGGGGACGGCTCCGGCGGAGAAGAACGACCCCATCGTGGCCTCCATTGAGAATGCGGCCTCCGATACCATCTCCTACCCGCAGAGTCAGGTCCCGGTGCTGACCACCGCGATGCTGAACGCCCTGCGCACCACGGGCCGCACTCTCGTGCTGGAAGCGGAGGACTACACCCTGACCGTGGACGGCTCCACCATCCGCAACACCACCAGCGAGGTGAACACCGCGCTGACCTTTGCGCCCGACGAGTACGGCCTGCGCTTCACCCTGAACGAGGGCGAGGCCATGCCCTGCGGCGTGACCATCACCATGACCGGCGAAAATGCCGGGTACAGCCGCCTGTACCTGCACAACACCGTGAGCGGGAAGTGGCAGTTCCTCAACAGCTACAAGGACGGCGTGGCACATGCCGACGTGGCGGGCGAGTATCTGCTGACCAACCAGAATCTGCGCTTCACCAGCATCAACTGGACCTTCTTCATCGGCGCAGGCATCCTTGTGGTGGCCTGCCTCATCGCGTACGTCGCGGTCAAGAAGCGGTACTGGTTCTGGTAATTCCGCAGGCAATCAAAACAGAAAACGCAAAAAGCGATGGCCGTTTCGAGCCATCGCTTTTTTGCGTTGGAGCGTTTTGCTTTATAGTTTGAAATACCCCGCCGGTTCATCGTCCTGGCTGCGGTGCTCCATCAAAAAGGTATCGAGCCAGCGGCCATGGCAGTCCCGCGCGATGCGCTCGCGGCGGCCCACCAGACGGAACCCGCATTTCAGGTGCAGGCCTTTGGACGCTGCGTTGTCCTGCAAGACCGTAGATTGCAGCGTCCAGTAACCGGCCGCTTCGGCCTGCTGGCAGAGGGTGGTGAGCAGGTGATATCCCAGCCCCCGGCCCCGGAACCGTTCGCCGATGTAGATGCTGACCTCGGCCACGCCCCGGTAGCACCAGCGGGGATCGACCCTGTGCAGGGCGGTCCAGCCCGCCAGGACGCCATCGTCCTCCACCACAAGGCGGCATTCTTTGATGTGGGAGGCATCCCACGCGGGATAGGGCGGGCAGTCGGTCTGGAAGGTGGCGTGCTCGGTGGCGATGCCTTCCAGATAGATCTTGGATACTGCCGGCCAATCTTCCGGCGTCATGGGCCGGACTGTGATCTTGTTCATACGTTCCCCTGAACGGAGCCGCAATGCTCCGCGATTCCTCAAAAATTCTTCCGATTCTTTCAGTATAGCAGACTTTCCGGCAAAGTACAATGTTTTTAGCCGGAAACTGCACGCCTGCCCGGCAGTTGGCCGCCGGGCGCGGTGGCTTTGGGCAGGAGGTGGCTTTTTTATCCGAGATACCTTTTCGAAAACGGCCGGTTGTGCTACAATAGAAGAAAATTCTGGTTGCTTTCGCTCGTGCAGAGCGTGATGACAGCCCGGTTGGAGGAGACGTGCGCTCCGGGCCGGGGCAGCGAAAAGGAGAGTGCCGATGAAAAACATCCTGAGACGGCTGGCCGTGCTGGTCTGCCTGATGCTGGCACTGGCCCTGCCCGCCTTTGCCGAAGGGGAAAAGGGCGAAGCCAACATCACCCCGCAGACCACGATGAAGGAACTGCGCGAAAACCCCAGCATCAAGGGGTCGGGCATTTACACCTATGTATATGTCTGGGAGCGGGATTGTGGACTGCTGAAAAGCAGCAAAGACAACGATACGATGCTGGATGTGATCGGAAAAGAATCCATCAACAGCTGTGTGGCTGGGATGAACTTTCTGATCGACACGTATAATACAGGAACACAAATTACGTACAAACTCTATACGCCGGAAGAAATTGCAGAGGACAAGACGCGCGACCATGCGGAACTCTATTATTTCCCGGCAGATAAGCCCAATGCAAAATATGCGGTCGTGCTTTCGGGCAACGCTCTGTTTTACAGCGGCGAGATGCGGGGCGGTGTTTCCACTGCATGGGAACTGCATCAAAAAGGATATGCGGTATTTGCACTTCGGTATCGGATCGGAAGTGAAGCAAAGGACAACGCACCGATTCAGGACCTTGGCCGTGCGATTCAACTGATTACGGCCAACGCAGAAAAATTCGGGGTCCAGACGGAAGATTATGCACTGCTGGGATATTCTTCCGGTGGTCAGATTGCGGGCGTATTCTGCGGGCAAGAAGTGGGATATCCTCGTTACAATGTGCCTCGGCCCGGCGTACTGCTGTTGGCGTATCCGATCAATAATTTCTATGAAGCAAAACCGATTTACCGTTGGCTGATCGATACGTATTCGGAAGATCTGCGCTACTACGATTATAATATTTCCGGCTGTGTGACACCGGATTTTCCGCCAACATATTTCTGGTATGGGTTGAATGACATTTTGTTGATGGCCTTCAATTATTATGAGCAGGGCCCGGCACTTCAAAAAGCACTGGCGAGAAATGGTGTTCCGTACCACGAAAGTGTGTACAAACGTGCGTTCCACGGTATTGGCATAGCAGAGGGAACGGATGCAGAAGGCTGGCTCAACGATGCCGCCGCCTTCTGGGAAGAGCAGACCGCGCAGGCGCAGCAGCCTGCTGCATAAGGATCAAGAAAGGAAGCGTTGTAGGATGAAGAACTGGAACGAGACGTTCCGCAGCCTGAATGTGGGCCTGCCGGACGATGTGGAGCGGCTGAAAGCCGCCGGGTATTATCAGGAGGCCATCGAGCGGATCGACGCCTATCTGGCCGAGGACTGGACGGTGACCCAGAACAGCCCCCGCAGCCAGGGCGCGGAACCGGTGGGAGAGGAGCTGCCCCAGAACCCCACGCCCCACGGTGTGGAGGCCCTGCGGGACGCGATGCTGGCCCAGCGGGAGATGATGCGCCGCATCCCGGCAGAATACTGCTACCCCGAGGACGAAGCCGTGGCCCGGATGCAGGGGCTGGTGCGGGACTTCACGCGTGAGGAGTTCCGGCTTCTCGTGAAGGAGGGCCGGGTGGACTGGCGGTTCGTGGAAGGGGAGAAGCACTACCTCGACCGCTTTGCCGAAACGCTGCTGGCGACCCATGCTGACCTCGCCGCCCGCCAGATCGACCCGCCTGCCCCCGGCACTTCGGCACGGGAGTTCCGCAACCGCCAGCATGAGCAGATGGAGCGGGACGGCCAGGCAAGCGCCCGCATCACCCTGAAGACCAGCGTTGGCATGTCGGACGAAGCCTTTGCCGCCGCACTGGCCGAGGCGAAGGCGGAGGGGCGGAACAGTGTGCATGTCCGCGCCTGGCTGCCCATCCCGGCCGCCTGTCTTTCCCAGAGCGAAATCGAGCTGCTGGACTGCACCGAGCCGCCTGCTCGCATCGCGGACGAGAACGCGCCCCAGCGGACGGTCTTCTGGGAGGCCGACCTCACCGAGAACCGCCGCTTCGGGGTGGAGTACCGCTACCGGACCACGGCCGTCTACACAGATCCGATGGACATCCGGCCGGATGCACAGCAGCCGACCTTTGACACCGGCGAGGAAGCGCCGCACATCGTCTTCACGCCCTATCTGCGGGCGCTGGCCCACCAGCTGACCGACGGCATCACCGACCCGGCGGAAAAGGCAAAACGCATCTACGATTACGTCACCTTGAACGTGCGCTACCACTATCAGCCCGCCTACTTCGTGCAGGAGTGCCTGCCCGACCAGTGCGCCCGGAACCGCCGGGGCGACTGCGGCATCATGGCGCTGACCTTCATCACCCTCTGCCGTCTGGTGGGCATCCCGGCCCAGTGGCAGAGCGGCCTGTCCGTCTCGCTCACAGGTGCGGGCTGCCACGACTGGGCTATGTTCTACATCGCGCCCAAGGGCTGGATGTATGCGGACTGCTCGTTCGGCGCGTCGATGGCGCGGCAGGGCGATGAAAAGATGCGCCGCCACTACTTCGGCAGTCTGGACACCGGGCGGATGGTGGCGAACCGCGCCTTTGAGGCCCCCTTCGATCCGCCCATGACCGGCTTCCGCTCCGACCCCTACGACAACCAGTCCGGCGAATGCGAGGTGGACGGCGTGGGCCTGTATGGCGATGCCCTTGACACCCGCAAGGAACTTGTGAATTACGAATTACTGTAAAAAACACCGGGCCCTGCCTTCTGCGGGACCCGGATTTTGATGATAGGAGAAAACCATTCATGGAATATCTGGCAGGACTTTACACCCTTCTGCTGGTCGCCATCTGCCTGGAACTGGCCGTGGTGCTCTGGCGCACCGGCAAAAAGCAGGGCAGCGCACCGGATCACGACGAGCTCAAGCGCTGGATGCAGCAGCAGCTGGATGCGCAGGCCAGGGAGTTTGCGGCCAGGCAGTCGGCCCTTGCTGAGCAGAATCACACCGCCCTGCGCAGCGTCAGCGAAACGCTGCAGACTGCGGTGCAGAACATGAGCACGACGCTGGCACAGGGGCAGGACAGCCAGCAGCAGCTTCTGGAACGCCGTCTGCGTTCGCTGGAAGCATCCAATACCCAGAAGCTGGAAGAGCTGCGCCGGAGCATGGCCGAGAGCATGACTGCCCTGCAGGCCGAGAACAACCGCAAACTGGATGAGATCCGCCACACCGTCGATGAACAGTTGCAGGATACCCTGCAAAAGCGGGTGAGCGAGAGCTTCAAGGCCGTCAACGAGCAGCTGGAACAGGTGTATAAGGGGCTGGGCGAGATGCAGAACCTTGCCGCCGACGTCGGCGGACTGAAGCAGGTGCTCTCCGGTGTCAAGACCCGCGGCATCCTCGGCGAGATCCAGCTGGGGGCCATTCTGGAAGAGATCCTTGCCCCGGAACAGTACGAGACCAACGTGGCCACCATCCCCGGCAGCAGCCAGCGGGTGGAATATGCCGTCAAGATGCCGGGCGTGGACGGCAGCACAGTCTGGCTGCCCATCGACTCGAAATTCCCCGGCGACACCTACGCCCATTTGCAGGATGCACAGGCTTCCGGCGATGCGCAGGCGGTGGAGAATGCCCGCCACGCGCTGGAGCTGGTGCTGCGCAGCGAGGCAAAGGACATCCGCGAAAAGTACGTGGAACCGCCCTATACCACGACGTTCGGCATCCTGTTCCTGCCGTTTGAGGGCCTGTATGCCGAGGTGGTCAATGCCGGATTGCTGGAAGTGCTGCAGCGGGACTATCAGGTGAATGTGGCCGGCCCCAGCACCATGGCGGCCCTGCTGAACAGTTTGCAGATGGGCTTCAAGACGCTGGCCATCCAGAAGCGGTCGGGTGAGGTCTGGCAGCTGCTCGGTGCCGTGAAGACCGAGTTCGACAAGTTCGGGCAGGGGCTCTCCAAAATGCAGCAGCGCCTCCGCCAGACCGACGAAGAGCTTGACAACCTCATCGGGGTGCGCAGCCGCGCCATCAGCCGGAAACTGCGCAGCGTCCAGAGCCTCGACGAGGCCGCAGCGGCCACTCTGCTGGAGCTGGACGCCCCGCTCCGTCCGCTTTCCGGCGGGCAACTCCCCCAGAGCGGGAGCCAGTGGCAGGACGGCGAACTCTGAGCTGGGCGAAAAAGCAGGAGGTGACGGAGAGGGATAAGCGGCTTGCAAAATGAGAACCCTTGTGCTATACTAAGAAAAGTTCCTAGTAAATATTTCCGGTTCGCCGGAACAGCGATACAACAGAAAAGAGGATGTCTGTTATGAGCGTGAAAAAGATCAGCGAGGCCATTCTGGGCGTAGGTGTGGATGATACCACCATCGACCTGTTCGAGAGCCAGTACCCGGTGCCCACCGGTGTGAGCTACAATTCCTATGTCATCCGGGACGAGAAGACCGCCGTTCTGGATACGGTGGATGCCCGCGCCACCGACCCGTGGCTGGAAAATCTGGCCGAGGCCCTGAACGGCACCCAGCCCGACTACCTCATCGTCTCCCACATGGAGCCGGACCACGGTGCCAACATCGCAAAGCTGGCCGCACGTTACCCGGCCATGCAGGTGGTGGGCAACGCTAAGACCTTCCAGTATATGGAGCAGTTTTTCGGTGCGGACGCCATCGCAAAGGAACGCCGCGTGGTGGTCAAGGATGGCGAGAGCCTGAGCCTGGGCAGCCACACGCTGACCTTCGTTTTTGCGCCCATGGTGCACTGGCCGGAAGTCATGGTGAGCTATGAGTCCACCGAGAAGGTGCTCTTCTCCGCCGATGGCTTTGGCCGTTTTGGCGCAGTGGCAAAGTTTGACGAACATGCCGACTGGGCCAGCGAAGCCCGCCGCTACTTCCTGAACATCGTGGGCAAGTATGGCCCGCAGGTGCAGGCTCTGCTGAAGAAGGCGGCTGCACTGGACATTCAGACCATCTGCCCGCTGCACGGCCCTGTGCTGACCGGCGACCTGAGCAAGTACCTGGCCTACTATGACACCTGGTCCAGCTACAAGCCCGAAGAGCCGGAAAAGATCCTGGTTGCCAGTGCGTCCATCCACGGCCACACCCGCGCAGCAGCACACCAGATGGCCGAAAAGCTCCGCGCCAGAGGAGCCAAAGTCGTGGAGATGGACCTGACCCGCACCGATGTCTCCTACGCCGTGACCGAAGCCTTCCGCTGCGGGAAGATCGTGCTGGCCTGCGCCACTTACGACGGCTTCCTCTTCCCGCCGATGGAAAACCTGCTGGCCCACCTGAAGACCAAGAACTTCCAGAGCCGCACCATCGGCCTGATGGAGAACGGCACCTGGGCCCCCATGGCCGCCAAGCTCATGCGCGCCGAACTGGAGGGCATGAAGAACATCACCGTCTGTGAGAATGTCGTCACCATCCGTTCGGCAGTCAGTGCCGCATCGGAGGCACAGATGGAGCAGCTGGCGGAAGAGCTGATCGCAAAATAAGAATACACAGCAAAAACAAGGGCCCGGCACCGGAAGTGTCGGGTCCTTGCTTTTTCTCTCGTTCTCTTATCGCTTCTTCTGCCCCAGAAGCACCAGTCCGCTCACGGCGACAAGGCCGCCGAGGAGGGCGAGACCGGCACCCGCCTGACCGAAGGCGTCACCGACCGCACCGACGAGGGGGCTGGCGGGGATCATGAGCAGGCTGTAGGCCATGCTGTCCACGCTGATGAGGGTGGCGCGCTGGTCACTGGGGATGGCGTCGTTGAGCTGCTGGCTTTCATGCAGGAGGTAGACCTCCAAAACGCCTTGCACCAGCATCATGCCGAAGATGCCGCCCCAGGCAGGCGCAGTGCCCACCAGAAGGGTGCCTGCACCGCAGAGCAGAGCACAGACGGCGTAGAACCGCCGCATGGAGCGGAACCGGACCCGGCGTCCGGCCTCGGTGCCGAGGACGCAGGCGATGCCGCCCAGCAGCAGGGGAAGGAACAGCGCTTCGGTGGGCCAGCCCAGCTCAATGAGACGCTGCTGCAAAAACATCTTGGTCAGGTAGCTGGGCACCGAGATGATCGCACTGGATACGATGAGCTTCGCGGCCAGCGGGCAGGTGCGCAGAACATGCAGACTGTCCTGCACGAGCTGGGTGAACTGACCGGGCAGGTCATGCAGGGACTGCCGGACCCGGTTGGCCTGCGCTGCCGTGACGATGGGTTCGTTCATCCATCGGCAGGCGAGGGTGGAGACGCCCTCGAACAGGGCGCTGAGCAGATAAAAGCCTGCAAAGCCGAGGAACCGCTGGACCGTGCTGGCCAGCGAACCCAGCGCACTGGCCAGCATGGAGATCTGGGAACTGTTGGCGGAGATCTGAAGGTACTCGTCCTCGCGGTCTTCCGCCTTGAGGCTGTCGTAGACAAGGGCCGTGAAGGTGCCGGAGAACAGGGTACCGTACAGCGCGTTCAGCGCCATTGCGAAGCAGATGGCAAACAGGTTCGGTGCAAACGCCATCAACAGGTTGGAGGTGACGGCCAGCACACCGCCGGACACAAGGGCTTTTTTGCGGCCCAGCAGATCTGCCGCCATGCCGCTGGGCACTTCGCACAGCAGGCTGACGATATGGAAAACACTTTCGGCCAGGCCAATCTCCCACAGGGAGAACCCCCGTGCGGCCAGCAGCGCGACCCACACGGCGTCGGTGATCCGCAGGCCGGAGAAGAAGTCGGCCGTATACACACAGCCAAGCTGCCGCTTGATGTTGAGCGTTGATTGTTTATTTGATTTCATGGAAAGCACCTTTCTATTGATACAGTCGATTTCGGAGTAGAAAGTGCGCACATTCACCCTCTCAGTCACCTTCGGTGACAGCTCCCCCAAAGTGGGAGCCACTGGCGGGCCGGAAAACTCAAATCGGACTGAAAAAGTTTCTCAGGCCAGAAACAGGAGGGCTCCGCGGTCACGGCAGACAAAAAAGAAAACCGCATAGCAAAGCTACGCGGCGTAAAAACAAATCCGCGCTTTGCTGGAAGAAGCATCTGCCAATGAGAGCAGGGCCCGCGCGTTTACGCAAGATAAGACCTATGCGTTCCGCAGGGCCTGCCCGACATGCCAAGGGCTCCCCCTCCGGGGGAGCTGGCTGCGCAGCAGACTGAGAGGGTGATTCCTAAAAATGGGCGCACTTCGAACCGGAAATGCTTAAGGGTTTCCTTTTTTGAAGAAAACGCAGCCGTTCCAACCCATGTGGGTGCACCCTCCTTCCAGTAAAACGTTGCGCTCAGCATACCATATCCCGGCGGAAAACACAAGCGAAAACGGAAAATTGCCATAAAATCCGCTTCTGCACTTGCAAACCGCGCCGAAATGTGGTAAGATGATTTCTGGTTATGAAAACCTGATATGCAAAAACGCAGCGACGGAGAAAGTACGTGCAGTGTGTCCGGCAAAGAGAGAAGCTTCACCGGCTGAAAGGGCTTCCGAGAGAGACGTGCACCGAAGTTCGCTCCTGAGCGGCCCGCGTGAACGGCTGAAGACAGCCTGCTAGTGCGGGACGGTGCGCCCCGTTACGGCGTTTGAGCGCCGCTCCTTATTAAAAAGAGCGGAAACCGGGTGGTACCGCGGAGTAAAGTTTACAGCTTCGTCCCCTTTGCCGAAAGGCAGAGCGGGGCGGAGTTTTTTTGTTACCCGCTGAACAAGAAGAAAACCGAGAAGGAGAGAATTTCCATGCAAGCAATGATCGACGAGCTGGCCAAACAGGCCGAAGAAAGCCTCGGTCAGGTCTCTTCCAAGGAGACGCTGGCCACGTTCTGGCAGGAATATCTGAGCAAAAACGGCAAGATCCCCGCGCTGATGAAGAATCTGCGCTCCGTCGCGCCGGAAGAGCGCCCCGCCATGGGCAAGATCATCAACGAACTGAAGACCAAGGTGCAGGCGGACTACGATGCTGCCGCTGCCAAGGTGAAGGAAGCCGAGCTGGCCGCCCGCAACGCCGCCGAGACCGTGGACATCACCCTGCCTGCCAAGACCCGCGCGGTCGGTGGCCTGCATCCGCTGACGCTGGTCACCAACCAGATCATCGACGTCTTCTCCGGCATGGGCTTTGCCATTGTTGATTCTCCGGAAATTGAGGACGATGAACACAACTTTACCCTGTTGAACGTGCCGAAGGATCACCCCGCCCGTGATATGCAGGATACCTTCTACCTGTCCGATGAGTTCCTGCTCCGCACCCAGACCTCCGGCGCACAGATCCGCACGATGCAGAAGACGAAGCCTCCCATCAAGATTCTTCATGCTGGCCGCGTCTTCCGTTCCGACTCCGACGCGACCCACAGCCCCATGTTCCACCAGATGGAAGGTCTGGTCGTGGACAAGGGCATCACCCTGGGCGATTTGCAGGGTGCCCTGAACACCTTCGTGCAGAAGCTGTTCGGTGCCGACACCCGTACCCGCCTGCGCCCGTCCTACTTCCCGTTCACTGAGCCCAGCGTCGAGGTCGATGTCAGCTGCTTCGAGTGCCACGGCAAGGGCTGCCCCCTGTGCAAGCACACCGGCTGGATCGAAGTCCTGGGCGGCGGCGTCGTCAACCGCAAGGTTTTGGAGAACTGCAACATCGACCCGGATGAGTACTCCGGCTTTGCCTTTGGCATCGGTATCGAGCGCATTGCCATGCTGAAGTACGGCATCAACAACATCGGCCTGATGTTCGAGAACAACCTGGAGTTCCTCAAGCAGTTCCATGAATAAGAGGGGAGAGAGCAAACAATGAAAGTACCTTTCAGTTGGTTAAAAGAACTTGTCGATATCGACGTCACGGCTCAGGAATTGGAGGAGAAGCTCTTCTCCTGCGGGTTTGAGGTCGAAGAGCTGATCCCGCTGGATGCAGGCATCAGCAAGGTGGTCGTCGGTAAGATCGTGGAGATGGAAAAGCAGGAGGGCACCCACCTGACCAAGTGTGTGGTGG
>ERZ1034763.752-NODE-752-length-12891-cov-4.029293_pt1 | contig 12891 bp, 9 predicted proteins | sample MGYA00520701_ERZ1034763 | MGnify/ENA primary metagenome ERZ1034763 (study PRJEB33766, sample SAMN09781707) | gut metagenome | biome: gut microbiome | host: Homo sapiens | place: Madagascar | study: EMG produced TPA metagenomics assembly of the PRJNA485056 data set...
ATCTAGAGCGATTTTAGCGGGGCATGGCGAAATGCTCATTTACTACTATGTAAACTCCGCTTTCGCCACCCCTTAAAATCACTCTATCTGCACTATTCTCCGCTTTTTTATAAAAGTGAGCAATTTGCGCGGGGTGGAAAAAATTCACGTAGGCTTATCTACGCTAAAATTTTTTCCGCCCTTCAAATTACTCTATAAATTCCACTATCCGCCTTTTTCAAAAAAATGTATAATAGCGCATCTAGAGCGATTTTAGCGGGGCATGGCGAAATGCTCATTTACTACTATGTAAACAGAGAGCAAATTCTTTGTATTCAAAAACGGCTTTAGATGTTTCTAAAGCCGTTTTTGAGATTAAGTTTTCTGTCTTTACAGGTTGAGTTCTGCCAACACTTCCTTCTTCAATGTCACATTATCAGCCTTTCCGGTTGCAAAAGCCGGAAGTTTGTCATGATAGAGAATGACACGGGGCAGATACAATTCGGGCAAGCCGTTTAGACGAATATAGGCGTGCAGTCGATCGTTGGTGACTTTTCTGTTGCTGGTCACAAGAACAATTTGCTCGCCTTTGCTCTCGTGCGGAACAGCCACAACGCCGTATTCAAAATCAGTGCCGTCGCCCTCAAAGGCTTTGACAACCGTCTCGTGAACGGCATTAAGCGAGACCATCTCGCCGCCGACTTTGGCAAAACGTTTGATACGGTCGCGGATGTAAACAAAGCCGATTTCGTCAATCTCGACCACATCGCCGGTGTGATACCAGCCGTCTTTGAGCGGAACCAAAACCCCCGGATTATCAGGCATAATATAACCCATCATCACATTGGGGCCTTTGACACACAACTCGCCGCCTTTTTCGATTCCGTCAACAGGAACAATCTTGTGCTGAATCTTGGGCAACAGTTTTCCGATAGACCCGAATCGGTTAAAGATGCGGTTGTTGGCCGCGACCACCGGAGAACACTCTGTGGTGCCGTAAGCCTCTTTAACGCTGATTCCCAAGCGTTCGCCCCACAGATTGCGGGTATCGGGCTTGATGGCCTCGGCGCCGCCATACATCATGCGGACATTGTAAAAGTCCATCGGGTGGGCAATCTTGGCATAGCCGCGGAAGAACGTGTCCGTGCCCAGAAGAATCGTCGCGCCGATTTCATAAGACAACTCGGCAATAATACGATAGTGCAGCGGCGACGGATACAAGAACAAATGCGCGCCCTTAAATATCGGGAATAACGTGCCGATTGTCAGGCCAAAGCTGTGGAACATCGGCAGCGCATTAAGCAAAATATCAGTCTTGTTCAGGGTTTCGATACAGCTGATTTGGTCAATGTTTGAGATGATATTCGCATGGCTCAAAACAACGGCTTTCGGCGCTCCCTCAGAACCAGAGGTAAACAAAATAACAGCTTTTTTATCTCCACCGATCGGGTGCGGCACGCGTTTGACCTTATAGCGCACATAGGCCTCGATTTTATCCCGCAGCGTGATATATTTGCGCAAATCTTCCAAATAAAAGATTCGATACCCCGCGTCACGCAATGCGTCAACGACATTTTCCATTTTGGCATTGCGGATAAAGGTGTGCGACGTGATGACCATCTTGACTTGAGCCGTCTTGCACATCGAAACCATATTGGCCGCGCCGACCGAAAAGTTAAGCATAACGGGGATTCGCTCATAAGCCGATAAGCCGAAAAACGTGCATACATTAGCCAAGGCATTGGGCAGCAACAAGGCGACATGCTCCCCCGGAACAGTCATTTTCTTGAAGAAACGGCCGAGAACAAAAGATTTAATCACAATATCCATATAGGATTGCGGCACGCGGTTGATGTCTTCAAAAAACTTCGGACGATGGAACAAGCCGTCTTTCGAGTTAATTTTGGCTGTTTTCATCAACATGCCGAACAATGAAATATTGCCGTTGTTGACCGCGTCAAAACACATATCCCGCATAATCATATAAACCTCGTTGGAGATGTGGTCGCGTTGGCGGCGCAGTTCATCTTTCAACTTGAATTTGACAGGTTTTCTGACGGTAATGGTCATTCTGGGCAGCGGACGATGCGGCAGTTTGCCTTTTGTCCGTGAAAAGTAGCCGAATTGCGGCCCGTCAATCCAAACCGGAACAATCGGCGCACCGGATTTATCAGCGGCCAAACCGGGGGCTTCGTAAATTTTCATCAATCCGCCGCTTTCGGTAATACGCCCTTCGGCGAAAATAACACAGCATCTGCCGCTGTCGATTTTGGCAATCAATTCTTTCAAATCGCCCGGATCAATCGGGTTAAACGGCATAATATCGGCCGTCTGCATCAACATTCTGATCCATTTGTTGCGGTATAAATGCCCATTCAATGCAAAAACCGGATTCCCCGGCAGAAAAGCAAAAAGCATCAACGGGTCAAGATAAGACACGTGGTTCGAGATATAAACCGCTTTGGTTGGAAGTTTGTTTACGTCAAACTGAATATTACATCTGACCTTAAACGCATGAAAGATAAGACGTAAACAAAACCGAACAAAATTTCTCACAACTAGTCCTCCGAACTGTTAGTAACAGACTATTATTAAATGGAAAAAACACCAGATGTAAAGAAAAAAATAAAAACGGAGCTGTTTTCGGCAAAGGTAAATTCATTCAACTGATTGATTTTTATATGCTTTTAGGATTTTTCAACAAGGCAGCCCTCAAAGGCTGTTGTTTTTTCTGACAAATTGTCCCATAATCTCCAGACGCAACATATATATAAAGAGGATTTTTTTTGATGAAGGGCGACTCAAAGACAAAACTGCTGCTCAGCGCGTTTGAGGAATTTGCAAAAAACGGCTTCTGGGGGGCTTCCACGCGTGATATTGCGGCCAAAGCCAATATCAATATCTCGTCCATTCTCTATTATTTTGGCGGCAAAAAGGGAATCTACGCCGCCGCGCTCAAAAATATCGTGGACACGGTCAATAATATGACGGCCGAACTGACGGGGCATTATCAGGAAGTGATTGAGACCAAAGACGCCCAAGCCGCCCGCCGCCTGCTCAAAGAGATGCTCGAAAAGTTTTTGATGATTCTGTGCAGCGAGGCGCTGTCGGAAGATTTGAAAAAAGTTTTCTTAAGCGAGTATTCGCGCCCGTCCGAGGAATTCAGCATTCTTTATGATGAGCTGATTCGCCCCGTGCACGACCGGATGTCGCATTTGTTATATTTGTCCAGCAATGAAAAAATTAGCTTGAAAGACTGCTATTTTTATATTGTCACACTGTTTTCGCAGTTGTTTACTTTTGCCTCGCGCAAGGAGTCGATTTGCAAATTGATGGGCTGGACGGCCTATGACGAACCGGCCGCGGAAAAGCTCTCGGCCTTTGTCAGCCGCCAGGTTGACTTCATTTTGGATTACCTCTAATCCACCGTTTTTAAAAATTATTCAATCGATTGATTGACTTTTTATTTTTTTAGGTTTATAAGTCCTCTTGTTTGTTTTAACAAAAAGGATTTTGAACTTATGAATAAATTGTTTACACTGACAGCCCTGGGCACAATCTTGGCCGCTTCCGCCGCCAATGCCGCCGGCTTTCATTTGAGAGAACAATCCCCTGCCGCGCAGGGTAACGCGTTCGCCGGCGCCACAGCCGGAGCTGAAAACGCTTCTTATGCTTATTTTAACGTTGCCGGCCTGACCCGCCAAAAAGGCACCCAGATTAATATGGGCGGCACCTATATTGCGCCTGAAGCTTCTGCAAGCAATATTCAAGGAACAAGCGGTGAAAGAGGCGAAATTCAAAATATCGTTCACTCCGCTGTTGCGCCCAATGGAACAGTTTCATATCAGCTCAACGATGATGTTACTTTGGGCGTTGCGCTCAATATCCCGTTCGGCATGATTACCAAACACAACCCCGGCTGGGCCGGTGCGGCGCACGGCAACACCTCGCGCGTGACAGCCGTTACGACAACCCCGATGGTTGCATGGAAAGCCACCGACAAATTGAGCATCGGCGCCGGATTGCCCATTCAATATGTCCGCGCCCGTTTGACAAGCACTGGTTCCGCCGTTCATGGTGACACAGTTGATATTGGTTATCAGTTGGGTGCTTTGTATGAATTTACAGATGCGACCCGTGTTGGCGTTGCCTACCGCAGCGAAATCAATCATAAAATCAAAGGTAAAATTGATTCTGCTGTTCCGAGTATAAATCAAGACATTTTTGCCAGATTGGATTTGCCGGCCATGCTGTCAACAGGTATCTATCATGACATCAATGACAAATGGGCAGTCATGGCTGAATATCAGCGCGTATTCTGGTCGTCTTTTGATACATTAGATATTGTCGGAAACAGAAGCGGATTATTAAGCCGCACATATGAAAATTGGGAAGATTCTGATTTCTTCTCTGTCGGTGCGTCTTATCAAATTGATGACCAATGGAAAGCCCGTTTCGGTCTGGCTTACGATCAAGGCGCCGTTAAACTTGACAGCCGCACACCGCGTATTCCTGATTCGGATCGTATCTGGTATTCGGTCGGCTTGAACTATCAATATAACGACAATTTGAGCTTTGATATGGCCTTTACATATATCGACGCCAAGAAAGCCGTTGTTGATACAGCTGCAACGCAAAATACCGGAAGATACCCAGATGTCTACGCCGAATATTCAAACTCGGTTAAGATGTGGGGCTTGTCGATGAACTACAAGTTCTAAGGCACTTTCAAAAAAAAGCTCTTATAAGAAAAAACGGGCTCCGATAAAAAGGAGCCCGTTTTGTTATTTGTGGGAAAAGTCATATAATCCCGAGGTGTCATAAATACCGCCGACCGGTTGAGCGCTAATCGGATAATAATTAAAGTAAACGCTCAACAAAGCCAAAGCCGCCACCGGCAACACAACTTTTTCAAACGGAAAATGCGCGTGTCCGCCGTTGCGTTGTTTCATCCATTGATAAAATTTGGACACATAAATGAATGTCAGTGCGCCCAAAATAGTGCTGAACAACAGCGGATCCAAATAAAAAATACCTATAATGCGCGGCGCATAGGGAATATCAATATACATAAAGCCGATGGAGCCGACCGACACCGCCATCAAAATCAAATCACGACCGGCAAAAGTCCACTTCTTTTTTTCGAACCACAGAATCAGCCAATAACCGAGCAGCGCCAGCATAGCCCCCGCCCAAACGCCGATAACCGCGTCATCAAGCCCATAACGGCGGGCTACTTCCAAAGATGCGCCGATAGCCACCGTGCAAACCGCGCAGGCCGGATTGGCCAAAGCCTTGCCCGCGGCCAATAAAGTCAATGTCAAAACCAGTCCAAAAAGCATTTTTTGTATCCTTTTTTTGTTAAAACTTGTTTTATTAAAAGCTATTGCGTCCCAAAAAGCAACGACTTTTTGCGGGATTGTTTATATCAAAACGGAGAATGAAAAAAACGCTTCTTTTTTCAAAGAAGCGTTTTGACTAAAATTGCCTTTCAGACTAGAACCCTTCGGTATCTAAGCGTTTGCGCAATTGCTTGCGGGCACGGCGGACAGCCTCGGCTGCGCGGCGTGCTTTCTTTTCAGAGTTCTTTTCATGGCAGCGGCGCAATTTCATCTCACGGAAAACACCTTCACGCTGCATTTTCTTTTTCAAGACCTTCAAAGACTGGCCGACATCATTGCCGATAACAGTAACCTGAACCACTTAAATCACCTCATTTCATCATTTTTTACAGGGTTTCATCAATAAATTAACAGCTATGTAACACGCTTCAATTTAAAAAGCAAGAGTTTTTTTATTATTGCGTTTCTAAAAAGATGTGTTATACTGACGAAAATTGACAAAATAAAAGGAGGCGCACGCATGCCGGACTTATCAACCGATAAAAGGTGCAAAGAGCTGGAAAGACGATTGGATTTCTATGCTCAAAAAGTCAGGGAGCGCCAAATTACTGTTGCTCAACGCAAGAAAAAACAAGGAAGCACCTTTAATATCCGCTTAAATCATCCCTATCCGTATACTGATGAAGAAGAACGCCGCTTGTGGGGGAGCATTTCTTCTTATATCAAATCTTTTTCCAAAGAAGAAATTCAGGAGCAGGTTAACGGGCATTTTCTGTGGAAATATAAAAAATTTTTTGGAACGCCGTTTGAAAAGCATGCCGTTGATTTGGCGCAGATTTCAATACAATCTTTTCCGCTATCAGACAAAGATAAAATACACTTTATGGAATTTGTTTTTGCCGCCGGCAAGCAAAAAGTTTTTTCGTCGAATACTTTGGAAAGATTGTCGTCGTTTGACGGTTCAAGATATCCTGAAGATGCGGCGCGGTTGTATGAAAAAGCCACAGCTTATCTGAAACACAAGAAAAAACAGACCAAGAAAAAAGATAAAGAAATTCCGATGCTTTATAATATGTTTAAGAGGTTTGTTGTTTCTTCCCGCAATGTGCCCTTAAAAGATATGAAAAAACATGCTTCTTTTTATTTTATGTTGATGGATAAGACCGACGACAGTCTGAATATCAGCTTATTGAATGACTTGGCTGTTAGGGCAGAGGATTCCTTTTGGGTTCATCCGTTCAGTGATAAAAAAGTCAGTAAAAAAGCTTTGAACGAAATTTTTGCTGTTTATCGGGAACATATTAAGCACACAAAGTCTTTTAATGAGCAAAGCGGAAAAGAAATTTATGCTTTGGCGGATTATGCATTGCGCAGTTATAATTATTCGCCCAGAGAAGCGGCCGAGGCTATCTCATTTTTTGCGCCTCTGCCAGATAAAAACAAAGAAAAAAATAAGGCTCTGAATTTAATGTGTGAAGGGCTGACCCGAACTTACAAAGAAACATTGCATAACAATCAGCAGGATAAGTATTTTGGTCACCATTCCTCTGAACGGCCGTCTGTTTTGGCTTATGCCGAGCAGGTCGTTTCTTACTCAGATGACGAAGTTATTAAAGAAGATGCCGTTAATCGGTTGCGGAAAATGATAGGGCATAATTTGAAACATGAGGGAATTTCGCCTGTTCAGGAGACGCTTTTTCATGGAACAGAGCATATCGTTAATAAAGAGCTCGTGTCGGAGGTTGCTGAGATATATGCCCGTTCGTATACGCCCGAAAAGCCTGTTCTGAATGAAGAAATGGCTTATCTTTTCAAAAATATCGTGACGACTTACGATTATATGCCGAAAGAAGTTAATGCTTTGGCGCAGTCTTTGACCGGAAATGGCGAAAACGCAGGGCTGGCCGAAACGGTGCTCTCCATGAAACGGGCTTATCATCACGCTGTTTCTTTGAAGGAAAATATGCCGTATCGTTTTGGTCACAAAGGCAAAGAACTATAATTTGTCTCTTAAAAACTTAGCTGTATAGCTTATCGGAGAAAGCGCGACTTCCTCCGGTGTGCCGGTTGCAATGATTTTGCCGCCGCCGTCGCCGCCCTCAGGGCCAATATCAATGATATAATCGGCTGTCTTAATCACGTCGAGATTATGCTCAATCACAATCAGCGAATTTCCTTGGTCAACCAACGACTGAAGAATAGACAATAGCTTGTTGATGTCTTCAAAATGAAGCCCCGTTGTCGGCTCGTCCAAAATATACAAGGTCTTTCCCGTGGCGCGTTTGGAAAGTTCTTTGGACAGCTTAATACGCTGCGCCTCGCCGCCGGAGAGGGTGGTTGCGGGTTGGCCGAGCTTGATATAGCCGAGTCCGACGCGGCGTAATAATTCCAGCTTGTTTTTGATGGAGGGGATATTTTCGAAAAAGGCACAGGCCTCATCCACCGTCATATCCAAAACATCGGCAATGGATTTGTCCTTATATTTTATTTCCAATGTTTCGCGGTTAAAGCGTTTGCCTTTGCAGACATCGCATTCCACATAAACATCGGGCAAAAAATGCATTTCTATTTTGGTGACGCCGTCGCCTTTACACGCTTCACAGCGTCCGCCAGCCACGTTGAACGAAAAACGCCCCGCCGTATAGCCGCGGGCTTTGGCCTCGGGCAGTTCGGCGAACCATTCGCGGATATTCGTGAAAACGCCTGTGTATGTTGCCGGATTGGAGCGCGGGGTGCGGCCGATGGGTGATTGGTCGATGTTGATGATTTTATCAATATTTTCGGCACCGATGAGCTTGTCATAAATTCCGGCGGGCTGGCGCGAGCCGTTGATTTCTTTTTCGAGCGCTTTGCAAAGGGTTTCCAATATCAACGAAGATTTACCGCCGCCCGAAACGCCTGTGACGCAGGTAAACACGCCCAGCGGAATTTTGACATCAACATTTTTGAGGTTGTTGGTGCGGGCGCCTTTGAGCCCGACGAATTTGCCGTTTCCTTTGCGGCGGGTTGTCGGTACTTCAATTTTTTTGATGCCGTTGAGATATTGCGCCGTCAGCGAATTGGATTTTAAAACGTCTTTAACCGTTCCGGCCGCCATAATCTGTCCGCCGTTAACGCCGGCGCGCGGGCCTATGTCGACCAAAAAGTCTGCCGTGCGGATGGCATCTTCATCATGTTCGACGACAATCACGCTGTTGCCGATGTCCCGCAGGCGCAAAAGGGTTTCAATCAGGCGGTTATTGTCGCGTTGGTGCAGGCCGATGGACGGTTCGTCCAACACATACAAAACCCCCGTTAATCCCGTTCCGATTTGGCTGGCCAGACGAATACGCTGCGCCTCGCCGCCGGAAAGCGAGCCTGATTGTCTGGACAAGGTCAGATAGTCCAACCCGACATTGTTTAAAAAGCTCAATCTTTCGCAGATTTCTTTGATGATTTTGGCCGAAATTTCTTGTTTTTGGGGCGTTAAGGTCGGCTTGATGCCGTTGAACCAAACCAAAGCGTCTTTGATGGACATTTCCGAGGCGTCCATAATGTCCAGTCCGCCGATTTTGACAGCCAAAGCCTCGGGTTTGAGGCGTTTGCCGTTGCAAAATTCGCAAGGCGCCGCCGATTGATAGCGGGAGAGCTCTTCCCGCGAGGCCGCGGATTCCGTTTCCAAAAAGCGACGTTCCAAATTGGGAATAACGCCTTCAAATGGCTTGTGCGTTGCAAAACTGGAGTAATAAATCGGAATTTCCTGATTGCCCGAGCCGTAAAGAATAACGTCTTGCGCTTTTTTCGGAAGGTCTTTCCACGGCGTCTTGGTCGAAATATTTAAAAAGTCGGCCAAAGAAAACAGCGCCTGTTCATACCAAGAAGTATGAAACCCGTGCCACGGAGCAATTGCGCCTTGAGACAGGGATAATTCAGGATTGGGCACAACAAGCAGCGGATCCATATATAATTTGGCGCCGATGCCGCCGCAATGCGGGCAGGCACCGTAAGGGTTGTTAAATGAAAAAAGCCGCGGCTCGATTTCTTCAATCGTAAAGCCCGAGACCGGACAGGCAAATTTTGAGGAAAAAGTTGTTCTTTTACCGGTCTGAACATCTTCAACAAAGGCCAGTCCGTCGCTTAAAGAAAGCGCCGTTTCAAAAGATTGGCTCAACCGTTCGGCAAGACCTTCTTTGACAACAAGCCTGTCTACGACAACCTCAATCGTGTGTTTCAAGTTTTTGTTCAGCGGCGGCACTTCTTCCAAATCATAAATCGTGCCGTCGATTTTAACGCGCTGGAACCCCTGTTTTTGGAGAGATTCAAGCTCTTTCTTGTATTCGCCCTTTTTGCCGCGGGCAATGTGTGCCAAAAGCAAAAGCTTTGTTCCTTCGGGAAATTCCAACACCTTGTCGACCATCTGCGAAACCGTCTGGCTTTCAATCGGAAGACCAGTTGCCGGAGAATAAGGCGTGCCCACACGCGCCCACAACAGACGCATATAGTCATAAATTTCGGTAATGGTGCCGACAGTCGAGCGCGGGTTGTGCGAGGTTGTTTTTTGTTCAATGGAAATAGCCGGTGACAACCCCTCAATCGAGTCAACGTCGGGCTTTTTCATCAAATCCAAAAATTGTCTGGCATAAGACGACAGGCTTTCGACATAGCGGCGCTGTCCCTCGGCATAAATCGTATCAAAAGCCAAAGAAGACTTGCCCGAACCAGACAGGCCTGTGATGACGGTCAATTTGTTTTTGGGGATAGAGATGTTGATATTTTTAAGGTTGTGCTCTCTGGCCCCTTTGATGTCTATAAAGTCGTTTGCCATTTTAATTTTCTCCTGTGGAGATAATATAGGAATATTCGTTTGGAATAGCAATAGAAATATTCAAAGATAAAATCAGTTGCAAATTAGAAATAAAAAAGCTAATATGCCTTGATTTTTAACAGAGAAGACGTTTATGAAACCTGTTTTGTTTTTTGTTTGGGCTGTGTTTTTTTTAGCTTGCGCCTCGGTGCAGGCCGCCAATATTGCCGTGATTGCGCCGAAAGTCGGCGATTTGTCCAAATACGGCGATGAGCTGGGCGAGGGAGCTCAGATTGCCGTTGATATCCTGAACGAACAAGGCGGGCTTTTGGGTGAAAAGCTGAATTTGGTTATTGTGGACGACCGCTGCGAGGAATCTTTTGCCGTGTCGGCGGCGCAGATGATGTCGATTAACTCTTCTAAAGCCGACAAAGTGAATTTGGTTGTCGGGCCTTATTGTTCCGACGCCTATGCGGAAGTTGCCGATATTTATGCCAAAGGCAAGATTATTCATCTGTCTGTAATGCCGTTGTTTTCATCGGCTTATATGCACGAGGCCGACGGGCTTTTTAAAATCGGCGGACAGACCAAAGACGAAGCCAAGGTCTTTTTTGATTTTTACAGCAAGCAATTTGCCGGAAAGAATTTGGCTTTGGTATATGACGCCTTTCAGCCGGAAGCATTTGAGACGGCTTTTGAAGTCCAGTCCTTGTTCAGAAACGGCAGCTTGGCGGCCAGCGTGACTTTGTATGATTTTTCGGCTTATGGGAAAGACTATTCCAAAATGGCCAAAGAGATTTTGCTCAATCATCAGGCTGTTTTGATTTTGGGCAAAAGCGGCCAGACGGCCAAACTGATTCAAGAATTGCAGGAAAACAAGCCCGATGTTGTTGTGTTTGCGGACGAATATGAGGCAACGCCCTCTTTAATGCGGGAACTTGGCAATTTTTCGGAAGGCATTTATCTCTTGGGACTGAAGGATATGAAAGACAGCCCTGAGTTTACGGAAGAGCTTGTGTCCTTAAGGCTCAAGGGAAAAGAACCCCGCGGGCTGGGAGTATACGGCTATGCGGCAGTCAAATTATGGAGCGATATGGTTTCAAAGGCGGGGAGCTTTGATTTTGACAAGGTAAAGGCAAAAGGAATGGGCGGGCAGTTTGTTCTGCCGTGGGGAAAGGTTGCTTTTCAAAAAGGACGCGCCTCGGCAAGCGGCGGATATGCCGTCTATCGGATAACAGGCGGCGAATATGCACAGGTGGACGGATTTTAATTTGCATTGCAAAAATATCCGTCTATACTCAAAAACAGTTTTAATTTTTAGATAAGTAAGGTAAAAAAATGGCTGGAAGTATCAATAAAGTTATTTTGGTCGGTAATCTCGGGGCTGATCCCAAAGTCAGCAACACGGCTAACGGCGCAAAAATCGTTAATCTCAACATTGCGACATCTGATTCCTGGCGCGACAAAGCCAGCGGCGAGCGCAAAGAAAGAACAGAATGGCACAGAGTTGTCATTTTCAATCCGTCTTTGGCCGATGTTGCCGAAAAATACCTGCACAAAGGCTCCAAAGTTTATTTGGAAGGACAGTTGCAGACTCGCCGTTGGGAAGATAACAACGGACAAGAGAGATATACAACAGAGATTGTGTTGCAAAATTTCAGCGGCAATATGGTTTTGCTTGATGCTAAAGGCGACGGTGTTCCGGCTGGCGGAAATGATGTCTTTTCACCGGCTTCGGGAAATGCAGGCTGGGATTCTTCCGCCTCGGCCGCGCCGGCAGCAGGATTGGACGACGATATTCCGTTCTAGTCCGATAGCTTTTGACGTTTCAAAAATCCGCTTGGAAAACTCCGGCGGATTTTTTTGTAAAAAATATTCTAATTCTTGCTTTTTTGAACTTATGGAGTAAACTATCAAAATAGGTTTATTACCAAATTAAAATTATCCAAAAAGGGATAAGAATGAAAAACGAGATTAAGCTTTTTGAAGATAAAAATGTTCGAGTTCAGTGGGACGAAGAACAAGAAAAATGGTGGTTTTCAATTGTGGATGTTGTGTCTATTCTGACACAAAGCCCCATCCGAGAAAATATTGGAGTGTTCTGAAAACAAGGCTCAAAGCCGAAGGAAGCCAGTTGGCTACAAATTGTAGTCAACTGAAAATGAAAGCGGCTGATGGAAAAATGTATTTGACTGATGTTGCTGATGCCGAGCAGCTCTTGCGTTTGATACAAAGCATTCCAAGTTCCAAAGCCGAGCCTTTCAAAAAGTGGCTGGCGCGTGTCGGGCGTGAACGTATGGACGAACTGGAAGATCCTGAAATTGCCATCAACCGCGCTTTGGAAACCTACTTAAAAAAAGGATATTCCGAATCATGGGTAAATCAGCGCTTAAAGTCTATTGAAGTGCGCAAAGCTTTAACAAATGAATGGGATAAGGGCGGAATTAACAAGGGTATGGAATATGCGATTCTGACGGATGAAATTACCAGAGCGTGGAGCGGGATGACAACCAAACAGTATAAGCATTTAAAGACCTGAAAAAAGAAAATTTGCGAGATAATATGACCAATATGGAACTTATCTTGAATATGCTGGCAGAGGCTTCCACGACCGAAATTGCCCAGGGCGAAAATCCCAAAGGATTGGAAGCGCATAAAAATGTCGCGCGGCGCGGCGGGCGTGTCGCTGCAAAGGCGCGCAAGGAGCTTGAAAATGAAAGTAAGCGTCCGGTTATCAGTCTACGCAATGCCAAAACGCTTGAGCAAGAAGATGTCAAAGTTATGGAA
>ERZ1034763.756-NODE-756-length-12845-cov-4.545113_pt1 | contig 12845 bp, 7 predicted proteins | sample MGYA00520701_ERZ1034763 | MGnify/ENA primary metagenome ERZ1034763 (study PRJEB33766, sample SAMN09781707) | gut metagenome | biome: gut microbiome | host: Homo sapiens | place: Madagascar | study: EMG produced TPA metagenomics assembly of the PRJNA485056 data set...
AAAGTTTTATTTTTGACAAAAAAATGCTTGCGCCGCGGAATCTTTAATGTATAATCAAGGACATCACAAAACAATTATTAAACTCTTATTATGGTTATGGGACTGAGAAACTTAATCGGACGACCGCTCGTCTTTAAGAAAGATGAATCGGTTATCGTGAATGGTTTGTCGCTGCTCTATACGCACAACATTCACACAATGAAGACAGAAGACGGGTATGTTTATTCCAAAATGTGCAAATATGACGGGAAAATTTACTCGGCTTATTACGACAAAGACAGATATTTCAGAAAACTGAATATCTATGAGGAACACTACAAAAGCAGGGCTTATAAGACGGAAAGGCCTTGCCTGACGCATGTGTCCATCACAACGAGATGCCTTATCGGGGGAAATTTGCTCAGAACGCTGCGCTATTTTGAGACTGTTCCTTTCGAATCGGTGCACAATCTTGTAAAGAAAGTGTTTATCGCTCAGACCGAGGGCTCTCGAATCGTCATTGTCTTTCTTCGTCCGAAAGGCGACAGAAAGCAGATCGTCAAGAAAGTCTACCTCCACACCGCTAACGGAGAATGTTTCTCGCTGGAGAATATTCCAACGATGTATTATCACCTGTTAACAGCATGGAAAAGCCTCTAATCAAAAACCCCGCTTCTTTGTTTTCAAAGAAACGGGGTTTCGTTTTGGCTGTTTTTAGTTATCGGCTTTTTGTTTTTTGCCGGAGATTTTTTCATACATTGTCTCAAACAGCACATACAACAGCGGAATAACAAGCAATCCCAGCGCCGTGCCGAGCAACATTCCGTAAAATACCGGAACGCCGATCGCAATACGGCTGGCTGCGCCCGCGCCTGTGGCCACAATCATCGGGAACACGCCCAAGATGAAGGTAAAGGCCGTCATCAGAACCGCGCGGAAACGTTCCTTCGTGCCGACCATCGCCGCCTTGACCAGAGAGGCGCCGTTCTTTTCGTGCTCCTCACGGGCGAATTCGACAACCAGAATCGCGTTTTTACTCGCCAAACCGACCAGCAAAATCAAGCCCAGCTGCGCGTAAATGCTCAATGGCAAGCCCGTAATGAACAGACCTATCAAAGCTCCGAGCATCGCCACGGCAACCGAGGTCAGAACCGGAAGCGGCGTAATCCAGCTTTCATACTGCGCAACAAGGAACAGATAGCCGAACAAAACCGCCAAAGCAATCAGGTAGCCGATTTGGCCTTGGGACGATTTTTCCTGAAAGCTCATACCCGACCACTCATAGCCAAATCCATCGGGCATGGTTTGAGCCAGTTTTTCAACCGCGGCCATCGCCTCGCCCGTGCTCACGGCCGGGTTTTGAACCGCCGTAATTGCCGCAGAGGGGTATTGGTTGTAACGAGACACAACGCGTGGAGACAAGACTTTGCTCAACTTGACAACGCTGCCCAGCGGAACCATCTCGCCGGTTTGGCTTTGGACGTGCAAGTCCTTAATCGACTCAACGTCTTTGCGGTTTTTCCAATCTGCCTGAACCATAACCTTGTTGACCTGCGTGCCGAAGTTAACGTCGTTGATGTAGGCCGACCCCAAATAATATTGCAGGGTCGAGAAGATACTTCCGACAGCAACTTTCAGGCTTTCGGCCTTGACACGGTCGATGTCGACATAAATATTAGGCGTTTTGGCCGTGTAGGTCGTGTAGGCATAAGAGATTTCAGGCGTGGTGTTCATCTTGCCCAACATAGCCATCAACGCCGTTTCTATCGCTTGAGGATCGTCCGTATCCAAGGACTGGAGCCTGAAATCCATACCGCCAGACATACCCAAGCCCATAATGGCGGGCGGCTCAAAGAACTGGACATCGGCATCCGAAAACTCCGCAATCTTGGCACGCAGCCTGTTCATTACCTTTGTGGAATACAAATCGCTGCCGCGGTTGCCCCAGGTGTCCAAGATGGCAATGACCATCGCGACGTTTTCGCCGCTGCCGCCAATCATGCTGACGCCGGTAATTGTCATCACGGAATTAACGCCGGGCTCTTCCATAATCAGAGGCGTGATTTTGCTGATGAAGGCTTCGGTGCGTTCACGAGAAGCGCCCTCGGGCAATTGAACGTTGCCCATAATAACGCCTTGGTCTTCGGACGGAATAAAGGACGTTTGGCTGATGTGCAAAATACCGGCAATCACGATCAACGCCAAAGCATAGACCACCGCCACAACGCCGATTTTACGCCCAAAGATACCGACAATGCCGGCATAGGTGTCGCGGCTTTTGTTCACAATATTGTTGAACCAAAACAACGGGCCATGCTGAGCGGGTTTGAGCGGACGCAGCAAGGTGGCGCACAAGGCCGGCGACAAAGTCAACGCGTTAACCGCCGAGAAGAACACCGCCAAAGAAATGGACACAGCGAACTGCTGATAAATCTTTCCGGTGATGCCACCCATGAAGCCGACCGGAACGAAAATCGCCAACAAAACCAAGGTTGTCGCGACAATCGCGCTTGAGACCTCGGACATGGCTTTAATCGCGGCCTCTTTCGGAGAGAGCTTTTCCTGCTCCATCAGGGTTAAGACACGCTCGACCACAACAATCGCGTCGTCGACCACCAGACCAATCGCCAGAACCAAGCCGAACAGAGTCAACATATTCAGGCTGTAGCCCATGGCCAGCATGACGGCGAATGTCGCCAGCAACGAAACCGGAATTGTCAAAGACGGAACCAATGTCGACCGCCAATCCTGCAAGAAAATATAGCAGACGAAAATAACCAGCGCAAAAGTCAAAACCAAGGTCATCACAACTTCTTCAATGGAGGCTCTGATGTATTCGGTCGAATCATACCCAATCAGATAGTCAACCCCTTTGGGGAAAGTCTGCTTCATTCTTTGGAGCTCGGCTTTCAGGTTGTTCATCGCGTCAAGCGCGTTGGCGCCGGTCAGCTGGTTAACGCCGATAGCCACGTTGGGGACGTTGTTATAACGCGAGGTGGCTCGGTATGATTCCTCGCCGACTTCGACGCGGGCAATGTCTTTGAGCTGAACCAGCCCGCCCTCTTCGGCCGTGCGGATAATAATGTTTTTGAATTCCTCAACATCGTTGATACGGCCGTCTGTCTGCAATGAATAAACCATTTGCTGCTTGCCGTCGCCGGGCATACCGCCGACTTTACCGAGAGAGGGTTGATAGTTTTGCCCCTGAATGGCCGAAGCAATTGTTTCTATCGGGATATTCAACGCCGCAATCTTGTTGGCATCAAGCCAAACACGCATACTCAAGCGCGCCGAATAGACGTTGACCTCGCCGACGCCGTCCACACGGGTCAGGTTGTTTTTCATATTATTTTGGACAAAGTCGCTCAATTCCTGATTGCTCATGCTTTTATCCGGCGAAAAGACCGAGATAAAGCCCAAAATGTTGGACGAACGGCTGTTAACCGAAACGCCTTGACGCTGAACGTCCGTCGGCAATTGAGACGTGGCCTGCTGGATACGGTTTTGAACCTTAACCTGCGCCATATCGGGATCAATGCCCGGTTTGAACGTGATGGTCAACTGATAAGACGAATCCTCGGAAGATGAGGACATATAGAGCATATTTTCAACACCGTTGATTTGCTCCTCAATCGGGATACCGACCGTGCGCGCGACAACCTCGGCCGACGCTCCGGGGTATGTTGCCGAGACGACAATCTCGGGCGGCGTAATTTCGGGATAGAGCGCAATCGGCAGAGAAAAGACCGAAATCAAGCCCGCAATGGACATTACGATTGAGATGACAATCGCAAAGCGCGGGCGTTCAATAAAGATACGCGAAAACATTCTTATTTGGCCTCCTCGGTTGTGTTGGATACCAGACTTGCGCGGACTGTCGCCCCGTCAGCCACTTTTTGAAGCCCCGTGACGATGATTTTTTCGCCGCCGTTCAGTCCGGACAAGACAATCTGCTTATCCTCGAACATACCGTCCAATTTGAGGCGACGTTCAGAGACTTTGCCTTTGTCGTCAACCGTGTAGACATAGGCGCCGTTTTTGTCCTGTAAGACAGCTGACGAATTGATGATAACCGCCGGATGCTCCTCGGCCGAGGACAGAATCACATCGACATAATTTCCAGGGACAAGGCGCTGGGCCTCGTTTTGATATTCCAAATAAACAGCTATGGTTGCCGTTGTCTTATTAATCTCGTTATTGATGAAATAAGAGCTTATCGCATCTTCAAAAATATCGCCGTTGGGCAAAGATAAACGCGTCTTTAAGCCGGAGTTCTCCAAATCGCGGAACATATTGTAGTCTTTATCCGGCGCCGAAAAGGCGACGCGGACAGGGAAAGTTTGGACAATGCGCGCCAAAGTCTGCGAATTGGTGCTGACAAAGTTGCCCTCGGTCACAAGAGCCTTGCCGATAACGCCCGTGATGGGGGCTTTGATTTCGGTGTGTTCCATATCAATCTTAGCTAACTCCAGATTGGCTTCGGCCTGAGCAACGGCTGCTTTGGCCTGGAGATAGGCGCTCTCGGAGGTGTCCAAAGTCGATTTGGAGGCATAGTTCTGGCTGCTCAAGGCTTTTTGACGCTTGTAATCACGCTCTGTCTTGACCAGATTGGCCTTGGCACTGGCTAAAGAAGCTTTGGCCAAATCCAAGTTGGCAATGTATCTGTCCTGCTCAATCACAAAAAGAATGTCGCCTTCTTTGACAACGGAGCCTTCTTGAAACAAAACTTTGTCGATATAGCCTGAAACCTGCGGAATCAGATTGACGCTTTTGATGGCTTCGACAGAGGCAATGTATTTCTTTTGCGGAGAAACATCCGTTTTAACGGCCTCTTCAACCAATACATGCGGCACACCGCCGCCCATGCCCATCATGCCGACGGCCTGCGGCGTCAATTTGGTTTTGAGATACCAACCGATGCCAATGCACAGCATAATGACAATAAAATTCATTACAATTTTTCTTTTCTTTACTTGAACCACTTGCATTTTACTTCTTCTCCATTTGAATGCCGTTAAAAATAGTTTTTATTCCTTTTTTGATGTCTTCGGAGAATTTCATCTCCGGCTTGCATTTTGATAAATATGTGCTGAGCGCGCCGCGCCAAAAATAAGCAATGGTATCCCGCAGATTGTTCAAATCGACATCTTTTTTGATTTCGCCGTTTTGCCTGCATAACAACAATATCTGAAATAACTGTTGAAGAGGAAGCTCAACCAACGAACGAATCTCGCCCCAAACCTGTGCGAAAATAGCCTCGGACCATTCCATGCGGTAAATAACAAAAAACAAAAACTTACGAAAGTTTTCGTCCTCTTCTATCTCTTTTGCCCGATTGGATATTGTCTGACAGAGTTCGGAAAGAGATTTTGGCTCGGGGATTTTGTAACGGTTGTGCTGCTCGGATATTTTTTGAATCACAAGCGCCGTTATCAAATCCGTTTTGCTTTTAAAATGCCAATAAACAGCCCCTTTTGTCAGGTTTATTCGGGCAGCAATCTCATCAAAAGTCGTGCGTGAATAGCCTTTTTCATACAAAACTTGCATCGCCGAATCGAGAATCGCCCGCCGTGTTTGTTCGCTGTCTTCCTTTGTTTTACGAGCCATCTAAGCTTTTCCTCATCGTTTCTTTTATATACATTCGATGAGTATGTATACTCTGATTTGGTTAAAAATCAACAAATTTTTTTAAATTTTCCTAAAATATTCCAGTGCCAAATTAATATCTTTAAACTCGTAATCCGCCTCGGGACAATGTTTCTCTTTATTTCCAATTAAAACGGTTATCATTCCGGCTTGTTTGGCCATTTTGATATTAATTTTATTATCTTCAAACATAACACAATTTTTCGGAACAAGTCTGTGTTTTTCAAAAAAGCGGCAATAAGCTTTGCCCGTATATTTGAACTCATAATTCATGGAATCGGCATCAAAAACATCTTCAAAATGTTTCTCTTCAACTCCGATAGCGTTCAAAACGCTTTTGACATGGCCGCGTGTGCTGTCCGTCAAAATATATTTCGTTTGAGACATTTTTTTCAGAAGCTCGTTTAATTTCTCGTTAATTGGCAGACAGCTGACATCGACATCACAGATATAATCCAAAAATTCTTTTTTGGACAAGGGTAATTCATGGCCGAACGCATCAACGTCATAATAATGCTTGCTTCTGATTTTGATGATAAAATCCTCGGCCTCTTCTCTGTTCAGACGAAGCTTGCGCATAAAAAAGTGCAAAATGCGCGCGCTTTCCTGTTCGCCGATGACCGCCACATCGGCATAGAGTGTTCCGTCTAAATCAAATACCAATACCTTGTCTTCAAACATTTAGCGCTCTTTTCTGATTGCTGCCACGCAGCGGACATAGGCGCTGTCCGCGCTTAAATTTTCAAGCTCGACCGGAATCCGCCGCCGCCAGTTTGGGTGCTTGTCGTGGTCTGTTCCGGGGAGATTCTGCATCTCAATCACATGGAGCATATCTTCAAGCTGCGCTAGAAATACCGGCGCAGTTGTTTTGGACATAAACCGTTCCACAGCTTCTTCTATCCCCTCGGGATAGGCCTCGCCGTAAATATAATTTCCGCTGCGCGGGCGGTCATCTGGCCAAACACCGGCTCTATCCAGCGCCTCAAGCAATTTACCGCGGTCGGCCTCTCTCTTATGGTAGGCATCGGCTTTGTCCTGCGCGCTGCCAATCAGCCCTAAGGAGGCATTAAGTTCAATATCATACCCGAACCACCACATCTTTAACGGCGCTATATCATGCGTAGCCACCGAGGTAAAGGCATCGGCCGGATAATCCGCGGGCTGTTTGAAATCGCCCCAGCCGGCATTCCATCGCTCTGCCCATAAAATACTCAAGGCATAGATATTTTTTTCTTTGAGCTTGTCCAAGAACCCGTCCGGCACATTACCGATACTTTCGCCGACAATCACACAGTCGTTCAAATAACTTTCCAAGGCGACGATATTGAGCATATCCGCAAAATTATAATAGATATAGGTGCCTTTTTCGGACGCATCGGGAATCACATACAGCCGTAACAGGCTCATCACATGATCCATTCTCAATGCGCCGGCATAGCGCATATTGGCACGGAGCATTCGAATAAAAGGCGCATATTTTTGCTTTTGGAGAACTTGAGGCAGAAATGTTCCCAAGCCCCATTTTTGCCCGTTTGGAAAAAACGCATCAGGCGGCGCGCCTGTTCCGGCGTCACGCATAAACAATTCAGGATTGCTCCAATATTCGGCGCTGTCGCGGCCGACGCCGACGGCCAAATCCCGATAGAATCCGATTTTGAGTCCGTTTGCTTTGACTTCCGCCGCGGCCAACCCGAACTGTCTGTCCGCCTCAAACTGCATAAATTTAAAAAACTCCACTCTGTCTTTGTGCTCTTTGACAAAGGCTTTGACGCCGGCAGCATTTGGATTTTTATATTCCTCAGGCGAGGCCATCCACCCGCCCCACACTTTTTGAGTTTCGACCTCGTAAATTGCTTGAAAAGCCGCCAGATTATCCAAAGCCTCGCCCTGACATTTGCAAAAAGTCTCATAGGCCTTGCGGCGATCTGATTTTTTGTCGACCTTAAAACGGTCAAAACATTTTTCCAACATACGCACTTTGAGCGGGTAGACTTTGCCGTATTGAATAAGTTCGCTTGCGCGCAGTTCCTCAAGCAGCGGCTCTATGGCCTTTTTATCCTCGGGCATAAACTCCGGCACAACCTCAACATCAATATAAATCGGGTTCAAAAACTGACGCGAGATTGATAAATAAGGGCTTGCGTTTTCGGGATAGTCATGGCTCAGCGTATTCAGGGGGTTAAGCCCGATAATGTCCGCGCCGCTTTGACCGCACAGTTTTACAAAATTGCGCAAATCAGTCAAGTCGCCGATACCCCAGTTGCGGCGGCTTTTGAGTGAGTATAGCTGCAACGCAAATCCCCAAAGCTTTTGCTCGTCCTCTAATTTTTTGCATGTTTGAGGCGCAACCGCTAACGTTGTTTTGTGTTTTTTTCCGGCAACTTCCAGTTCAAGTTCATAATACCCCGGAGTCAAGTCCGTCGTCAGGCGTAAATCTTCTTTATACAGCTCGCCATTGTTTGTGCTGTTTTGCATATAGGCATAGAGCACGTCAAAAGTATTTCCATCACAGTCTTTGGCTTTAATCTTGATATCAGACAAATCTTTTGACACAACATCAATCACGATATCTCCGACCTGACGGACATAGATATCCCGCACACACTGCGCCCAGCGCACGCCGTCAATCCGCCTGAGCGAGGCCAATGTTTCTTCTTTTGTATCACAGGTATACCCCATTGCCCGCACAAAAAATCGAATTGTGTTTTCATCGACATTGTATTCCTGACGCCGCAGACCAGCATCGCTAAAAAACGTCGCTATTCCCAAACGATCGGCTAATTCTTTTAAAAGAGCGTCCATTTTCTCAGTCCTTCTTTATTTAAATTCCGCCACAACAACACTCCACGCCGATATGTTGACCGCTCCGGCAGACGGAGATAATTCGTGTGGCAGTTTTTCGGAAGTGTCCAATAAAATTTTTCTTTCAGATTTAGCGACAACCGTTTTGGGAAGTTTCCAATCCACGGCCTGATGTTCGGCATTAAAAATTGCCCAAATAAACCGATTGCCGTCTTTAACCAAATAAGACAATCCGTGACGGCTGCCGTCATACCAATCCGTTTCGGAAAATTCGGCGCCGGCTTGGGTATACCAGGCTAAATCTTTGTTACCTTCTTTATCAACAGGTTTGCCGGTAAAGAACTGTGTCCGTTCAAAGATTTTGAGCTTTTTGCGCAGGCGAATTAGTTTGCGGACAAAACCGATTAATTTGCGCTGCTTTGGCGAAATTCCTTCCCACGCAATCCAACTGACGGCGTTGTCCTGACAATAGGGATTGTTGTTGCCTAACTGCGAGCGGCAAAATTCGTCCCCGAAAACAATCATCGGCGTTCCGAAAGACATCATCAAGGTCGCCAGCATAGCTTTGGTTCTGTCCATGCGGTTTTGAAGCACTCTCGGGTTGCGGCTTTCGCCTTCTTCTCCGGAATTCCAGCTCCAGTTTGAATCCGTTCCGTCGCGGTTGTTCTCACCGTTGGCATTATTGTGCTTACCATTGTAACTAACCAAATCATTGAGCGTAAATCCGTCATGCGCCGTGATAAAATTCAGGCTTGACGAAATGGGGCGGTTGTTGTGTCCGAAAACTTCGCTGGAGCCGGTCAAGCGGGAAGCCATTTCGGCCGCCTGATAGGCCTCGCCTTTCCAAAAACGGCGGACATTATCCCTATATTTATCGTTCCACTCGACCCAACCTGTCGGAAAAGCACCCAGCTGATATCCCCCGAAACCGACATCCCACGGTTCGGCAATTAATTTGACTTTTTGCAACACATTATCCTGCGCGGCCGCATACAAAAATCCACTGGTCTGCTTGAACTCATTATTGCGTCGGCACAAGGTCGGCGCCAAATCAAAACGGAAACCGTCCACGTGCATTTTTTCGACCCAATAGCGCAGGGAATCCATTACCAGCCTGACGACATCCGGATTTTGCAAGTTAAAACTTGCGCCGCAGCCCGTTGTATCGTGATAAAGACGTTTGTTGTCCGGATTGAGAATATAGTAAGACAGGTTATCAATCCCGCGATAGCACAATGTCGGCCCCAGCTGGTTCCCCTCACCAGTATGGTTGTAAACCACGTCCAAAATCACTTCCATTCCGTGGGCGTGCATAATTTTGACCATATCGCGGATTTCGTTGATATCGCCGCCAGAAAGATAAGACTGTTCGGGCGCAAAAAAACTGAAGCTTTCATATCCCCAATAATTATCGATGATATAGCCCCTTTTGTGGCGGTTTCCGAAAAAAGCGTGTATCGGCAAAAGCTCAACCGCCGTAACGCCCAGATGCTTCAAATAATTGATTGTCGACTCATGGGCAAAACCGGCAAAAGTTCCTCTTTTGGAATCCGGCAAAAATGGATTGAGTTTTGTTGCCCCGCGGAGATGAGTTTCATAAATAATGCTCTGCTCCATTTTGTAATGCGGCGGCGTGTCGTTTTCCCAATCATAAGCCTCATCGTCCACAACAACGGATTTGGGCACATAGGGTGCGGAATCCAATTCAGAAAAAGACAAATCTTTGTCAGGACTGTCGATATCATACCCGAAAATCGCCTTATTCCAAATCAGCGTTCCGACAAGTTTTTTGCCGTAAGGATCTATCAGCAATTTGTGCGGATTGAATCGATAGCCCATTTCGGGTTTATAGATGCCGTAAACACGATAGCCATATACTGTTCCGACGGGCGCATTTTGCAGATAAATATGCCATATATTTCCGTCACGCGCGGTCAGTTCATAACGTTCTTCTTCGACGGCGCCGCTTTCATTGAACAAGCATAATTCAACTTTGGCGGCATGCACCGAAAACAGCGCAAAGTTGATGCCCCGACCGTCATAAAACGAGCCCAGCGGCCACGGTGTTCCGGAAGATGTTGCGTAGCGAACCATTCTGCCTCCTTAGCGGATGGGTTTGATAACGATTGTCGACAGCGGCGGCAAAGTTACCTTAATGGAGAAAGGTTTGTAATTGCATTCTTCTTTTTCGGCCTGAACAGGACCGTTGTTTTTGACACCGCTTCCCCAGTAATTTGTATCATCGCTATTGAATATTTCCTGATACTGACAATCTTCAGGCACTCCGATACGATAACCTTCGCGCACAACCGGCGTAAAGTTGCAGATTGCAATCAGATAATCGCCAGGGTTATAACCTTTGCGCATATAGGCAATAACGCTGTCGTCGGCGTTGGAATGATCAATCCACTCAAACCCTCGATAATCAAAATCCTGTTGATATAAAGGCTCGTTTCCTTTATACATCAGGTTCAAATCACGAACGCAATTTTGCATGCCTTTATACATCGGATAATCCAGCAAAAACCACCTCAGGCTTTCTTCAGAATTCCACTCATAATCCTGTCCGAATTCACAACCCATAAACAAAAGTTTTTTACCAGGGTGCGTATACATAAAACCGTAATAGGCCCTCAGGTTTGCAAACTTTTGCCATTCGTCTCCAGGCATTTTAGAAAGCATGGATCCTTTGCCATGAACAACTTCATCATGCGAAATCGGCAGAACAAAGTTTTCGTTAAACGCATACAATAGTCCGAACGTCAACATGCCGTGATGATATTTGCGATGAATCGGCTCATGCGATATATAGCGCAGTGTGTCATTCATCCAGCCCATATTCCATTTGTAGCCGAACCCGAGCCCGCCCATTGTTGTCGGACGAGACACCATCGGCCAAGCTGTCGACTCTTCGGCAATGGTCACCGCTCCGTCAACCTGCGAATAAGCCAGCTCATTCATGCGGCGCAAAAATGAAATGGCTTCCAGATTTTCATTGCCGCCGTATTGGTTGGGAATCCATTCGCCGTTTTTGCGCGAATAGTCCAGATACAGCATTGACGCAACCGCATCAACACGCAGGCCGTCAATGTGAAATTCTTTGAGCCAATAAATAGCACTGGCGCACAAAAAGTTGGAAACCTCGGAGCGGCCGTAATTATAAATTTTTGTTCCCCAATCTGTATGCTCGCCTTTGCGCGGATCAGCGTGTTCATACAGGTGCGTTCCATCAAATTCGTTGAGGCCGTGGCCGTCTTTCGGGAAGTGTGCCGGAACCCAATCCATAATCACACTGATGCCTGCCTGATGAAATTTGTCAATCAGGTATCTGAAATCATCCGGCGTTCCAAAACGGGAAGTCGGCGCAAACATTCCTATAACCTGATATCCCCAAGAAGAATCCAACGGATGCTCCGCAACGGGCAAAAATTCGACATGCGTAAAGCCCATATTCATCACATAGGGAATCAATGTATCGGCCAACTCGCGGTAGGTCAGATATTCGTTGTTTTCTTTGCGGCGCCACGACCCTAAATGCACCTCATAAATGGACATCGGCCGGTCAAACGAATTGTGCTCCGAACGATAGTTCATCCATTCGGCATCGTTCCAAATATAGTGGTTGATATCATACACAATCGAGGCCGTATTGGGGCGCTTTTCGGAATAAAACGCCACCGGATCGGCTTTTAAGAAAACATCATTACTTTGAGTCTTGATTTCGTATTTATAAAGCTCGCCCTCGCCGATGCCGGGGATAAAGATATCCCACACGCCGCAGGAGGGATGCTTGCGCATCACGTCAACACGCCCGTCCCAGTTGTTGAACGCGCCGACCACGCTGACCCTTTTGGCATTGGGCGCCCATACCGCAAATCCAACGCCCTTAGCGCCTTCTTTTTCCATTACATGAGCACCGAGTTTTTTATACATCTCAAGATGTTTTCCCTCGGCCAACAGATAAATATCCATATCGCCCAACGTGGGGGTAAAACGGTAGGTATCTTCCGCAATATAGGTGTAATTTTTGTCATTAGTAATACGAAATTGATAATCGAAATCGTCCGTCTTTCCTAAATCAATTTGGTAGAATCCACGCTCGTCCAATTTGGTCATCATACCGAGCGAATCCCCTGCGCGGTTCAAGACCTCAATTGATACGGAATGAGGCTGATAAGCTCTGATATAAACTTCTTTCGAGCCTTTGTTTTTGTGTATCCCCAACACCGCAAAAACATTGCTATGATCGCCGTTTATTACAGCTTCCATTTCTTCTTTAACAAGATGTCGCTTAGCTTGATTTGTGAGCCATGCTACATTATAATCTCGTTCTATTAGCGAAGCTATTTTAGGCATGCGCATCAACGAGGGAGTATCAGCTGCTTTATCAGCATACAATTGATATGCAAATTCATTTC
>ERZ1034763.758-NODE-758-length-12818-cov-5.952911_pt1 | contig 12818 bp, 21 predicted proteins | sample MGYA00520701_ERZ1034763 | MGnify/ENA primary metagenome ERZ1034763 (study PRJEB33766, sample SAMN09781707) | gut metagenome | biome: gut microbiome | host: Homo sapiens | place: Madagascar | study: EMG produced TPA metagenomics assembly of the PRJNA485056 data set...
CCGTATCCGGCGACAGATTCATTTCAAATGCCACCTGTACGCAGGAGCGGCCTCGCACGTCACACTCGACGAGGCACGCCATTTCGTCGGGCGGAAGCTCAAAAGACCGAATGTATGCCACGGCCCGACGCGGGGCCATAGAGGATAACTGTGCGCGGATCGCTCGGTGCTGCTTGTCCATGCTGTGCGCCGGGGCTTGCAGAGCGCTCACGCGAGGGGAGGCATGCCTCCCGCCCGTTTTCCTTTCGTTATTTTAGAATTTTTTCGAGGTATGCGTAAACATATTCCCCCCACGCCCTTTGCGTCGCGGGGCCGAACGAGTTGTCCACATCCAGCGCGTAGCCGCAGGCATTTAGAAGCTCTTGCAGTTTGCCGACCGCCGCGCCCTTGTCGCCGCGCGTGAGCACGGTCTTGTCCGCGGGGTATTTCGGCACGCCGAAGCCGCGAATATACCGCCCGTTCACGGGGATAATGCGGTACGCGCACTCGTGGGCTTTGCCCTTGTTGCCCTCGAACACCGTGATTTTCTGCCCGTCGCAGGCGGTCACAATGCCCGTGTGGTTGGGCGCGCCGGTGCAGTCCGCGAGGGCGTAGTCCTTGCGGTCGTTCCAGCAGTAGAAGACCTGCTCGCCGATTTGGGGGACGTGCGCGTCGTCCTCGATCCATTGGCCGCGCGCCTGATACCATTTCATCTGCTCGCCGCAGGAGCACTCGATGGGAATAAACTCTGTCAGGCCGCAGAGGATCGCCGCCGCGGACACCATCGCCGCGCAGTAGTCGTCCGAATAGGTGAGCCTGTAGCCGCGCGGGTGCGGGAGATAGCTGTTGTAGGCGTCTACGATCTGCTTATGCACCGCGTCGCCGCGCACCGCGCCCTCCCACGCGGTCAGGGTCTCAAGAAACCTCTTCATTTTTCTTCTTCTCGGTCTGGGTGCCGAAGTAGAAGGCGATGATGGTCGTGAAGATCGTCAAAAACTCCGTCCCGCTGATGCTGCCGCGCAGGGCGAGCACCGAGAAAACCGCCGTTAGCACGATGGTCACGATGCTCTTGACCGTGAGAAGATTGGCAAGTCGATTTTGCATTTTTGAGCCTCCTTTACTACAGAAACCGCACGGCATAGAACTGCCGCGTCTGTGTGTTGATCTTGCTGCACGCGCCGTTGATGGCGGCGACGTGCCCGCCGTCGAGCATGACGGCGTATTCCAGCTTGAGCTTGTCCCAACAAAAGGCGTTGACCTGCTGCGCGGTCATGCTGCGGCAGTAGACGCCGTAGAGCAGCCCGCCTTTGCAGCCGAGGACGGTGTGGTTGGTCTTGCGCAGCACATCGGAGTATGCGCCCGTAAAGCCCTCCGCCGCGGGGGCATAGCGGTCGAGCAGGCCAAGCCCACCGACCGCCCACACGACGTCGCCCGGCGTCGCCGCCGAGGACACGCGGGCAATGCGCACCGCGCCGCCCGTGGTCTTGTAGAGCACGCTCTCGGGGTGAGGATAGTGACAGCTCATGCCGCGCACGACCTTGCCGCCGCGCACCATGATGGAGCAGGGCTGGCCCTGCCAGCTAAAGCTCCCCGAGATCGCGTTCTTCGGCAGCGGCCCGCTCATGTTGACGGGCTCAATGTCCCGCGCGATGATGCAGGGCTGACCGTATAGCTCGACGTTGAGGGGCCAGCAGTCCGCGCCGAGCTTTGCCGCGATGTCGCTCAAGGTCTGGTTGCCGATGTAGCCGTTGTCCAGCGCCCCGACGGAGCGCTGGATGGCGCGGATCATGCGAATCTCCTCCGAGGTGGAGCCTTTGATGTCCCTCACGAGATTACCTCCCACTCGTCGATCTCGGACTTGATGCGGTCAATGAAACTGTTTCCACCGAGGGCCTTGTACCCGCGATAGAGATAGAGAAAATCCTCCAGCTCGTACTGCCGGATGGTGCGGCCCTCCCTGTGGCGGTAGTAGGTGTGCAGCATGTCGTGCCGGAGCTGGCACTTGAGCGCGTCGGTCAGCTTGTCCATCCCGAGCAGCTTGCTCCGGATGGGCTTAATGAGCATCGCCAGCGCGGCCAGAATGACCGTGATCTCCGAGCAGGTCGATGCAACGGTCGATAGGTTCATAGGCATTCTCCCTCTCTTTCTGCTCGATACTCGATCTGTTTACCTGCCATCGGCGTATTTTTCGCCGGTGATCTCCTCATAGTCCTGCGCGCTGAGGATGCCCTTTTTTACGGCGTTGCGCACCATGACGGCGGTCCAAAGCCCCTGCGCGTACCACTTTGCGATTTTCTCTTTCATGGATTACCCCTCGCTTTCCAGCAGCGTTTCAGTCATCATGGCTGTGTATGCCACTTGGGCCTCGATGCGGTCAAGCTGGGTCGGAAGTACGACCGGCTCCACCTCGATTACTTCACCGTCAGTTGCCGATACAACTTCCATCTGCGTATATGCAGGTATCAGCACTTTCTCGCCGTCCATAACGGCCTCGTGGGAGACATCCGCTGTCTCGATTTCTGCCCAAGGGAACGTTTCGGGCAGCGGCACTTGATCGGTGTCCCAATAGGCCCAGCCTTTCTGGAGCGATCCACCGTACTGGCTGGCATGGCTTCCGTCCGCATTTTTTTCAATCTGAATAAACATTTCCACGATAACTGCACCTCCTTAATCCTTGTTGATAATCAAGATATTCACGGGCAACGGGCCTCCAGTAAGAGCGTTCTTTGCCACAATCGTAAGGCTGCCGTTGTTAGCTGTCGTTGACAACACACTGTCCTGCAACGTGGATACTGCGCCGGCTCTCCACTGAACGAACGTCACCGAACTTTTCGTGATATTGGAATTTGTATAAGTGCCAATTCCGTTTGTAAAGGTGACATTGACATTTCGCATCGCAATAAGGTTCCCCCCGGTATAGATGGGTTTTCCATTGAGGGTAACTCTGCCAGATGAAGTCTCAAGAAGTCGGCTGGTGTAGTCTGCTGCATCACTGTCGAAATGGAAGTCGATATAACCGCCATGTCCAGCAGATGCCCCCGGGAAAAGCTCAACGGATGTAGGCTCAATAACTCTACCATGATGATTGTGGTCCACCGTTGCCGCCCCGATGTTGCTCTGTGCCTGCGTCTTCTGCGCGTCGGTGAGGCTCTGGGCCGCGTCGTAGCGGACGAAACCGAAAATGGACGTGTCTCGGATTGGCCTTTCCACACCGTCAACTTCAATTCTGTCGATATAATTCTCTGCCATGTCGGCCTCCTTAAACGATAACGGTATTTCCGCTGACCGTCGCGGGCGCGAGCTTGAGCGTCGTGCCGACCACGGTCATTGTCTTGGGGACGTATGTCCCGCTGATGGCCTCGCCCGCCGCGTTGTGGGCAGTGGCCCCGAGAACCAGAAGGCCTGGAGCCACCGTGTCCCCGCGCAGGTCAAGCGACGTCTCACCGTTGATGACGACGTGATTGACCGCCATATCACACACCTACTTTCAGCGTCTGCCCTCCGGCCTCGTTGTCGGTGTAGGTGAGCGGGATCGCCGCCACCGTGACAGAGCTGAGGCAGTTATAGCCCTCGTCGGGCAGGACCTCCTGCGAGGCAAACGTGGGCGTGACGCTCTTGGCCTGCGGCTTCATACCCTCGCTGCCGGACATCGTGCCCGTCACGCCGAGGACGGTAATGCCCTCGCGGATGTTGGAGGGGATCAGCTTCGCCTCTTCAGCTGCGTCGATCTGCGCCTTGCCGCTGCCGTCGTGGTAGCCCTGGGGGATGGTGACAGGCTTGCCCTTTTCCGTGATGCTGAGCGTCTTGGCCCCGTTGTTGGGCATCGAGCCCGTGACCTTCGCACCCTTGACGTGCGCGGTCTTGTTGAGCAGAATTTCCGACGCCGCCGCGGTGTCCGCAGAGGTGTCCGCGTCAAAGGTGCTCGTACCGACGATGGGAGCGCCGGATTTGTCGTGGGCCTTAATGCCCTTCGCCAGCTTGTCTGCGGTGATGTCGTCGTTTGTGAGGTCGAACTTTACGTCGCTGCCGATGATGAGTTTGTTGAGATACTGATTAGCCATCTTTCTTACTCTCCTATAATCATAGTTTTCCCGCCTGCGGTGTTGGTGGTTTCAGAAACATTGACCGCTTCCACGGTCAAGTTATCCCGCATGAGTTTGCTTCCGGTCTCAAGGACCGCATCGTCGCCGCCGAACGGCACCTTCACACTGTAGTCCCCCGAGTAGGTTTCATAGTCCACGCTCGGGGGCAATGCGCCTGACTTGATAACGAGCGTCGTGCCGCGGAAATACATAGACCCCGCTCCGTCCTTGCCCTGCGGGCCAGTTGCCCCTGTTGCACCGGTGGGAATGCCGATCTGTAGTGTTTTGTTCGCTTTGTTGTAGTTCGCAGTCGCCTCGCTTCCGGCGGGAAGCGTTTGGGCCTCCGCGCTAACCACGTCCATCACGACATAGCCCTTTAGCGTCGAGCCGGAGAGTTTCTTTGCCGTGTCGCCCTGCTGCAGCACGAATAGGTCGCTGTCGGTGATCTCCGTTGCCTGTGTCAGCTCGGAAATTGCTTTATCAGCCATTAGATTCTACCTCCTTAAACTCCGATTTTTGGTATGTACGGTTTCCACACCGGCACACCATTTACAAGGGTTACGATGTAGGGCGTGGCGGTCTTGGCAACGCCGCCCACGCCGATGCAGGTCGTCACGCCGGTTTTCCCGAGCGTCCGCGCGGAAACGGTGTCCGCCAGATCGCCGACCTTACCCTTGACTGTACTTGCGTAAACGCGGAGCGTGTACCATGTTTTTTCCGTCAGGCCGATAAACCGGCGCGTCCCTTCCGCACGGTTCCCAAATGAAGCCGTCTCGACCACGGTGTCGCCTTGAAACAGCATGAGCGTCACGTCGTAACGCTGCGGGTTTGAGATGCTAAAGGCCAGTTCATACTCCTCTGCGCCAGCGAGCGACGCGCTCGGCAACGGAGTAGTCGCAAGCGTCGCAATCGTCTTCGTGCCGAGGTTCACCGTGTATTCGCCGCTTGTCCGGCCTGCCCAAACTTGCACGGTGTAGGTCGTGCTTGGCGATAGACCGTAGAGCGTTTCGCTCACCGCTCCCTTTGAGATGGCTATGTCCTTGACCGCCGTCCCGCTGCTGTCTTTGACGAGCACGCGAAGGAAGCAGTTGTCGTTATTTTGAAAGAACACGGCAAAGCCGCTCACGCGCGCGCCGCCGACGGTAAACGTCGCCTCGATTGGCTCGTCCAGCGTCGTGAAGGTCTGCGCGCCGACCCATGCCGCGCCGACAGAACTCTGCGTGGTGTTGTAGCTGATGTTGACGAGGTATTCCGTTCCCGGCTCAAAGTCGAAATAGGTCTTTCCTTCACCGGCAGGCACCACACCGATCCACTCGTCTACAACGGCGGACGAGCCACTGTAATTCTCGCGGATGAAGACGCGGATGTAGTAGCTGTTCTTGTTTTCGGTGATGACCACCTTTGCTGAAGTCTTGGTGATGTTCCTGACGGCAAAGGACGGAGGTGACATAGAACTCGCCATAGGCCCCTCCTTACTCGTCGAGCAGGAAGAAAAGCCTGCCCGGACTCAAACCCTCACTCGGCAGTACCGTGCCGTAGTGGACGCCGCTGGCCAGATGCAGCGGGGTATGGACGTAAATGTAATCCTTTGCCTGCAACGACATATTACCAGCTGCCTCTAACTTCAGGGCCTCGTCGTTAAGCGTTTTGAAAATGACGCGTCTTGGAGCATCGTAGCCGGTGCCGGATGTATCGTAAGAGATAAAACCGATCTTGTTGCCGAGCGTCACATTTCCATACTTGTCGATGTCCGCGCCGTCATAGATATAGTATGCTGCTTCGTTGCTTCGGCCCTGTCCCGTCGCGTAAAACAATCCGCCATAGATGTTTGGCGAGACGATTTTCGCGCTGTCGATGTAGGTGGTCTTGATATAGCTCGGGTTCGGGTCACCGCCGCCGCGGTCGTTGATTTCCGCCTGCACGTTGCTGTCGAGGTCGGTCCACGAGATCGACCCGTCCATTTGCAGGTTGCCGTGGAATTTGCCGTCCGCGCCGAGCGAGATCCCGGAGCCGTTAGGCGTGACAAACGAAATACCGTCGGCGTTAAAGGTCGCCGTTGCGAGGACGTTTCCCGACGCATCAATGGTCTTGACCTGTACGCCGTTGCGCCGGTCAATGGTCGTGCCGTAGTAGTTCTCGCCGAGCCGCACGGTGCGCTTGAGCTCACGCTGCTGCGGAGAGAGGTACGGATACTCGTGGTCAATCTCCTCCTCGCACGGCGCGGAAATGTCGGGTGCGAACATCGCGTCCGCATCCACGTCAATGGACGACAGCATGCCGTACACGCCGTTTATCGTGATGCCGTCGCCCAGCTCGGCAGCTGGGTCTAAAAGCGCTTCTGCGGCCTCGTAGGGGGTGTAGCGGACGTCCTTGACCGATGCGAGCAAGCTGTTTGCCATCTGCTGCGTCGCCCACGGGCAGTCCACCTCCAGCGTGCGTCCCGTGTTGTCGCCCGCCGCGAAGCATTTCTCGTCATCGTACCAGATCACGACGCGGCTCCACGGCGTGAACGTCGGTGAGCTTGCGAACGACGAGACCTTGCGCCCCAGATATAGCTTGTCAGACATGGATGCTCACCCCTCCGAATGTGATGACCTCGCCGGCCTCCGTCACGAGGCTGTTGCTCTCCGCTGGAAGCTCGCCCAGCGTCACAAGCCGCAGCTTGCCCGCAGGGGTCATGGTCCAGCAGCCGCCGTGCGCGGCGGCGATGTAGCCGAGGATTTCGCGCATGGTGTAGTCGTTGGGATACTCCACCGTATACGCGGAGTTGAGCGCTGTGCGGCTGTCCAGCTCCACGCCCATGCGGGTGCAGATGGACGTTACCACCGCCGTCATCGTGCGAGGCCATGTGCCCGTGTCGCCCTCGGTCACAAAGGTCTGCTCAGCCTTGAGCATCGCGTCGTAACAGTGGAGCGTCAGCGTGCCCGATTCGGGCACGGACTCGCGGGTGTCGATGTAATACACGCCGTAAGGCAGCCACTCACTTGCCTGCGTGCCGTCCGTCAGCCGGACATAGACCTTGACCTCCGCGTTACGCGGCACGCTCTGTACATCTTGCAACGTGAGATCAACTTGGGCAGAGACGCAGCACCCTACAGCCGAAGTTCGTCCAGAAAACAAGCCGGAACTGAGCGACAACCCAACAATGCTTGCTTTGTCATATTCCGTATCGCCAACCGTAACCTTGTATTCCGTTTGATGATATGTTGCAAAAATGGTTTTCCACAATGCGCTTACTGCCTGCATTTTATTGCCCTCAATCGAATTGTGCTACCGAGGTAACGATTTTTCCCATCAGCGGAGGTAAGCGCAAAAGCCGCATTCAGGTCGCTTACAACACGCACGCTTTCTTCTCGGTCCGCTTTTGTAAACGGATCAGAATATTTTACTTTTAATTCTGTGCTATTTAGCGCGTTATAATATGCGCTTGCTTCCTCGGATGTCATCGGAAGAAACGACACCAATATAATGCTTCGTTTATTTGCTTTTCCGTGCTCCGTTCCGTCCAATGTCGTAACTATCTTGCTATAAGTTGTTTCAATTTGAACCTCAAACGTGGACAGTTTTTTGTGTGCGTCTAACGCCCCAAGCGCAAAAGTAATATCCATTTCACACTCCCATCGCCCGCTGCATTTGGCGGTTGTATTTATAGGCCGTCTCGCCGATCACCTTCCCGTCAAGCACGGACTGCACAACGATGTTGATATCGCCGCCCACATTGCCGATGGAAGATAGCGCGCTGCGCATCTGACCACCGAAAGATTGCTCCGCGCCGATCTGTGCCGTACCGAAGTCCAGCCCGCTTGTAATGCCGCGTTTGATCGTTCCGTACTCGCTCTCCCAGCCCTCGCCGAGGCCAAGCGCCATGTTTTCGCCAATGCCCGCAAACACGCGGGACGGAGAGTGAATGCCAAGAACGCCCTTGACGTTATCCACAATGCCGCCGAAGAAGCCAGACACCTTTTCCTTGATCCAGCTCCCCATCGCCTTGATGCCGTCCCACACGCCGCGCACGATGTCCTTGCCGACCTCGATAACGTCAGGAATGGAATCGACCAACGTTTTGATGATCGTTGCCGCCATATTCAAAACGCCTGTGACCAGCTGCGGAAGGTTCTGCGCCAGCCCCTTGACCAACGCAATGACTATTTGCAGTCCCAGCTCAATGACCCGCGGCAGCTTGTCGATGGCATAGGAGACAAATTTTTCGATCATCTCCGGCCCTTTTTCCTGCACCACAACGCCGATGTTTTCAAGGATTCTCTCAACGACCGGTAAGAGATTTTCCGCCACCGTCACGGTGCTGCCCAAAAGGTTTGTGATGAGTCCCGCCATGTCGGCGTTTTCATCGCCAAGACCCGTGATAAAGTTGTCATACGCCGCTTTCATCGACGCGATAGAGCCTTGAATTGTCGTGCTGGCTTCCAGCTGCGTCGTGCCCGTGATGCCCATTTCCGTCTGCACGGTATGGATAGCGTCAACGATATCCGCATAGCTGTCGATGGTGTAATTGGTGTAGTTACCCTGCGCGGCGTTTAAGGCGTTCGCATCGTCCAAAAGACGCTGCATTTCCTCCTTTGTGCCGCCATAACCGAGCTTGAGGTTATCGAGCATGGTATAGTTCTGCTTGGCAAAGCCGGAATACGCATTTTGAATGGATTCCATGCTCGAACCCATCTTATTCGCGTTGTCCGACATGTCGGTAATGGCCAAATTCGCCTTTTCTGCCGCCGCGTCCGTGTCGCCGCCCATCGATTGCAGCAGCGACGCAGAAAACGCCGTCACGGTGGTCATGTACTCATTCGCGCTCATGCCTGCCGTCTGGTATGCGTTCGCGGCGTACTGCATGACGGTATCGGCAGAGGACTTGAAAAGCGTTTCTACGCCGCCAACAAGCTGCTCATATTCGCCGTAGCTTTGGATCGCTGCTTCACCAATGTTTTTTACCGCACCTGCAACAGCTTTCACGCCAGCAACAATGGCTTGCCCTGCAATATTCGCTTTCAGCACGTCGCCAAAGCTCAATGCCTTTTCTTTGGTATCCCCAAGGGTTTTATCTACTTCACTCGTGTCAACGCTGATTTTGAAAAAAAGGTCTAATACATTCATTTTCTCACCACGCTTTTTGGTGTTTTTGGTGAAAAGCTCTTGAAAAGTCAAGGCTTATGTACTACAATTTCAGGAAAGGAGGGTTTTGCCATGATCAATTTCAACAAAGATTCCGCATTTGACTTAAAGCCTATTTCCATTGCCGAAGTCCGCGACGAGGTCAACGGTCTTTTGATCGCGGGCGAAGAGATTGCCTGCGCGTTCAAAACGATCCGCGACCAGCTTATCTTCACCAACAAGCGCATTATTTCCGTTGACGTGCAAGGCATCACCGGAAAGCGGAAATCGTTCAGCTCCATGCCCTTTTCCAAGGTGCAGTTCTTTGCTATCCAGACACCCGGCCTTGTTGAGCTGATCCCCGACAGCGAGCTTGTCCTGGCGTTCTCCAATGGCTTTACCGCCAAATTTGAGTTCAAAGGCGATACCGACATCGGGAAGATCGGCCGCATGATCTCGGAATACGTCCTCAAATAACGCCTATCCCTCCGCCGCCCCGTCAGGGGCGGCTTTTTTTATCGTCAGCCCGCACCGCGCGACAATATCGGCGGTGATTTCTTCGCACGTCCGGTTATCCTGCTTCTTCGGCTCGACCACATCAATGTACCTTGCCTTGATGCAATTTCCGCCCGCGTATCGCGCCGTGTTCTCTGCAACGAGCCGCAGCGCATCCGTCACATAGATGCGGTATGCGTCGTTTCTTGCTTTCTCATTGAGCCGCGCCACACAGTACCGCAGGAACGGCTTTACTTGTTTTCGCCCTCGGTATTCTCCTGCGCAGAGCCAGAGGAGTTCTCGCTCTGCGCCGAGAGAAAAAGCGCGGTAAACGCATCATCGGTCAAAAGCTCCGCCGCGTCGCGCATCAGCTTGACGAGGTTTAGCGCGCCCTTGTAGCTATCCGCGCTCACGCCCTCAATAGAGGCAAGAATTGCGATGATATCGCCTTTGTGGCCCTTGAGCAGCGCAGGGAGCGCTTTCCGCGCCCTCTGCGTCGCAAACTGCTTCACTGTCATGCCCTCCGGCAGCTTTTCCCGTCGGAACATCGCGGAAGCCTGTTCATCCTCCGCAATGTTGGCAATCGGGTCGATGATATCCGCGATGACGTCAAAGACGCGCTCGCCCTGAATGTCGGAAAGTCTCATTTACGCCTCCGCCGTGCCGGCCGAAATATAAATCTCAAACGGAACGGTATCCTGTGCGCTCATGGAATAATGCCCGGTAAACTCAAAAGGAAACTCGCCCGTCGACTTGTCGCTCGTTTTGATTTGGAATCCACCCGTAGAAAGCGCGTTGATCAGCTTGATAGCGATAAAGCCGCCGTTGGTTTCGCCGTTCTTGTCGGAATAATCGCCCACAAACCAAACGTCCCTAAAGTCCGTGTCTTTGAGGTCGTTGCGCGGCGTGACCTTGGTCGTGTCGGTCGTTCCGATGTCCGCCGCGCCGCACAGCAACTTTGCCGTGGGGGTATCAGCAGTTTTAAACGTTCCAGCCATTTTAGCCTCCCATGAATCAAGCTTCATCAGCTCTTTCATGTTTTTAGGGCAATTGTCGATATTTTTGCCCATGTCCGAATAGGTCGGCGCGGCGGTAAAGCTAATGCCGCCGGTCGTTGCACCGATTTGGCCGGATTCTCCAATGGCGCCTGTGGCAGGCGTAAAGGCAGTTGTCAAAATGCCGGCGTTTAGCTGAAGCTTCTGAAAAGTATCAGATGGAATCTTGGTATATTTCATATCGTTGTCCTTTCATCAGTTTTGCGACAGGAACTCAACCGTAATGTTGAGATACCGCCGCTTGATGTTCTTATCGCTCTCGTCCGCGATGTTCTGGCACCACGGGGAGCCGCGCTTGATCCACATCGCGCCGCCATCATACGGCACAAGCACGCCGCCCATGCCGATGGCGTCGGAGATCTTCTGTGCCTTTGCATTGGGTACCGCTTCGCTTTCGGTGTAATACCAGAGGTTGACCGTCAGCGCGATCTCGCCGCTCTCCCATGATCCGGTGATCAGCTCATAGGTCAACCACGGGAAAACCGCATCTTCCGGCACGTTGGAAGTCGGATACGCCGGGAGAAATTGGGAAAACCACGCGTGGAGCGCCTTGTCCTTTGTCATTTCGGCAGCTCCTTTCGCTCCGCGGTGAAGAATTTCAGCGCCCGGATCGTCGGACCTGCCGACCGCGGCGCGGCCCGTTCTTCCGGGTTTGAGGTTACGCGGTAGGTGTTGCCGGTGGACGTGTCGCGGAAATAGTCGTTATACTCGATGGGGACGGTCTTGTTGACCAGCGCGGAATACACCGAGGTCACACCCTCCTTTTCCGCTCTGCGAGCCTCCATCGAGGTGTCAAGCGCCTGATAGTTGAGAAATTCCGCGCCCTCGGCCCACGCAACGATGTAGCCGCCTGCTCCGTCCGGCGTTCGCGTCTTCTCCATCAGCACGCATTTGCTTGCAAAATCGTCCAGTAAACTCACGGTCCCACCCCCTTGAGCTTCCGCCAGTCGTTTAACCGACCTCTAAAAGCGTCCTGCCAGCCGTTTAACGTGCCGCTGTCGCTTCCCGCGCTGCGTTTGGTGTAGGAGTAGCCCCCGAAGCTCTCGCTTTGATACGGGCTTGCAACGGCCTCTCCGTTCTTCTCCTGCCACGCCTCGATCTCAACCGAAAGATCGATTACGGCTTTCGGCACGGCAAGCGCCCACACAGAGCCGGTAAACGTCTCGTCCGTCAGGTCGACCGCCGGGTATTGGTGTAGCCCATCGTTAAACACAGAGCCGACAATGCGGAAATATTGATTGGTCAGGAGAAATGGCAGCGTAATGCTGCCATTCTCCACGGTGAACGTTCCCTCGCGGATCTCCACAAGGAACCAGTTGTTCAAGTGCCGTAAGACCTGTTCAAGCATCACGCCGCCCTCCTTATTACTTTGCGGTCACGCTCGCGTTGCCGCTCTTGAGCGCGTGGTAGTTGCCGTCGCACTCGACCACGGTCACGGTCTGGCCGGTCGCAATGGTCAGATCGCTCTTGCCGTCCCAATCGTTCCAACCGGCGACGTTGTCGCCGTAAGCGACGGTCGCGGCAGAGGCGCCGGACGTGTACTTATACTTGTTGCCCGCAGCGGCCTTTGCCGGAGACACGGTCAGCTTGGTATCGCCGCTCTTGGTGCCAGCGGCAGAAGTGACCGTCAAAGAGCCGAGCGTGCCGTTGTCGATGGTGCCAACGACCACGCCGTCAATGCGCTCGGCAAACAGCTCCATGCCGTTAATGACGGTGTCCGATGCGGTCATGTTGGTGTAATCAGGCTCCTCATGGATGCCGATGTAGCCGGTCGCGTCGGTGGTAAAGGTGAAGACCTCCTGCAGATCGGCGCCGTTGACGGGGATGTAGTAGAGGACGATGTTGTCCTTTGCCGTGGCGTAAATCTTACCCTTGGGGACGCTGGCGTTCATGATGAGCGTGCCGAGGCCGAGGAAGTTCTCGACGTAGCTCATGCCGAATGCGGTCTGCACGGTGATGTTGGCAGTAGACAGATAATCCGCAACGTCCAGCGGATTCATGAAGTAGACCGCGCCGATCTCGTCATCCTCGAAAAGAACCTGCAGATTGCCCCACGCCTGCGCAAGGACAGTCTGGAAGTTCTTACCGCTCACCGCGCCGG
>ERZ1034763.759-NODE-759-length-12818-cov-3.803886_pt1 | contig 12818 bp, 9 predicted proteins | sample MGYA00520701_ERZ1034763 | MGnify/ENA primary metagenome ERZ1034763 (study PRJEB33766, sample SAMN09781707) | gut metagenome | biome: gut microbiome | host: Homo sapiens | place: Madagascar | study: EMG produced TPA metagenomics assembly of the PRJNA485056 data set...
GCGCTTGCAATCCTTTGGAGCCGTGAACCGTCATCAGGCGGACGGCATCAGAGTCATTTTGCTCAAGGTTGCGTTTGATTTCCACATCGTCTTGTTCCATCCATTTGATGAAAAGCTGCAAAGAGGGGATATGGTCTTGCTCAAAATTCATGGTCAAATTCATAAATTCATCCAACGCATCTTCACACTCATTTCCAAGGCGGGCGACAAACTTTTTGCGGCCGTTGAGGTTGCTCAGGATATAAGTGAAGAACTCAAAAGGACGCGCTGTTTGTGCCAGAGTAAGAAGGTCTTTTAAAAGGTTTGTCTGGTCTGAATAAGAGGCGTTTTCCTGAAGCCTGTTCCAGAGACTTTGACTGTTGCGCTGATAACAGAGTTTGAACAGGTCGTCATCATCCAAGCCTAAGAGCGGCGATTTTAAGATGCAGGCCAAATTAAGGTCGTCTTCAGGGAGAAGGGCAAATTTAGCGATGGCGGTCAGATCTGTGACAGCGATTTGTTCTGAAAGTTTGATTTTATCAACGCCAGCAACTTCAACGCCAATGTTTTTGCAGGCGCGAACCATTTCTTCAACAAAGGAATTGCGTCGTTGAACCAAAATCAGGAAATCTTTGTATCGGAGAGGGCGGTTTTGAGAGGGCAGAAGTTCTTTGCTGTCAACCTTGGCTTTGATGAGTTGTGCAATTTGCTGAGCTAATAGGGAAGAGGCAGATACGCTTTTTATCCGCTCAATCGGCGGAAGAAAGATATTGTCAGATTTGTCATCTTCTTCGGGGCTTGTTAATGGCCAGAGCTCAACTCTTCCGGCTTCACCGAGGCGGGAAGGAAAATGCGCCATGGTTTGTTCGTCGGATAGGACGCCGGTGCGGGCTTTGTCACTGTTAAACACTGTGTTGACCATATCCAAAACGGCGGCGGTCGAACGAAAAGACACATCCATGTTTACTGTGCGGAAGGAGGCATCTTTTTCGGCAAAGAAGGTATGCATTTTTTCAAATTCGGCCGGATCGGCGCCCTGAAAAGAATAGATGGATTGCTTGCGGTCGCCAACGACAAACACCGTCGGAACAGAGAGATGCGCGCCGGCGCCGGAAAAAAAGTCTTCGGTCAATGATTTGACGATGGACCATTGCTCGGGAGAGGTGTCTTGTGCTTCGTCAATTAAAATATTATCAATGCCTCCGTCCAATTTGAAGAGAATCCATTGCGCGACTTTGGGATCGTTCAAAAGATTTTTTGTCAGGATAATCAGGTCATTATAATCCATTTTGGATTGTCGCTCTTTGTAATGACGGTAACGCGCCAGAATTTCGGCGGATAGAGTCAAAACGGCGGAAGTTGATTGGAACAAATGCAGAGATTTGAGGTGTTTGGCTGTTTCCGCAATGCGGAGAGCCTCTTCTTGCGCGGCTTGTTCCACTAGGGGAAATTCCTCTTTTGATTTTTTGACGAGGAAGTTTTTGCGAAGCCGTCCATCTGTCAGGAAAAGTTTTGAGTAGGTTTCAAAGTCGGATTGTTCGATGGCAGCGGCAAGAGCAATGGCTGTTTTCCTAGAGGTGTCTGTTCCGGCGTCAAGTGCTTTAATGATAAGGGAAATGTCTTCTTGAGGGCGCAAATTCCAAAAGTTTTTTAGGATATCTTCTTTTGTTTCTGAGGGAGAAATATCAAGCTTCTTTGCTATTGCCTCAAGCAAATTCGGAAGGGTTTTATGAATTTTTAAGGTTTCGTCAATCAGGTTTCGGTTGGTTGTGATATCCTGCATAATTTCGGGAAATTTGCTTTCGCCGGCTTCGGCTGTTAAAAAGCTTAAGGCGTCTGCGGTTTGAGCATCAACGTTTCCTTGGAGAATGTCTTTTTTGATTGATTCGAGCGCTTCGCGGGAGCTTCGGTCATCCATAATCTCAAAATAAGGGGAAATTTTGGCCTCAAGAGGAAAGAGTTTGAGAACTTCCTGACAGAAAGCGTGAATTGTTTGAATCTTTATACCTCCCGGCGTATCAAGCAAAATCGCGAATAGTTGGCGTGCCCGCGTGAGGGTTTCGATGTCTTTTTTTTCTTCGGACAGCGGGGCACCGAGCAATTTTTCAAGTTCGTTCTTAAGAATTTGTTCTTCGAGTGTTGCCCATTTGCTTAATTTGTCGGCAATGCGGTTGCTCATCTCGACAGCGGCGGCCTTTGTATAGGTTAGGCACAAAATTCGTTCGGGACGGACGCCGCTCAAGAGCAGGCGCATAACTCTGTCGGAGAGAACTTTTGTCTTACCGGTGCCGGCAGAGGCTTCAACCCATACGGAAATTGTCGGGGTGGAGGCTTGGCGCTGCTTGGCAGAGGCCAAAGAAATTGTTTCTTTCTTTTGTTGTTCGAGAGAGGTCATTCATCTTCTCCGTCTTCTTTGACAGACCATTCCCGCACCCGCGCCAGATGTTCATAATCGGAGTATTCGGGAGCGTGCTTTGGATTGGGGCGACTTAGGTAACCGGTTGTTTCAAAGTCAAACTTGTTGAGGGTTGAAACAATGTTTTCTTTTGTTTTTTCAAGGAGCTGGTCAATGTCTTTATCTATGCGGATAACCGAATCGCCCAGTTTCCAATACATCAGCGAATCGACAGAGGCTTTTTTGATATCCGTAAAGCCGCCGCTTTCGGCAATCAGACCTTCTATCGGAAGCTGCGGGGCATAGCCTTTGGCGACTTCGGTTGTTTTGCGGGCGCGGCCGGTTTTGTAGTCGATAATGTTGAGACGGCCGTCCGTCGTGCGGTCAATTCTGTCGGCGCGGGCATAGATTTCGAAAGGTCCGGCGGGTAAATCGGAAATGAAAAAGCTGCCGGTTGTTTCGGTGCTAATATGAGAAATTTCGTGCCGATAGGAAAGCTCGGTTTCGACAATCCAGTCAATCATTTTGATGAGTTTGGGTTTCCAAAAGGTTTGCTTTTCTTTTGCAAATCCGCTTTCTTCAAGGAGCTTCAATCCGGCGGACATTAAGAGGTCTCGCGCATTGTTCGGAAATTCCGCAGGATAGGCTTTGCCAAAGTTTTCAAGCAGTTTGTGGACGATGTTTCCGAAATCTGAGGCTTCGGCTTGGGGCTCGAGGTCTTCTAAAGGTTTGAGCTTGAGGATATATTCGGCAAAAACGCCGTAAGGGTCGCGGAGCAGTTTTTCAAAAGCGCTTGCGGAAAGGCGGCGCGGTCTGGCGGAAACAGGCGGTTTGGGCGCAGGAGGGGTTATTTTGATGAATTTTTCCGGTGTATCCAGTCCTTTTGCCCAGAGGCAGCAGGTTGGTTTTTGAAGAATTTCAACTGAAAGGCCGAGGGCTTGCAAGACGGTTTCAAGGCGCATGTGCCAACGGGATTTGACGGTTTGAGTCCCGTCGCTCATTTGAGAACGAGTCAACCAGACATGGGGCGCACCGAGCAGGTTTGAGAAGTCAAGCCCTAAGACGCCGATTTGTTTTTCAGGTAAATCGAATCCGAAATCTCGTTTCATCGGACGGGACATCCAAGGGTCTGCCGTTGTGGAGGTTGGCCAAACGCCTTCATTAAAACCTCCTAAAATAATTTCATCAAAATGATTGAGACGGGCTTCCATGGGACCCAAAATACGCACGCGCGGGTGTCCTGGGCGGCTTCGGCGAACCATTGTGCCGGACAATAGGGCTTCAAACAGATTTAAGTAATCTTCGGGAGCCATTTCTCCTAAAATATCCGCTTTTTCGAGAATGTCGGCAATAAAGGCCGCACCAGCCTGTCCGTCGTCCCCGCACCAAAGGTTTTTATCGCCGGATAATATATCATCGGTGGCCAGTTCTTCGGCAAAGAGGGTGTGCGTTCTGACAAGGTCTTTGAAAGAAACAGATGATTTTTGTAATAACTTAATTAAGGGAAGGGCTGTTTGATGAAGTTTATCAATTAGCTCTTGAGCCTGTGTGTCAGGGGCGTTTTGCCGCCAGATGTTTTTTTCAAGGCGGTGGATTAAAGCTGTGAGGTCTTTTTTTGCATAGCCGAGGGCGAACAGCCTGTGTTTCATTAAGGCTAAAATTTCGGGTTTGCCGGAATCGGGCAGGACAGATAAAAAGGCCAGCCGCATAAAAATACCCCAAGGAGTTTGCGCCAGAGGAATGCCCGCGGAATCATCAACAGTTATGTTCCATCGGGTTAGTTCTCGGGCAACGCGGCGTGCAACTGTTCTGTCCGGTGTGACAAGAGCAATGGTTTTTTCAGGTGTTTCAAGCAATTGCCTGATGAGAACGGCAATGCTTAAGGCTTCTGTGCGGGTGTCAGGACACTCCAGAACAGCAATCCCGTTAAGGGAATCGGCTGAAATTTGACCTTTCAGATTTTGCCATTTGTGGGAAGATGCCGCAGGCCGCATTAATTCACTGATTAATTTTTCTCGGGCGGGATTTTTTGGCGGAATTAAATCGACAACGGCATTGCGGGGCAGTTGTAAGTCATCAAGAAGCTGCTTGAGCTCGAATTGAGGGTGTGTTTCATCAATTTTATTCCAATCTTCATCTTCCAAATATTTATCCAGTCCGGCCAGATAGACTTCGCCGCAAGGCAAAGATAAAACGGTTTTGACCAATGATTTCATTGCGGGAGAGACGGCTGTTGTTCCGGCAATGATAATGCGGGCAGTCGGCTTTTGTTTTTGCCAGAGAGCGCTCTGTTTTTCTATTAAAAGGTTTTTTCGTTCGGCGGCGTCAATGACATGGCGCTCTTTTAAAATTTCCGGCCAATAGCGGGTAATAATTCCTAAAAATTTGAGTGTTTCCTGCCAATGGGCGGCATATTCTTCGGGCGCTAGAGAGGCTAATTTATCCCAACTAAGGTTTTGGAGCGAGGCTTTGTCAATCAGATTGCCGAGTTCCTGTGCTAAAAAGCATGCTTGGGACAGGGATATTTTTTCAAGTCCGAATTCGGCATACCGCCCCATAATTAGGCGCATAAAAAGCATTGTCCTTTCTAAGGAATCAATCGCCGCAGGAATAGAAAGTTCTTCTTTGAAACCGTTTGCTCCTTTGAGGATAAGTTCTTCTTCACTGACATCGCCGATAGCCTGCATTTGCGGCAGCAAAGTCGGACGCATTCCCTGCAGACGGACAAAGGCCTCGGCTAGAGAGCGGCAAGCACGATGGTTAGGAAGCAGAATTAGCATTTCAGCCAAAGAGAGATCATTTCCCTGATAGTCTTGCAATAGTTTTTGCGCCAGAGTTTCAACAAAATTATTTGAGGCTGAAATGTTAAAAATTTTAGGCATTAAATTCACTTTTCAAAAAAGCTTTGACAGCTTTTCCTCGATGGGAAATTGAAGCTTTTTCTTCGGAAGACAATTCGGCAAACGTTTTAGCGTATCCGTTAGGGATAAAGATAGGGTCAAAGCCGAATCCGTTGCTTCCTTTTCGGGAAGGGGTAATTTTTCCATCTACGCGGCCTTCAAAGAATTTAATCGGTTTATTAGGCTCTTTGAGAGCCAAGATACATGAAAAATGCGCCGACCAGTCTGGATTTTTGCTCTCAGTAAGTTCCCCTATCAGCATTTGCATAGCCTTGTCAAAATCACGGTTTGGAGCATAACGTGCCGAATAGACGCCGGGTCTTCCGTCCAGAGCATCGACACATAATCCGGAATCATCTGCGAGGCAAGGTTTTCCGGAGATTTTTGCCAAGGTTTCGGCCTTTAGAGCCGCATTTTCGGCAAAGGTTGTTCCTGTTTCTTCGACATCGGGAAGATTTAAATCCGTTGCGGCGTAAACTTTGACGCCGAAAGGAGAGAGCAGTTGTTTAAATTCTTTTATTTTTCCCTGATTGTGAGAAGCGATGACTAATTCCGTTAGCATTTGAGAGCCTCCTTTTGCTTGGCAATAATTTGGGCAACACCTTGTTTCCCCAGAGACAGAAGTTTGTTAAATTCTTCTTCCGTGAACGGCTCTCCTTCGGCTGTCCCTTGAATTTCAACGATTTTTCCACTTTCTGTCAAAATGAAGTTCATATCAACTTGAGAAGATGAGTCTTCTTCATAATCGACATCAAGAACCGGTTCGCCTTGACAAATATCACATGAAACGGCTGCAACAAACTCTCTGATGGGGTTTTCGGCTAATGTTCCGTCTTTGAGAAGCTTTTGAAGTGCTAAATAGAGGGCGACGAATCCACCGGATACGGAAGCGACGCGTGTTCCTCCGTCGGCCTGGATAACGTCGCAGTCAATACATATTGAGATGTCTTTCATTTTGGTTAAATCAACGCCGGCGCGCAAGGATCGTCCGATAAGGCGCTGAATTTCTTGAGAGCGTCCGGAAGGCTTTTTGCTCTCTCGGGGAACGCGGGTTTGTGTGGAGCGCGGCAGCATAGCATATTCGGCTGTTATCCATCCTCTGTCTTGTCCTTTGAGCCATGAGGGAACAGAGGGTTCAACACTTGCTGTGCAAATGACATGGGTGTTGCCGTATTTGACAAGGCAGGAGCCTTCTGCATACGGGTTAAATCCCGTGATAAATTCAATATCTCGGAGTTGATTGTTTTTTCTGTTTGATGAACGCATTTTTATCTCTTTATCCTAGAATCTTAACCTATGCTGAGTTTAAAAGATTCTTCAGAGAACTTCAACCAATTTTTATTATAAATGGCCTGTTTTAAGGAGTGTGTAATACTTATCCAGAGATCCGTTCGGAACATCCCAGCTGAAGTCTTTTTGCATAGCGCGCCGCTGCATGGCAGCTATGAAATTCGGCATTTCATAGAAGGTTAATAAAGCATTTTCAAGCGTTTCGGTGTAGGCGTTTTCGTTTGTTTTCAGGCGGCGGGCGGTAATATTATTTCCGTAAACATGGCGGTTGTTGCTGAAAAAAACTTCTGTTCTGAAACCGTCTATTTGATTATCAATGGTATCGACAAGACCTCCGGTTGACATTGCAACGGGCAAAGCGCCTTTGGCCATGGCTTCCATTTGTGTCAGACCGCAAGGCTCGAATCGGCACGGCATCAGATAGAAGTCCGAGGCCAGCTGGACGGCGTAAGCAAAGGGATCTTTGTAGCCATGGAATACAAAAATGCGGGAGGCCGCTTTTTTATCAATTTTTTCAATATCGTCTTTGAGCTTTGTCAGTAATTGGAAAAGGTTTATGTTTCCTGCGCCGCCTAAAACGAAAATCGGCATTTCGAGTTCGTCTTCCTGATATTTTTGCGTCCAGCGCAGAATGGCCTGCGCTGCGATATCATATCCCTTTTGTTCAACTAATCTGGAGGTGGCACAGACTATGGGAATCTCTTTGATTTTGGCGATATCTTTGGAAATGTCTTCAAATTTATAGGTGTCTATCAGAGGAATTAGCGAATCTTTGTAGTTTTTATCTTTGGCTAATTTTGAGATGAGCTTGATAAACTCAACTTTATTATGCAGTTTGTTTTCTAATGTGTTTTCGGCGAAGACTTTGAAATTTGTTCCGCCGAAAAAAGTGTTGATGTCGCAAATCTTTTTTTCATTCGGAGAGATAAGCTTTTTGTCATAACCGTTGACGATGCCGAAAAATGTGCGGTGGTCTTTGCGAATCTTTAAAATGTCGCGGAAATCGTATCCGAATCCGAGTTCTTTTGATACTTCTTCTAAATAATTTTTAGAGACGGTAACGACTCTGTCGGCTAGATGAAAATTGCAAGAAGCCTGATTATAGCAATCGTGAACAATCAGTGTATTTGTTGTGCGGCGGTTAGAGTTTTTAATCGTTTTGGCATTTTTAAAGATGAAAGCAGCGTGTTTGCCGTAAAGAGAATTCAGAATACGTGCGGTGTTTTCATAGTCCCATCCCTGATAACCTAAATGGTGGGCGATATGGATAATGGGAATTTCCCGAAGTTTGTCAGCGTCAGGTTCGGAGAGCTCGTTGTTTTCGGCTAAAGCGACGGGGAGATATTTCATTAATCCAGAAAGCGCGCCGGAATGCCAATCGTTTGCGATAATAACATTTGGAGCATCGGCGATCTTGATACGTGTTTTGACCAGCTCGTAAACGGCTTTTGAGAAGAAAGCAAAACGTTCGACTTCATTAATGCCGTTTTTGTTCATGATATAGCATCCGTCCTGTGCGGGTGGGTTATCTTTATGTGGATCAATGTTAAAGAAATAATCGTTTGCCAAAAACAGGTAGTTTGTTTTTCCGCAGGTTCCTTCATAAATATCAACAGGATAGTTGATTATATCTTCATTTGCATCCATAAAAGGAACGAGAACAGAACCTGTTTTTTGGACAGGGATGGTGTTTGTTTCGGCTCCATGATAAATTTTTCCGTCGAAAGAGGCTTTTTTCTTTTTCGTATCACCCAAATACATAGGGGTGACGACAGTTATTTTCTCATTATTTGTATTATAGCGGCGATTAAAAGCCTCGGGAAGTTCGGAAGCTATCATTCCCAGACCGCCGGCCTTCATAAATGTTGCCGTTTCGGCCGACAACATCCAGCCATTGATTTTGTCAGGGCTTGTCCATGGGTGTTTTCCGAAACACTGGGTTTTGCCGAGGTTTTGAATTTCGAGAGCGTAGGGATTTGATGGAACGGAATAGGCTAAGGTAAACTTTTTTTTGTTAAAATTTGAGGGTAAAAAAGTTGTGCTTTGGAGAATGTCTGAGTTTATTTTGGCTTTTGACATAGCTAATCCGCTCTTATAAAATTATAATATGGTTTAATTAATAACCATCGCCCTTGACTTGTCAAGCGTTAGTCACTAAATTTGATTATATATACTAAAATATAAACAGTTTTTAAAACAATTAAAGAGACAAAAACGATGACTAAGAATAAAAAACATAACGACACTCATACCGAACAGCCGGTTGAGGAAACGCAAAAAGAAGATATTGCCGAAGAGAAAGAACCTTTGGTAGAGATTGATCAGGAAAAAGAGGATTTAAAAGCTGAAAATCAAAAACTTAAAGATGATTATCTGAGGGCTTTTGCCGAGGCTGAAAACACCAAAAAACGCTGTCAGCAGGAAATAGAGAAGAATAATAAGTATGCCATAGCGACTTTTGCAAAAGAATTGCTCGGGGTTGCGGATAATCTGCAACGAGCCATAGAGGCTGTCGAAAAAGATGGAAACAAAGAAAACTGCGAGAGCTTTCTTAAGGGAATCGAATTGACACAAAGTCAGCTGACAAAGGTTTTTGATAAATTTGATGTTCATAAAATGGATATTGTCGGAACGGTCTTTAATCCAAATTTTCATCGGGTTATTCAGGAAGTTGAAGACAAAACCAAACCGGCCGGCACAATTATTGCTGAAGTTCAGACGGGGTATATGATTCACGACAGAATTTTAAGAGAAGCAATGGTTGTGGTTACCAAAGCTTAATAAAAAAGCCTCCGCTGCGTTAACAGTTGGAGGCTTTTTTGTTTATTGAATCTTATGAGGGGTTAGTCTGTAATTTCGGCTTCATAGGCATAGACAATTTGAGTGTCTTTTTCGTCTTCGGTTATGCTTAGCTCACAGACGAGGAGTTTGTCCGTTTCTTCCAAGGCATCAATGATATCATCAGGGATATCGCTGAGCTCAACAGAATCTGTTTCGTTGCGGGAAAGAACAGCTGTTTTGTTTTCAAAATCAATGTTGATTGACGGGTTTTCGGGCGCACTGTCACGGACATACAGAAGAAGCATGGCTTCATCTTCGTCATTTATCAGAAAGTCGTAAATATTTGAATCCTCGTCCATTTGCATTCTCCAAATGAGTTGGGCTTTTATAGAATATGAGAATAGTCAAAAAAGATTGAAGAAATGTTAATAGATTGCATAATAAACGTGAAAAAGCTTTTGTTTTGATATACGCTTCTTCTTTAAGAGAGGTGTTATGCAAGCGCTTATGGATAAATTTGTTAATCTTTTGAAGTGGCCGACGGCTTTGTTTTTTTTATTTTCATTGCCGGCGTTTATCCAGTCTATGGATTATTTTAATTTTGCAAATTTAAGATATATTGCTTTGTTTGGGGGCTTCTTTCTGTTTTTTATTGCCAGATCTTTTATGGACGCTTCTGCCAAAACAGGAATGGAAATTTTGGCGCATGAGCTGACTCATGCGTTTTTTGCAATATTGACCTTTCATAAAGTTAAACAGATTGTTCTTAATCCTGATGATAGCGGTGGAAATATGACTTTTGAAGGGGAAGGAAACTGGCTGATTATTATTGCGCCGTATTTCTTTCCGTTGTTTGGGTTGATTGCTATGATAGCTATCAGCGTTTATACGAGGGTAGCTTCGCCAAACCTTATTTTAAATATTGTGATGGGGTTTGTTATCGGATATCATTTGGATGCGGTTGGTTCTCAAATTCATGAAAAACAAACGGATTTGCCTAAGGTTGGGTATTATTTTTGCGCAGCGTTTTTACTTCCGGCCAATTTGTGGATGATCGGATCTATGTTTGCCTTTAATTCAAAAGGTTGGGACGGTGTTTGGTTATATCAACGTCTGATTTTGTCCCTCAACGGCAAAAATCTGGACTATATTCTTAATTTGTTTGGTGTTTAAGCGGAAAGAGCCTGAAGGATATCTCGGCTGAAATCGGCCAGAGAATTGTCGTGAGCTCCCATGATAATAATGCGGTCTCCGCTTTTGGCATTTTTTAAGATAAAGTCTTTTGTATCCTTTTTATGAGGCAGGAACAGTGCATTGGTATGGCCTTTTTCTTTGATGCCGCGGATAATATTTGCTGAAGAAATACCGACATCTTTAGGGGTCAGTTCATAAATTTCCTGCATAATCATTATATCATCTTTGTCTAAGACTTTTGCAACAGCGGCGGCAACCTCATCTCCGGTATTGACGGCGGAAAAAGGCGTATGCGGCTGATACATGGCTATTACGCGTCCGGGGTAGGCTTTGAGAGCGGAAAGAGAAGCTTCAATTTTGCTTGGGTTGTGCGCAAAGTCATTGTAAACAGTTATTCCTTTTGCAGTGCCGATTTTTTCTAAGCGGGCTTTTGTGCCGGTAAAACCTTCAAGAGCTTTGGCTGCGTCTGCAGGAGCAATGCCTAAAAGCGAGCAGGCAGCAATAGTCGCTAAAGCGTTGGAAATATTGAAACCGCCTAATAGGTGCAGATAAAATGTCTTGCCGTTAAGTTGATATTCAACGCCGTCGGGAATGGCTTTGATATCGGAGGCATAAAAATCGGCATTCGGATTTTTTGTTGAAAAAGTTTTTATCTGTGAACCGGTAATTTGAGAAGCGTTTGGGCAATCCAAATTGATAATCAGGTTTTGGCAATGAGACGCAAAAGTTCTGAAATATTCAAACAATTTTTCCATAGATGTGTGGTCATGGGAAATATTGTTGATAATTCCGATAAACGGGTAATATTTGCAAATAGAGCCATCGCTTTCGTCTGCTTCGATTACACAGATGTCATTTTCATTATAAATGAAGTTTGGAATGCCTTTTTTGTCCTGATAGTTGCATAAAATGCCTCCGTTAACCATACATGGTTTTTTGCCCAAAACATCAAGGACGTAGCCAATCATGGCTGTTGTCGTTGTTTTGCCGGCAGTTCCGCCGACGGCAATTCCGTATTTATATCCTGATAAAATTTCTTCCAGTAAATCCGAACGCTTTTTTATCGGAATGTTTTTGGAAAGAGCCGTTTTGATATCAGGATTGCTTTCATTGATGGCTGCAGAAACACATAAGTAGTCTAAATCATCTGTTATAGCTGTTCCATCTTGAGGGACAATGGTCACACCGACTTCTTCCAGAGCTTTTTTTCGATCAAGATCTTTGCCGATATCAAAACTGTAATCTGACCCGTAAACCGTGTATCCTTTGAGAGCCATAATTTGTTCAAGAGGGCTGATGCCGTTTCCGGCGGCGCCGCTGAAAGCTATTTTTTTCATTTAATCGAAAGTCCTTTGTTATAATGCGTCAAGAGTATCAGACTCTTGTTTTTTGAATATTTTTAAATTTTTATAGTCGATTACTATATAACTTTTTTTGTCGCCGTCAACACCTACGCTTAAGGCGGCGGCAACGTCATCGTTGTTATAAGTAGAAAAGAGAACGGCTTCGCCGCGTTGAAGTTGATTTAAAAAGTCCGGATTCCCTATGGGAGCTTCTTCCTGAACGGTTTGAGGTCGTCCGGACGAATTAGGTATGGTTTTATCAACAAGGGCGGGAGAAAAATTTTCTTGCCGATTGCCATATTTTTTGGAAAGCAAAACAGAATAAGTTTTGTATTGATAAATAACCTGAGAAGCGGACGCATCATCGTCAATCAATCGGCTGTATGCTAAAATGCGGTATAATTCGTTTTCGTCGCCAAAGACAACGTAAACTCTGTCAAAAAATTCTATGGGTTTAGGCAGGTGTTCCGCTAAAAAACTGTTTGTATAGTCTTTCATCTCAACGGGAGACAATTGAACGCCTTGATAGCGGGTGTCCGTCATGCTGGAGCCCCATGTTAAACCAAAGGGGGCTTCTTGGAGATTGTATTTCTTTTCATCGAATCCGGGAACATGGTTTTTGATTCCGGCAAAAGTCTTTTTGCGGATTTTGATGGGTTTTTGATTGAGCAGCTCTTTTGCGGCATTGACGGCTTGTGGGGCCGGTAATTTTGAATCTTCGGCTGCAGAGGGGCTTGTTTCCGGAGCTTTGACTACAATATCAGAATCTTCAAAGAGAAAATTTTGTGGTAATGTGTTTTCTTGAGCTGCGCTGTTTGCAGAAATTATAAAAGACAAAAAGGCCAGTGCAAAAATTTTTTTCATTATAAAATATCCTTAAAATATCGCAAAATTAATTTGAAACCCGTTTTAAGATGTGTTTATTATATATAATAA
>ERZ1034763.767-NODE-767-length-12723-cov-7.741475_pt1 | contig 12723 bp, 10 predicted proteins | sample MGYA00520701_ERZ1034763 | MGnify/ENA primary metagenome ERZ1034763 (study PRJEB33766, sample SAMN09781707) | gut metagenome | biome: gut microbiome | host: Homo sapiens | place: Madagascar | study: EMG produced TPA metagenomics assembly of the PRJNA485056 data set...
ACCCGGAGCGTCAACCCAACGGTCAGTGGCTCAAATCCATCAAATTCAGACTGCCCATCGTTGAAAAAGATATCGATCTGTGTTTGGACAATGAAAGTCATACCAAGGTTGTGAGTTGTTATACCAAAACGATGTAACAAACGCAACCCTCAAGCCATGTGGAATGTGTCATTGCACTTTCCAAGGGTGAGATCGACTCCAAAAAAGTCCGTGTAGAGTTCTCCTTGGAGGGCATGGACACTTCAGGATTGCAAAAGGGTGCGACCTATCCTGAAATCAAGGCCCGTGTGTTGGAACAGACTGGGCTGATGGTATCTTGCTGAATTTATCCGGGAACTGCGTAATGAGCAGTACGGCGATGCGCTGGATAAGTATTTCCGCCTTGGTAAAAATCTGAACCAGCGCGATACGATCGCAGTTCGTAAGATCGTAGGCGGCTATGTAAAGCTGCTGTACCCAGACGGTGAGTTTACCAAAGAGCAACTGGAAGAGATCCTTGTCTTTGCACTGGAAATGCGCCGTCGAGTGAAAGAGCAACTGAAAAAGCTTGGTGGCATGGAGTTCTATGATGTGAATTTCAGCTACATTGATCTGGATACCTTTGAAGAAAAGTTTGTGTCGGTTCCCGAACAGGGTGGCGGTAAGCTGATCCCGGATGGAATGTGCAATCCGGGACAGATCTACACTGTTTCGCGTGGAAAAAGCGGCATGATCGGTGTGTTCCGGTTGGAAAGCCAGATGTTGCCGGGCAGCGGAAAGTTTGAACGCACAGGTCTTGGCAGCGACCGTGACTGCAGAGAATCCACCAACACAGCCTTCAACTTCCTGAAAGCAAATGGAAACCGCATCAGCGGCGGTATCAGCACGGCATCTAAGGACTACATCATCAACTATCAGAATCTTCAGGGCATCGGTATGACAGGAAAGCTGGCACTGCCCACCTTGATTGCATTGTGCAGCATTGCCCTTGGTCGTCCCACAGTCAGTAGCCTTGCAGTTCTGGGCGAGATCAGCATCAGTGGAACAATCTTGAAGGTAGATGAGCTTGCAAACAGTCTGCAGGTCTGTCTTGATAGTGGAGCGAAGAAAGTTCTGCTGCCGATTTCAAGTGCCGTTGATCTGGGGTCTGTTCCACCGGAATTGGTGGGTAGCTTCAATCTGATCTTCTACAGCAGCGCAGAGGATGCGGTGTTTAAGGCACTGGGTGTAGAGTAATACGGTGTAGTATTGTGCTCATCCAGCTACTTTTCTCCTTCTCCAAAATCTTGTTATCTCCCCTATCTTTCTATTATATACTACGCCAACCCACCTAAAGTCTTTATGGTCGTTCCTCTACTTCTTTTTGTTGAATTTTCAGCCTACCCATGGTAATATTGAATTACCATTACAAGGAGGATTTCCTATGAAACTCACAAGCCTCTATGTGCATGACTTCAAGGGCTATCGAGAACATCAATTTGATTTACAGGGAAAAAGCACCGTTCTTTTTGGTGTAAATGGCGCTGGCAAATCAACCGTTCTTACTGCTATCAATTATTTAATGTGGCCGGTTTTGAACCGTTTAAGCAACACTCAGGGAACTGCTTTCCGCTCCTTAAATGCAGAATCCGTTCATGCTGGCTTTGGAATGATGAACCTTGGTGCTGATTTCGGCCTGGCTGGCGAAACCTTATCTTTAAGAAAAGATTACATTAAAGCCAAGCCCGGAAAAGCACCACGAGTAATCCCATACAAGGATTTATACGATACTTTTGTTGAAAAATTTACAGCCACTTATCTCTCTGAGGGATCAAAAAACAATATGCCTATTTTCGTCAATTATGGAACCAACCGTTCTGTCCTTGACATTCCTCTTAGAATTCGCACCAATCATGAATTTTCTCAATTAGCAGCCTTAGAGCGTGCCAGTGAAAACGAACTAGATTTTCGTTCTTTCTTTGAGTGGTTCCGCAATCAGGAAGATCTTGAAAATGAAACCAAAACAGAAACCAAAAATTTTGACTATGAAGATGTTTCTTTAGGGTGTGTCCGCACAGCTGTCTGTTCTATGTTAGATAATGTTTCCGACTTAAAAGTCAAACGTAGTCCTCTGCGCATGACGGTCAAGAAGAATGGACTAGAGATGCGTGTCGATAATTTATCCGATGGTGAGAAATGTACACTCGCCCTTTTTGGTGATTTAGCTCGTCGTATTGCTTTAGCTAATCCCTCCCGCAGTAATCCTCTTGAAGGTGAAGGCATCGTTCTTATTGACGAGATTGAACTTCATATGCATCCTTCTTGGCAGCGAAAGATTCTTGGTGCATTAAAAAGTACCTTTCCGAACATTCAATTTATCATTACAACACATTCTCCTCAGGTTATAAGCGAAGTGGATGACAGTTACAATCTTTTCGGCTTGAAGCAGGAAAATGATGACGTAACCGTCAAGCCTTATAATGTGCATGGATGGGATACCAATGGAATTCTGCATAGCATAATGCATACCACTGAGCGGCCCGAAAATATTGTTAGAGCATTTGCGGCATTCGATAATGCCATCGAAAGTAATCTTGAAGAGGCCTCTAAAATTCTTCAGTACCTGAAAGAAACTGTTGATCCCAACGATCCAAAGTTGACAGAGTGTGAAGTTCGTTTCGATTTGGAAAATCGCTGAGGATTAACTATGATTAAAATCAATAAAGGTATTGAGCCTGTAGAGCTTACGAAATACAAACAACAGCCTAATGCATCCTACCGAGATATGCATGGTGCTCCCTCAGAAAAAAGTAATTCCGATGGAACTCCCATCGATGTTTATACTATAGTTCTGAATCGTCTAATTCAGGAGCAAGGGTGTATTTGTGCTTATTGCATGTGTCGAATTCCAGAAAAAGGAAAGAAAGCAACGATTGAGCATATTGACCCACAGAGTACCACTTCTGAAGAGAAAGCCTTAGATTATCGGAACATGCTTGCTGTATGTAATGGAAATCGTGATGCTCACAATGACAAAGAAAAATCCTGCGATGCACATCGCAAAAATGCTTCTTTAAGCGTCAATCCATTAAAATCAGATACATTATCTTCTATCAAATATCTATCCAATGGCGAAATAACTGCCTCTGACGATACTATTAAGAAAGACATCTGTGATACCCTCAATTTAAACTGTTCAGAAAGACGCATCCCGGAAAACAGAAAGGCCGCCTTAACTGCATACCTTCGTGTCTTTATCGCCAAACATCCCACCGGTGATATTAAAGAATCTTGCCGACGGGAGTTAGAGAAATATCAACAGGAATCGCCCAAAATGCCATACGTTGGTATTATTTTGGATTGGCTTACTCGCCATACATAATAGTATACCTCTTACATCTCTTATTGAGCATTGGGGCAGTGGTATTCCGCGCATCATGGGAAAGGTCAAAGCCTATGGTCTTCGAGAGCCAGAATTCATCGGCGGTGAAGTTGATTTGCGTATCAATATCTATCGTAACCAACTGAATGCCGCCAGTGCTGCTCAGGACATTCCTCAGCATAATGTGAGTGCCGGGAAAGTGCCGATAAAGTGCCGACAAATGAACAAGAGCGGCAAATTTACAATTATGTCCTCGAAAATCCATCCATTACAACTACCCAAGCTGCTACTTTGTTAAACATCGGGCAGCATCGCGCACGAAACCTTTTAGTCAAGATGGTAGATGACCGCTGGTTGAATAAGGAAGGTGCTTCTCGCAGCACTGTTTATGTAATCAACCACGACCCTGTGTAATATTGCTCTGTTCCCCAGAACGACTACCCACTCTGCTCTCCCCTGCCCTTTTCCTCATGCCTGCATCGCATTGTTCCCAAGAACGAACCAGAAAAATGTACGATTATGACATCAATTTGCAGGTATTGAGCCATGTGGAAGCGGTTCTCCTTTTGACCAACCTCAATGTCGAGCGGCACATCGAAGTGGACGTCAGCATGGATGAACTGGATGTGACTGCTGCGGAAAGCAAGGCGACTTACAACGAGATTCGGGATTATGTGTGGGAGCACTATCAACTCAAGGTTTCTAATCTCTATATCGCACAGGTGAAGCAGAAGTACGGCATCATCGAGCGAGAGAATTACCATAAAGCAAAAAACGAAAATGCGAAGCAGCCCCAGTGTCCGAAGGAAAAAGAGGATGCAATCGTGGAGGCATTGAAGCATTTTCAGATGATTTGATACGCAATCACCCCAGAGAGATAGCCTCTTGTGCGTTCTCTCTGGGGTGATTTTTGCGTTATGCTACTTCCGGGTAGCGCATATATACATACTCGTAGATTTTCTTCTGGTAGGTCTGGATATCGCTTACATCATAGCTATTGGGAAGTTCTTGCCAAAGGGTATTGCGAATCAGGTTATCCACAATCGCCTTAGTTTCCTGCTTGTCCGTCCAATGGTCGAGTTTGGCAATCTGCTGTTTGATTTTTGTCAACAAGTCCACAGACACCTTCTTGATCGTTTCAATTTCCTGCTTCGTGAGGTTCTCCGAAAACAGCAAATCGTACACTGAAAGTTCCTCATCGCTGGAAAAGCCCTCACGCACATAGCGCTGCTGCTCCGTGTCCAGTGAACTTGCAAGCTCCATCAGATCCATGAAGGTTTTCTCAATGGTTGCCCGGTTCTGCTCTGCATTATAGGCATCTATGATCTCCTGGTAGCGGTCATAATAATCAATGCGCTGCGGGTTTGCAAACAGCATTTTCGCCAATTGCTGATTCACCAGTTCATCCAGATCGCGCAGCAAAAGGTTCTTCCGCCGGGTGTGGGCAAACTCCCGGCTCAGTAGCTCAAAATCAATTTTGCTGATGTCAAACTGCCGGGAAGGTACAGCCTCCTGATCCGGCTTTTCCACATGGATGTACTCGTTGACGATGCCGTTGATCTGCACCATCAGGTCGGTATTGTCCGCGTGTTTCCGCTTCTGCTGCAAGCCCTCGTAGATGGCGAGAATTGCGTTTTTCCGGGCGCGCACGGCATCGTCCACATCGTCACGGTCTGCGTAGCGGAACAGCCGCGCCAGTTCAGACGCATAGGTCTGGAAGGTTTTCTTGGTTTCCAATGTCTCGCACATCGCGTTGACTGCATCCTGTACAAGGCTCATCTTTTCAAAGTCCTGTGCGTCCACCAATTCCTGCAGCCGGAACCCGTGTTCTGCCAGAAAGCCGTCCGTTTTTCCGATGACCGTGCAAATACGCTGAATCAGCTCCGTTTTATCCACCGTTGGATCAACGCCCGCCGGGCTGTTCTTGCTGACCGTATAATCTGCCAGAGCCTTGCGCAGCGCCTTTACGATACCAATATAGTCCACGATCAGGCCGTTGCTCTTGCCCTCCGAAACACGGTTTGCACGAGCAATAGTCTGCATCAGGGTATGGGCTTTCAACGGCTTGTCCAGATACAGACAGGACAGACACTTTACATCAAAGCCTGTCAGCCACATGGCACAGACGAACACCACCCGGAACGGATTCTTGCTGTCCTTGAATTCTTTATCCAGCTCCCGTTTTTCCATTTTTGCACGGTGCGGCAGAATATCCAGCCCCCACTTTTTGAAGGTCTGCACCTCGTTCTGCTCCTGACTGATCACCACTGCCATTTCGGTTTCTTTCATCCATGCCAGTTTGCGGGCAAGCTCCTGTGCTTCCTGCTGAGTCGCTGTGCCCTGCCGGGCTTCCAGCTCCCTGATCTTTGCCTGCCAGCATTCCTGCACATAGTTGTACATCCGCACACAGGTGACCTTATTCAGGCAGACAAACATCGCCTTGTCGCTGGTCCAAAGGTCAGAGTAATGCTCCACAAAATCCTTTGCAATGGAGCGCAGCCGTTCATCTGCGGTGAGAATATGGATCTCCTTTGCAAACTCGTGTTCCAGCTTTTCCTCCTGCGAGGGATCAAGATCGGCTGCTTCAATGGCATCCAGGATCCGCCCGGTGATCTCCGGCTTGTCCAACTGGGCGATCTTATCCGCACGGTTCTCATAATACAGCGGCACCGTTGCGCCGTCCTCCACTGCCCGCTTGAAATCATACACCGACAGATACCCGCCAAAGGTGCGCTCGGTAATATGGTCATCCGCCAGCAGCGGTGTACCGGTAAAGCCAATGCGGGACGCCGTGGGCAGCAGGTGCATCATGTTGTCTGCAAAAATGCCGTACTGGCTGCGATGGGCTTCATCCGACAAAATCAGAATGTCGTGATCCGGGTAGATGGGCGGCTCCTTGGGCAGATTGAACTTCTGGATCAGGGTAAACACAAAGCTGGGGTTGCCCTGCAGCTTTTTTACAAGGTCTGTACCGCTGGATGCAATGAACTGTGAAGCCTTTGTCTTGCCCAGCAGACCGCAGTTTTCAAAGGTATCGCTGATCTGCCGGTTCAGCTCGTCACGGTCGGTCAGTACCACAATGGTGGGCGAGCCTGCAAACTTGCGCCGGATCTTCTGCGCCAGAAAGACCATCGAATAACTCTTGCCAGACCCCTGCGTGTGCCAGAACACACCCAGCCTGCCGTCTTTCAGCTTGCGGTTCTCGTAAGCACTGACGGCCTCGTTGACGCCGAGATACTGGTGGTTGCGCGCCAGAATCTTGGTGGTGCGCCCACCGGAATGGTCGTAAAGGATAAAGTTTTCCAGCAGATCGAGGAAGGTCTTTTTCTCGCAGATGCCCCGCAGCATGGTTTCCAGTTCCACGCTGCCTGCATCGCTTTCCTTCAGACGCTTCCACTCGTGGAAAAACTCGTACTTGCTGCCAAGCGTACCCACCTTGGCTTCCAATCCATTGGACAGCATGAGAAAGGCATTATAGTAGAACAACTGCGGAACAGTATTGAGGTAATCCCGATAATTGTCTATGTAGGCGTTCTGCACATCCACGGTGGGCTTTTTCAGCTCGATGAACAGCAGCGGAATGCCATTGACAAAGCCCACAATGTCTGTCCGGCGGCGGTACAGCTGCGAGTGGATCTTCATTTCTTTTACGGCGAGGAAATGATTGTTTTCCGGGTTTTTGAAGTCGATCACCGCCGCACTCCGCGTTTCGGTGCGGCCATCCGCCCGCTTGACCGTTACCGGGATGCCATCCCGTAGCAGAAAATACTTTTCCTCATTGATCTGCATCAGGGATGCGGTGGAAACGTGCGCCGTGAATTTCTTCTGCACCTCGTCCAGCTGGTTCGGGGTGAGCCACGGGTTCAAGCGCAAAAGCGCCTGCCGAAAATACCGGGTCAGCAGCACTTCCCCATAGCTGGTGCGGCCCAACGTCCCGTCCGGCCCCAGCTTTTCGGAGTTGTAAGCCAGCACGACCTCCCAGCCCAGAACATTTTGCAGCAAGTTGCCTGCACTATTCTGAACAAGGACATTTTCGGAGTATTCGCGGCTCATTTTCTATTCCTCCTATTACCCACGCTCTTTCTTGGTAAAAACGTAGTCTTGTTTCTTTTCGTCATAATGCGAATGCAAAGATACAACCCAATCGGTTTCTATGAATTTCATATATTTTTCCCACTCGGAAATCTCTACTTGATAGGCCACTTTATTTTTATCATAATCCGACGAAACAAAAAAAGACTCTATCGTTCCATCTTCGTTTACTTCTGTAAGGAATACAAACGAATGTATTAACCAATTACACACTTTATTTCCCAAGACATTTTTTGCTCTTCCTTCCTCCCAGTCGAATTCTCCTTCTCTGGGCCCACGGTGCATCACTGTAATTTTCCTTGTAGGTTTCCACTCGGTTACCTTAATTGCGTATTGGTCTGCTTCATCACTCATTTTTCCGTTACAATCCAATAGTTTCCGAATGATGAATGCCGAATAGAAAATCGCTTTTTCGATAACAGTATACGCTTTATCTTCGTCTTTTTCAAAGTGTTCTTTTGTATTATACTGAAGCAATAATTGTCTTCTTCTCTTTAAGTCCTCTTTCCAAGGACCACTTTCATACACCAAAGAAACACCTTCTTTTCTTCTATGCTTTTATTTTCCAAAGCTCGCCTTTAGTTCGGCCACTTTCTTTGTTCTTTCCACATTGTCCAATTCCAAAAACGCCAGCAAGCACAACTGATATGTTTCATCGTACCAATTTTCAAGTTCATCCTGTGTCATTTTTGCAACTACTTCTCTATAGTTTTTATCGCCTTCTGTGCTGTTGTTATGACGGATATTCATATTGTTAAACATAAAGAACACATTATTTGCCAGTTCTTTATTTATCGCCGCTAGTTCTACACGCCTTGGTTCTAACTGGTCTGCCAATATACGTAGCGTCTCTCTTTTTCTTGCAATATCGCCCTTCATCGTATAATGATTATATTCAAGAACTTTATAGGAAATTTCAGGTGATACAATTTCTGATACAGAAACCGCTCCCCTGTCTTTAGGAACAAAGATTGATATTTCATCTTGAATCACCCTCATATATCCAATTATTTCTATCACATTTTGTACTTGTTGCAAATAGAACTGACTTTGTTGAGTATTTCCAAACATGCATAACGGATTTCCGGGATTCAGCCAAATCGACAAATTAAATGTATACTCGCAAAAAGACAGTAAATAATTCAAGTCAAAATCGTGTGGAACCTTCTCAAAGTGATAGTCATATGTGTCGTCGAAATCCTCTAACGATATGCACGTCTTTCTAAAAGGGACGTGTAAAAAATTGGCTCCGCAAAATTCTTTAAGTGTATAAAAAACTCCGCGTGCGTCTGGCGCTTTTTCAACGTAAAATAATTCATACAGTCTATCATATTCACGCCTTGGATTTATTCCCTGTTCATTTAGGATTTGATAAAAATTTCGCCGTCCCATAAATCATGCCTCCACTTCTCCACCCATCAGCTTCGGTAACATCCTATCACGCGCTTCCCTTAAACTTCTACATTGGAATGCTAGAGCGCTAATTTTATTTGTAATTACCAAAATTTCTTGCTCGAACAGCTTTTGTGTGGCTTGATCTGCTATCATTATAGCATATTTTTCCATTTGTTTCCAATCTGCACGAGGCATTTTTGCACCTTCTTTGCAATTTTGATACGAAAAATCAACGAATGCGTCACTCGAAACTGTCACAAGTAACAGTCCCCATAGATTCTGGTCTGCTACCATAACCATTGTATCCGTCGACGTAATACCGTCATTGAGTGCAAATCCAACTTTATGGAAATATGGCCTTATTTTTCCGAACAGAACATCTTTTTTCAGATAAATGAATTTATTACTGTTTATTTCTTCTGATTTTCCCCACGTGGACAAGCAAATATCATTTCGCGGCATATGTTCTAATCCGATATAAGGCGTATTCGATTCTATTTTATCAGGTGTAATAACAACCTTTCTCAATTTGCAAATATTGCCTACCGTGCTTTTGCTCCACCCCTCCGGCACACCATCCACAATTTTCGTGTTTTCATGTCCTGGAAAGCGCAGATCCACAAACCACTCTTTATAAAGCCGCTGGGCTGCTTCTTCCAGCAATTTGATTTGTTTCTGGTTGTTTTCAATCAGGTCATCATAAGCGGAAAGAGTATTCGCAATTTTTTCTTGTTTTTCGCGATTTTCTTCGATCTCAATTTGGAATGTTCTCATGGTCGAAAGCAACAAGTTTTTCTGAGCTGAACCATTTGAGCTATTTATAAATTGAGGCACACAATTTTGAAGTTGATAATACAGGTATCGGGGCAGAACTTTCTGTTTATCCGGTTTGATAATAGCAACACTCTTTTGGAAAGTTGTTTTTGTGGTTACCTCTCTATCCGTAACAAAGGCCATCCTGCCAATTGTCCCACTATTTGTTAGGAGGATATCGTCAACCTCTAACATAGTTCTTTTATGCGTTTCCTCAAAATCCGCTTTTGTAATCTGTCTAGCATTTTTATAATTGATTTGTCCATCGAATATATCTTTACAACTTATAAAGTAATATCCAGAATTTTCCTCATTCTCACAATCTCCATGCTTGCCATCCGTAATATTCAAGCACAACTCTTGTAATGTTCTTTTTATCATACCCCCATCTCCTCCAGATTCTTCGAGATGGTTTCCATCAGGCGGTTGGACTCTGCCTGCAATTCCAGCAGTTCCTTGTGGATCTCCTTCATCCGCTGGGCAAAATCCACGCCGTCATCCTCCACGGGTGCAACGCCCACATAGGCACCGGGCGTCAGGGATGCGCCTTTCTCGTTGAGGATGGTGTCGCGGCTAGCCACCTTGCACAGACCGGGAATGTCCTGATAAACGCCCTCGCCAAACTTTTCGGTGAGCCAGACGGCCTCCTTGGCAACGGTCAGCTTCTCGTTGAGGGCTTCCAGCTCCTTGTCGAACTTTTCCTGCGTGGTCTTGCGCTCTTTGCGGGGTGCTGCCTCCACAGCGGCTTTGGCTTCTTCCCGCTTGGCCTGCACGTTTTGTTCCAGTGCGGCCTGAATCTCTGCAAAAAGGCGGTCGTCCGCCAGCTCTGCGTGATACTCCGCCAGAAGCACCTTGTACTTGCCCACCTCGCCGCGATAGAGCCAGACAATGGCGTTGAGGTTCTTCAGCTGCCAGTCACTCCACTCGTTCTGAGTGCGGTCCACCACGGTATAATAGTTGCGGGCGTCGATGAACAATACAGTGTCCAGCAGATGTTCCGGTTTGCCCTTATCCAGAAACCACAGCGAACAGGGCAGGCTCTTGGTGTAGAAGAAGTTGTTGCCCACGCTCATCATCACGTCCACATGGCCGGTCTGGATCAGTTTTTCACGGATGTCCTTGTCTTTGCCCTGACTGTCGGTAGCCGAGGACGCCATCACAAAACCCGCACGGCCATGCTCGTTCAGGTAGGAGTAGAAATAGGACACCCACAGATAATTTGCGTTGCCGATTTCCTTGGCCTTGTTCACGCCGGGCAGGCCAAAGGGCAGCCGCCCGGCACTCTGCGCCGACTCCGACTTGACCTTGTCCACGTTAAACGGCGGATTTGCCATCACATAGTCGCAGCAGCCGTTCAGGTTGTGGGCATCATGATAGAAGGTATTGGCTTCATCGCCGGACTTGATCACGCCGGTCAGACCATGCACGGCCATATTCATCAGGCAGAGCTTGGCATTGTACTCCACCTTTTCCTGTCCGTAGAAGGTCATGGTGTTGTTGGCGATCATGCCCGCATGGTTTACAAAGTCGCCGGTCTGCACAAACATACCGCCGCTGCCGCAAGCCGGGTCCAACAGAACGCCATGGGCAGGCTCCAGCACATTGACGATCATTTTCACCAGCGATTTCGGCGTAAAGAACACGCCGTCATCCTGTGCCACATTCTTGGCAAACTTATTCAAAAAGTACTCGTAGATACGGCCGATCACATCGCCGCCCACATCGTCCAACGCATCATTGTTGAAGATGCGCAGCAGTTCCCCCAGCAGTTCATCCGAGAAGATGGTGTAGTCCTTCGGCAGAACGCCCTGCAGCTGCTCGCTCTGCTGCTCCACCAGTTCCATGGCATTGTTCACCACTTCGCCCAAACTGTTCAGAGGATTGCCCTCGATGCCGGTCAGCCCCTGCTCCGGGATGTTGGCGGGCAAATTGACTAAGTAATTGTACTGTGCCTCCTTGGGCAGAAACAGTGCACTCTTTTCGGCAAAGTCGCTCTGTTCCACCGGCAGCACCCGGCCGCCGCGCACTGGACGGTCTTTCAGGATCTCCTGCTCTACCAGTTTGAAGCGGCTGTACGCATACCGCAGAAAAATCAGTCCCAGTACCGGCATACAGTATTGGTTCGAGGTGAGTTTAGAGCCTGCACGCAGCAGATCTGCCGACTCCCACAGGTCAGCTTCCAGTTTTTTGACGTTCACATTATTTGCCACGAGGGGATTCCTCCTGTTGTTTGGATTTTCATTTTCTATTGTATCACATTTTTCTGCAATGTTCATCTTTAATCATCGCTATTTTCTTTTTTGACTGGAAAAAGTTGTTTACCAATGGCTGACAATGTGTTAGAGCCATATACTTTCTCATTTGGAGACGCTAATCCTGCATCCATCGGATGCAGTTCAAGGGTTTGGGTGTTCCCAACAAGCATTTTGCAACGCAAAAAGTGTTTTTGTATAGACGAAAACATTGCTTGCTACAATGGTGTTGGTTCTGAGAAGTTCACAGCCAGTGAGCTATACAGATGCCCAAACCTAAGCTACAATGAAGATGTGCTGAGAGAACGAAGCATTGCTTGAGCTGAACGCTCGTACGCGCAAACTGTTCTCCGCCATCTCCATTGCAGCGTTCGATTGACGCAGGTTGAGTTATCGGCAGATAAAAATGTTGCCGTACATTCGTGTCACAAAGCAAGCTGAATCGGTAATGGGCATAGGCGGAACCGGCATTAAAGGAGGTCAGAAAAATGGAAGCTGCTGTTATTACCGCCGTCGGTATCGATGTGTCTAAGAGCAAAAGCACAGTTGCGGTACGGAGACCCGGAGGCGAAATCGCACTTCGGCCTTTCGAGGTCCACCACACGAACAGTGACTTGAAAAAGCTGGCATCCACACTCAAAAAACTGGGAGGCGATATCCGTATTGTAATGGAACATACCAGTACGTACTGGAGACCAATTGCACTGACATTGAAGGAAGCGGGCTTTTTTATTTCCGTTGTCAATGCGATGCTGATCCACGATTTTAGTGATAATACCCAGCTTGAAATGCAGCGGTTGGCTGCAATGCTCCCCGAATACGAGGTTGTGA
>ERZ1034763.769-NODE-769-length-12715-cov-10.034913_pt1 | contig 12715 bp, 9 predicted proteins | sample MGYA00520701_ERZ1034763 | MGnify/ENA primary metagenome ERZ1034763 (study PRJEB33766, sample SAMN09781707) | gut metagenome | biome: gut microbiome | host: Homo sapiens | place: Madagascar | study: EMG produced TPA metagenomics assembly of the PRJNA485056 data set...
GAATTCTACTCCAGAAATGTTTCTTGTTCGATTGTGACCCCATATTGCAAAATCTTATCAATTGCATCAACAAACAGCGTATGTCTTCCCGCATTCCGCTCTTCCTTCAGCTTCTTCAGATACTGCTCCGGCCGCTTCAGGCCATTTTTGTGGTACTGTTCCACAAAGCGCCCTTCCATACGCATGGGTTCAAGCTGTGGGAACACCGTTTGCAGGTTTTCAAACATACAAAAACCGCCCAGATCAATATCTGCCCAGAATCGAATTTGCATGGTTTCCCCTGCCGCAGCAGCCAGTTTTTCAAAAAGTTTTTTCTTCCGCGGGCTCAGAAAGCCGCCGTGATAAACAACAAGTTCTTCCGGCTGTTTTTCCGCCAGCAAATATTCATCATAGTTCGTTTTATTTTCGATAAAGGTAATGCAGCAGATGTTTTTCAGTTCAATGTCCACAATCTCTGACACAAGTGTACTGGGCAAAGCCAATCCATAAGGTTCTGCTGCGCTGAGCCGTAGTTCTCCCTTCTTCAAGCAGATCGCGCAATCGCCCGATAGTTCGTAAAGCTCCGGGCGGGCATAGATTCCCAGAAATGCAAGCTGATCCCGCTCACCAAGTTCCGCTTCTGTACAGGCCGCCGCCAGTTGGGTATTGTACTTTCGTGCAATGGTAAGAAACAGCTCCCGTACATTTCGCTCAAAATACTTGGTATCGTGAAAACACTGGCTGCTGAATGCACGCATCGTCACACTGCCGGACAGCTCCGCATACCGTTGAAACGCGAGCAAAAGCTCCTGCAGCAGACCGTCGTTTTCTCTGCAATACGTCGGCACTTTCATGCTGTTCCGCACCTGAGCACATACAGCATCCCTCCATGCCGCGATCCATGGAACGGGATTGTCTGCCAGCTTCTGCATGATGATGTTTGCAACCTCTTCTGCCTTTTTTCGCGGATGCACTCTGTCGGCGCATTCATAGCACTGTGCGACCCGTTCCAGATCCAGCACAATGCAGGAGAGAACGCTCTGCTTTCTCGCCCATTCCAGACGCACCAAAGCCTGCTGCTCCAGCTCCCGCGCTGCAATATTGTAAGCATCCCGAACCACCGCATCTTCGTATTGATACTCCGGCAACTCCCTTTTATCAATGCGCAGCATTACCCGACGTCTGGATGTGTTGGGTTCAGAAAGATGCTTACTGTTTTCAAACTTATCCAGCAGACGATTCAGGATCACCTGTGCTTCCTTCATTCTGCATCTCCTTTCCAAATGGAATGATATGCATCCGGTATCCGGACTTGTCCACTAATAATGTGCGGTCTGCAATGGGCATAATGTCCGAGACCTTATCCGGCGGCGTACAGATGATCGCCTGCAGCCCCATCTTTCGGAGAAGGAGTACACTCTCCGTGATCCGGTCACTATCCATTTTATTGAAAGCTTCATCGAACACCACCAGACGCACCGTATTACCAAAACGGGTAGCATCGTTGACGCGGTACAGCTGGGCAAACGAGGCCAGCACCGCAATATAGAATGGCGTTTGTGTTTCGCCACCGGACTTCATATTCAGTGTTTGAGAAAGCAGCTGCTTGGAACCGTTCTGATCGGTCGTTTCCAAATCAAACTTCAGATACGTCCGGAAGTCTGTATAGCGGACGATATTCTCCTGCAGTTCGCTCTGTTTGCGGGAATTGAGCTGCGTATCGTCTGCCATTGTGATCTGGCTGAACAGTTTTTCGATCAATGGGCCGTATTTTTGCTGAAAGGGCAGTGCGAATAGACCGGATTCGCCTTCCATCAGTTCATCTGCCGTGATCATGTTATAGTAATCCAGATAATCCGGGTTTGGCCCTACACGGAATTGGTACTTGTCTGTGCCAAATTGTGCCTGGCGCAGGGCCTTGTTCAGATTGTGCACCTGTTCTTGCACCTGGTCGATGCTGGATTTCAGTTTGGCAAGGAAATCGTTCTGAAATTGCTCCATTGCGCTTTCCCGTGCCGCCCGAATTTTTTCTTTGTATCGGGGCAGCTCGCTTTCCTGCAGAGTACGCCGTTCTTCCTCGTATTCGGTGTTATCCATCACCTCGATCTGGAATGCACAGGGTTTGAACCGTTCTGCATATTCTCTGCGTGCTGCAAACAGTTTCTTCTGAGCCCCGTCCATCGCCTTTGTGCTCTGCGCCAAACTGTCGCCAAAGTTCTTGCGGATGACATCTGCCTTTTTCAAGCGGACAAGCTCCTGCCGATAGCGGGGAACGCCGATGGTTTCTCGGTATTCCTTCGTGAATTCCTCGTTCAAAACATCTTCGATGGCCTCATACCGTTGGTATTTTTCCGGCAAGATCTCATATTCCAGCTGATGGATGCGGCCTTCCAACTTCCCTTTTTGCACATTTTTCGCATCTTTTTCCTTATTGAATGTAAGGATCTCTTCTTTCAACTGTTCAATGATGCGCCGCTGCTCATCCAACCAGAACAAATTCAGCTGAGAAAGCTGATTTTTGACTTCTGCGATTTCCTTGATGATCATCTGGACGCGCTGGTAGTCCTCCTGCTTTTGCGCCACATCGATTCGGACGAATCTTTGGGTAAAAAGCGGCTCCTTCAGGCCGGTCAGCTGCTTCTGGAGCGGCTGCCAATGCCGCAGCTCTTCCTGCAGACAGGCCAGTTCCTTTTCCAGATGGTCGATGCGGAGCTGCACCGCACGCCGCCCGATGAAGGCGTCTTCCATCCAGCCCTTCCGAAGTGCGCGGGCCACATAGCCCTGATACAGCATTCCCTCTGCCGTAATTGCCGTCTTATAGCAGCGCAACTGTTCTGCCGTGTCGCAGCATATCACCCGACCCAAAAGATAGTCCACATAGCTGCGTGCCAGCTTGTTTTCTGTCTCCACCTTTTCTGCCAGACTGCCGGGCAGCGGTCGAAGTGTTTCTTTTTCCCGCAGTTTTCCGATATCTACCAGACCAAACGCACGGTACTCTGCTTCCTGCTTCAGCCGGTCGTAAATGTTAAGTGCATCCTGATAACGTCCCGGCTCCACCAGCAGATAATATTTCTGGTTATTTAGGTAGCCTTCTACCGCTCCACGCCAGCGCTCATCTGCCATTTCCAGCACATCAGCCAGAATATAAACGGGAACCGCATGCCCCGTTTTATCCGCCAGATCCTTTTCCAGCCGATCTTTGAACAGCAGAAGCCCATGGGGATAATCTTTGATGTTCCTGCGCAGATTTGCAAGCACCGCACCTTTCTGGTCGGCTTGCTTCTTCAGCTCTGCAATACGATCCTCTGTTTTATGAGCCGCACTGCGGACAGCATCCGACAATTCGGCCGCTGCCTGCTGCCCCGTTTCAAACAACTCCACAGGCCGGGCAAACAATCCCTTCTCGTCACCAGTAAATACAGCATATGCTTTCTGCGCCGTGTTCGCCGCTTCCTGCACCGGTATGAGAAGTTCTTCCGGTTCCAGTTCTTGTATCTCCCCACAGAATCTCTGCAAACGCCGTGCTTCCCGCTTGATCTCCACTTCAAGATTTTGCAGACCCTGTTCCAGCTTTTTCTGCTCATCTCTCAGAGCCTTTTCCATGTTGAGCAGACGCTCTTCCTCCTGGAAAACATTGCTCTGCCTGCAGGCCAGCTCCAGCTCACTGCGGCGCGTTTCTTTCTGTTCGATCTGCCGCTCAAGCTTCTCCCGTTGCTCATTCACATTTGCAAGGTTCTCCTTGCATTCAGTTCGTTCCAATTCCCTCTGGTCGATTTCTGTCTGCGCAGCTTCTTTTTCGGCCCACCGTACCAGAAACTTCTGGATCTGGCAGCGGTCTATGGCTTGGTTCATCTCCTGATACAGCCTGTTGATTTGCTGCAGCGCATCCAGCTTTTCCTGCTGACGCTGCGCCAGCAATTCGTGCCGTTTATAATCCCGGATGTTTTGCTGCATCAGCTCAATATTGGGTTTATCCGGAATATCGCAGATGTTTTCCGTGATGAATTTTTGGATATCCACAATTGGCCGGAACGAAACAGCCTTCTTCATCATCCGTAAGACCTGCTCGTTGTGGACGTTCCACTTTGCAAGCATGTTGCGGCGATACTCTTTTTGGGTATCGTAAAATTCTGCCCGTGCATAGTTCTGCTTCAAAAAACGGCGAAGTGCAGAAGTCTCCATTGCCTCGCCCTGCTCAATAAAGCAATTTTCCGGCAGTGTCCCCGTGTAAATAAAGAATGTATCACGGTAACTTCCATCGCTGCGGCAGTCAAAGGTAACGCCCGTCACAAAGCTGCTGCCCTCCATCTCATCCTGAAATTCGCAGACAATATAGGTAGAAAAGTCCTTACCGCGGCGGGAATACGGGCTGTTATCATCCATGTCGGCGCGCAGATAGCCTTCCAATGTGCGCTGCGATTTTTCGTTGGCTGCCTGATTAAAATTGCGGGAATTTGTCTCGCCCAGCAGTACGATCTGCAGTGCATCGATGACCGTTGACTTTCCGGCGCCGTTCTTGCCGGTCAGGAAATTGATGTCGCCCACTTCAATCAGTTCCTTACTAAAATAGAGCCAGTTGATCAGCAGGATCTTCTTCAGCTTCTTCATCTGTTTCCTCCTTTTTCAAAACAGACACCACCAAGTTCAGCTTTTCGCTGGAGACCGCAGATAAAATGGTGGGCAGTATTGCGATCCTGCAGCTGCTCTGGTTGAATTTACCTTCCAGCCGCTGGATCACGGAATGGTTTTCCAGCACCGTAAAGGCGCGTTTCACCTCTTCCATATTCGGCTTAGCTGGAAAAACAGGATAGTCGGTCACCACTTTTTCCAGCACATCCCGCACAGTACACACGGCATCCTGCTCCAAACCCAAACGCTCCATATTTTCTTCGTAGATCAGCCGTAATGCCAGCAAAATCGCCGTTTCTTTTTTATTGAGGTTGCAACGATTAGCCTCGTCTGTGTTCAACACATAAAAATATCCGTTCAGTTCATCCCTGCGCAAATCCCAGTCCAGCAGGCTCAGGTACTCCTGTACAGCCTCATAGTGCCGTGATAGAAAAAGATAGTCTGGGTTATCCACCCTGCCTTTTCCCGGCTGGTAGATGGTTCGCACAATGTATGTGCGGCTGAGCAGCTGATTGCAGACAGATTTGAATTGTTCCAGTTCTTTTGCCGTTGCATTGGTAACAAAATCAAAATTCACGGCTTCTTCTCCTTCCTCCGGATCTGCATTTGCGGGATCGAATAGCCATTTTTGCAAAAAATGCCATCGAGTTCCTGGACCACATAACCGGCAGATGCATCCTTGCTTCCAAGGATTGCCAGCAAACTCATGATATAATCCTTGTCCTCTTCAAGCGAGAGCTCCTCCGAGCAACGAATGTCAGCGTCTCCCAGCCATCCCTGCACGTAAGCATTTACTGCTGCCCGGCTATATTTCGATTGCAGTAACTGTGCCGCTCTGACCTGTTCTTCCGTATTCGGTGCCTGATCATCTTGTATCAGCACCGACGCGGTTTTTGTCCGTTTTTCGGGGCGCTTACGGTACCACAGACTTTTTTCTGACAAAAAAGACTGCTCATACAATTGAAATGCCGGTTGTATCTGGTCCACCAGCTCAGACGCCCTGCGGTTTCTGGACAGTGCCGTCAGCAAAACATTCAAATTGCCGCGCACGCTTTGATCTCGGTTCGTCAGGTTCTCGATTTTCTGTGTTGCTGCCCTGGTATAGCGCTGGACCTGCGTATCAATTTCTTCAAGATAGTCCTTCTCTAAATTGTCATAGCGTTCTTCGATCCAGAAAATTTTCCTCAGCAGATCGGCACGGCAGTCTTCCAATGTCTTGCCCCGCTTATCACGCAATGCTTCATTTGCCATCGTCATCAGCAAGGTATCATCCTCTTCCCAGCGCCTAAGCACAGACTGAATGGGCACACGATACTTCGGCACTGAATCTTTGATTTTCAGCGGACGGATATATGCCTCCACAACCTTTTGTCCGAAGTCGTTAAAGTGTGCAGCTAGTACCTGGTTGACATCCTGCATATCGATCTGTGTCTGAAAATAATGCTTCACATTATGATAGACCATTTGCAACAAACTAATCAGCGCCGTTGTGTTACCGTAGGCACTATAGAGAGCCGTCATTTTATCGTAAGCATTGTTGCTGTCGTCGGCGGTCTTTAAGACTGAGAAAGTTCCGAACACATAGGAATATCCACGAGCCGGGCTATCATCGCAGAGTTGGTGGAATAATTCCAGCAAACGGCTGCTGTAATTAGGAATCGTGATATACTCTTCAAAATCATCCCCACGTTCCTTCTCAAACCACCCCTTACTACACAGCTTGCGGATCAAAAAACGAGCGCGGCCAGAGATATCCCTCAATTCCTCTTCGTCAATGTCTTCATCTTCAAACGTAGCATCCGCCAGTTCCTGCTCCAGCCTGCCGCACAGCATTGAATACAAGACATCTTCCCGTATTTTCAAGTTTTCTTGGTATGCTGCGTACAGTACGTCCAGTGCATCCGCATATAAAATACGGTTGGGCGAAGCCAACGGCGAGAAAAGTTCACTGGGAAGCACTTCGAAAAACTTCATAGGCCTACCACCTTATTCGACTGATATACGCTTTCTTTTCTATTATTGTACCCTCTTTCCTCTCACAAAACAAGATGCAAAACCGCCCTAGCTTCCTGCTACGGAAACCAGGGCGGCTTGCTGCGTTTTATGCGTTTTTTCTACTTTTTCAGACTCTCACACAATTACGCACGGGAGTAATCCAGGCGAGGAATCACAGATTATTCGAAATAGCAGTGGCCTATCATTTTACTTTCCTATCTCTTTGAGCAATACGATATACTGCTGCACGAGTGTTGCCTTCTCGTACAATTTCCCCTTCTTCCAGCATTTTCTGTAGAATACAGTACGCCTGTGGTGGTGATACTCGCAAAAGTTCGACTACATCTTTTCTCGTGATAACTCCCCCGACTTTTAGCTAGTTTCCTAATCAGTTCTGGCAACTTGTCTATATCAGTCTGACGAACATATTTTGCAGGGTCCTTATATACTTTTGCACTTAAAATATAGGCTCGTCCTCGACCATTTCCTACCGCTTCAACCATGCCAGACTCCGTAAGACGTTTCAAGTTCGAACGCATTCTCACCTTCACCATCAACTTTGAAACCGCCAAACCTTACCGGGAAGCCAACAAGATGCCCCACCAGTTCCGACGTGCAGCGTGGACCGACCTGACTGTGGAGGTGTATCTGTGATGCTTCTGGAAACCGGCCCCATGTTAAACGCAATTCACCCCATACATGAGCAAACAAATAAAGCCCACCGTCAAAATTGACGGTGAGCCTTATTTTATTCTCAATTTTTAACGATAATTCGCTATAGAACCCTTATGCTCTCGGGTTTTTAATAGCAGCCTGGGCGGGTGCCAAAATTGCAGAGCGTCGGGAATCAATATAAAATTCTAAGACTTAAACAGTCCCAACGAGCAAGTTTTCCGTGAATTTCATTACTAGAAATCGCCTATCAACATTTCATTCGTATTTTTTCTTTGCGTCCTGTTTCATCAGTTTGATTTCTTCATTGATATCATGAGTCAGCCGCCCTAAGGGTGTGTGGATGTAATTTTCCGGGGCGATACTCCTTAGATACCGAATACCATCCAGTTCCTCTTCTGTAAACATCGTCCTCACATCTTCGTCCAATGATTCCAGATACGGCGCACCCCAAATAGCATTCTGCCGGAACATCATCAGTACATATTCCTTTTGTTGCTGGTAAAGTTCTTCCAAATCGAAAACCGTCCCAAATGTATTTTCAATCTTTTCCTGATATGACTCTCGCTCTTGCTGTGACATTCCGCTCTTCTCGGTCTGCTTCAGTGTGAGTTTAAATTCTCCGCAACTTCCCGCCTCTCCCAGCAGATACCGAAATCCGCCAATTGGCTCCGTTCTGAACTGATCTTCTGGGAGAATTTCTTCCATGTATGGATAGAAAATCTCCTTGCTCTGCTTGGATTTTTTATGATTACAGACCGTGCAGGAGGGCACAAGATTCCTCAAAGACACTGCAAACTGCGGATAATTCACCTTATCTCGAAAGTGATCCAACTGCCCCGTCCGCTGATTCCTCGTCGGACGGATTAGAAAGCGGTTGCAGTAGGGACAAACATCCACGCCCATGTGTTCAATCAGTCGGTCAAGATTTCGGTGACTTGAAAGCCGTTCGTAGGAAAAAACAAAAGACAGTACTTTTCTGCATTCGTCCTTATTGATTGTCCCCTCCTCTACTAGAAGATTGTCTGCAGAACAGTCCAGTTCGGGAATTGTGCTAATTGGTTGCAAAAGCAGAATTTTTAGTTTTTCTTCCTGTAAGTTATCCTGCACATACAGGAACACGTACAGCTTTCTGACATACTTTTTTAGAAAAAGCCGTATCAGATCCGCATCGCTCTTCTCATCTTTTTTTGCACTGCACAGTGTGCAAATGGTCTTATAAATCACGCTATCTCTGTCAATCTTCGAGTCCTGCGGCATCCGATATTCTTGTTTTCCGCCAAAAATTTTCTTCCACTGAATCACATTTCCATTTTTGTCTTTTGGGAGAATTTCATTCTTCCAGAATGGAAGTGCACTTGCCACAAAATACAGATACTCCTGTTCCACCCATTCTGGATAAGGCGGTATCCGTATCACGTTTGCTCCCTCCGTTTCAATTCCTGTTGCATTCGTTCAATTTCCTGTAAAGTCCCTCGTTCGATAGGTTTTTATAGTCATTTCTGCTTATCTTTTGAAGATATTTCTCACAGCTTTCAATTTCCTCTCGAAGCTTACTTTCGATTAAGCCGGGTGCTAATAAATCTAGCGTACCCTTTCGAATTCTTTGCAGCTGTTCCCAGCAATCACCAATCTCTTCCGAGCAATCTCACCCATAGCCCCATTTTCCAGATAAAAGCTATCTTTCAACATCAAATAGAGGTTCTGCGCAAAGGTCGGCCGTTTCAAGTCAGCATCAACCTCATTCATTCCATTTTTTCTTTTTAAGTAGATAACATTCTGACTCGGCACATCTCCTAACATCAATGGAGAGTGTGTTGTCAAAATAATCTGAATACTATTACAGACACTTCGAGGATAAAGTCTCGTAATAAATGCCGTTAGCCCTGCAAGAAATTTACGTTGCCACTCCGGATGATATAACATATCTGCTTCATCCATAAAGAGCAAAAGTGAGTCGCATTTATTTTTTCCACTATAGATTGCATAGTTCTGTTTTTCATGGTTTGCATAGTCTTCTTTATAAAGATAATACAAGTCCGAAAACATACTAAGCATCGCATTTTCTCCACTGCTCAGTCCCCAGCTAAAATCAAGAAAATAGCAAACATCGCATGCATATCTATATCTTCTTAAAAATTCGACAAATGGATGTTCCTCGTCTTCTTTTGTTCCCGTTGAAATACTAAACGACTGAACTTCCGGCAAAGTTTCCTGGTCAAAGTCCTGTCGAAAGACAACTCTTTTCGGATGAATATATCTCTCCAGAGAATAGTGCACATTTTCTCCTTGCTGTACACTATCAAAAACAAGTTCAATAAAACTTTTCGAAGCTTCTTTTTCTAGTTCTGCTTCTTTGCATTCCTCAATTTGCATTTTCGACTTCTCCGATTCAAATGCCGCCTCAAGGACTTCAAAAAATTCTTTTGATGTTAGTTTTACCTCTTGCGAACTGTTAGATGTTTTAAAAGAACAGCTCAATAGATTTTGATACGTCTGATATCTTCTCTGTGGATTTGACAGTAAAATACTGAGTGTGTTTAAATAGTTTAACACCATTTGGCAGCTTAACTGCCAAACCAAAATTTCAATTTCATGTCCAGTTTTTTCTTTTACGCTTTTAATGTAGCCGCTTGATTCTGGAAACAATTCGCACAAACTTTTTTCTTCTTTTTCCGAAAAGTGCTGAATTCGAACCATCAACTGACTTGCATAAGGAACTGAAATATCGTTTTCTTTAAGACTTTTCAGTATTTGGTTTTGCTTACGATCAAAGACAAACTTAACTTGCCGATACTGTATCTCTGTAAAGTACTGCGTTAACAGTTCACCTGGTGAAAATCTTGCTGTATTGCGATTTTCTCCTGCATGATGTTGCCGCATCAGCCACGCTACAGCAGATATGTTATACAGACTTTGTTCACGACATCCAGAACGATCATTTTTATTGTCTTCATAACGACTTATTCGTTTCTCAAATTCTAAATCGGCTAGTGTTAATGTGTTAGATTGGTAGATAAGTTTCACTGTGGCAAGTCTGCTCTTAATGAAATCCCATGAAATATGTTTCTTAGTTTTCCAATCCAAAGCCTCTAGCTGGCCTATCCGGACCAGACCATTACACCACTCAAAATTGATTTGACAAATTCCTTTTCCTTCTTCATCCCACAGCAAAATCTTATTTTCGCTACGCAGCCGTGTTCTTTCAAGATCTATATCTATAGATGTTGTACCAGCCAAAGATGCAAGGACACATGCAACATACTGTAGAATCGTTGTTTTTCCGGCCGCATTTTCGCCAACCAATGCTGTTACATTGTAAATCTGCCCCTTCCAAAAGTATTCCGGAACTTCTGTTTGGCGCTTTTCTCCATAGACAGCGCCATTTTCAACTCTAAAGAGCATCTCTCTCGAAAAATTCAATGAAAATTCTTCAAATCCATGATATTGCGCACTCTTTCCATTTTCATGGAATGATGCATAAAAAACAACAGCTGCATATTTACATCATCCGCCTTTGCACAAACTTACCCAGAGCACAAACTCTCTACAAAAACAATATAGCAGGCAAAATCGCCGCAACACTTATCGTTTATTTTCAGCACCTCTTCGATTTTTTCGACTGATTGCCCACATTTTTTCAGATTAGAAGCCAATCCTTTGATATAGACATTAACCCTATCGTGACAACTCGCTCTCTCATTGGCCTTTCCTCGTTCATATGACGTTGAAAGCCTCGCCTGCATATATTGCTCGCTATACTCCAGAAAGATTTTATACTCTTGCTCTGTTTTTTCTTTTCATCCTTATCCTGAATATTCTTTATTCCATCTTTCAATTCTTGATGTGCGCGACTCATCTGTTCAATTGTGAGCACCCCTCTATATTTTTGGTATCCTCTATAATCATTAAAGGTGTGAATATTTACAGCCTTGTTATCTCTTTTATCTATTTTCTATCTTCTCCTTACCAATACCCATTGTCTCTCAATTGAGACTTGCACGGTCAATTCAACTTCACATTTTTCATCTGTCCCAGAATCGCGTTTTTCACACCATCCCCCAGATAGGCCCCATTCAGCGTTTTCTTGGTATAGTTCAAATATGTTCCAGTCGTTTTTTCTGTCAGAAGTGCAGTAAAGTAACGTTCCCAGCTGAAATAGTCTTTGCCATCGATGTAGTCAGACGGTGTCTGCAATATCTGTGCAACCTCCATATCTTTCAGGATTCCAGAAGAAAGTATCAGCCATTCAAAGGATTCCGGCAAATATAGCACTAGATTTTCTCTTGTCTGCACCAGCTGCAACACCCTGTCCATTTCAGGACCAAATGCTGCACCATCTGCAATCACCATAATTTTTTCATTCCTATGAGCCTTCAAATAGGAAAATACATTGGACTTTCCGTTTGCAGTATCACACTGTATTTGCTGTTCTTTACAGACCGCATCAAAGAATTGATACCCCGAATTGCTGTCCTCTGTCAAGATCTTCTCCGGTTTAATGTTTTCAGCTGTACTATCCGGGTAAATTCGATAGAACGAGTGGTAGCTCTGTTTCAGCGCCCCATACTTTCCAGAGGTTCGGATTCCATACACTTCTTCCACACTGTATGGCAAGGCAGGCAAACCCTCTCTGGTCACAATAACATAATAGTTATCCGTCTGCTGAATCGCACGCGCAAAATCTTTGGTCTTGACAAACTCATTTCCTTCGTCGATAAAAACAATGCTGTCCTGAATATTGTCAAGTTGTCCCTTCCAAAGATTTCCTTCTACCACGTAGCAGCTTTTATCACAATTTAGAGTGACCGGTCCACTCTCTCCATCGTTCATATGTGTACGAATCATATCTACGAGAGTCGTTTTACCTGTTGCACTATCCCCGCGAATGATGGTTAAGTTGCGCCGCAGTTCAAATTCATATTTCAGGTACTTTGTGCCAACGACCACTTTATGAATGCCTTTCATTTCTGTCAGCCCCTTTACACAAACTCACCTGCGGCCAAAATCAGCTCTTCCATACTATGAACGATTTGATTCGTATTCAGCACTTTTATTGTAAATGGTTTTTTGCCAAAATCCATCAGGTGGCGCAAATTCACCGTGCGATCCTCCTGCTCTGCAATTTTGAGCAGCCACTTTGCACAGTTGTCGCCACAAGTCGATACATTGAACACTTTCTCCGGCTCAAACTTTACCAAAATCAGTGTCTTTACGCCACCAGACAAACCAATCGGTGGAATTTTACCCAAGACCGGGCTGTCAATGATACCACTGTCGATAACGGTAGACTTATCCACATCCTGAATCATTTCCTTGACCATCGGGTCAACGATCCAGTCTTCCTCGTAATCGTATTTGAAATAAGAAGCCGTATTGTACACCGCTTCCTTCATATCACCGTAAAAAATGTTCAGCATCTTATCACCTCATCGATGTG
>ERZ1034763.771-NODE-771-length-12708-cov-12.028136_pt1 | contig 12708 bp, 6 predicted proteins | sample MGYA00520701_ERZ1034763 | MGnify/ENA primary metagenome ERZ1034763 (study PRJEB33766, sample SAMN09781707) | gut metagenome | biome: gut microbiome | host: Homo sapiens | place: Madagascar | study: EMG produced TPA metagenomics assembly of the PRJNA485056 data set...
TTATGCCCGGCAGCATAAGGCAGCCTGAATCAGAAATAGCGTAAATCATTAAAACCGGAAAAGCAGATCCTGATTGACCGGGATCTGTTTTTTTGTATTGAGAGGTATTGTCGCTGTTTTTGTTATTATTAATTGGGAAGCACCGAAAATTATTCCAGTAGAATATTTGCAGTCGATTGCCTATTAATAAATGCATTATTGATAGATAACTACCTTCTGTGATTTGCCTGCAAATCACAGAAGATGAAAACCTATCAATACGGGATATTTTCACGAAAATACCAATTAATACTCCAGAATATCTGCACCAGAATATCTCCTGACCCTATACTCTGAAACCTGTAAGAACTGCATCAGATATTCAGAGACCAGACAGATATAAGCCTGAAATTATTTGGCTTCCAATAATTTCAGGAAAAACCTATCAATGCATCTGTTTTCAACAGGCAGCCACCTTCCGTGATTCACATGTTAATCACGGAAGGTGAAAAGCTATCAATAATCGATATTTCCACGGAATTACCACTTAATACATCCCCAAAAATGCGCCATAAAATACCGGACAATCTTTCCTGATACAGATTATCACTGCACCAGCTATACAGAGACAAAATAATCTGCCCCCGTCCCGGGTAATCTGCTATCTTCGCCAGCGTCCCGCCGCTCTACCTGTTCAGGACTGCGCCAGCTTCTGGCCCTTTGATGTTCGGCCCTTTCCGATCAGGCGCTGTTCCCTTTATTGCCCCTTAACCTTTATGGCCCTTTCCCTTTCTGGCGCAACCAGTTTATTTGGAAATGCTCCATGACAGTCTGCACCAGACTGTATTTTCACCACAGGATAACGATCACAAAGTGCAAAAAATAACATGAAGCACCGAAGATTCTTAATTCATATGAAGCAGGTTATTATGCCAAAAACCGTCGCAGCATTTTTATAAAATCATGAGGCATCCTGAGACCATATAATATATGTCACAGGATACGGAAAAACACAGAGAGAATTATTCAGATATAACCCTGTGCCAGAATTAATGTGATGCCCCGGTGAATTTACATTTTAAAATTTTCCCAGCCCTGTAGTATTGGTAAAAATGATTGAAACACCTGTTATTAACAGAGAGCATTTCGTGTGATTACAGGGGTAATCACTATAATATTCCGACAAACTATATTGGTTAAGCAGGAGAATCTGATCTGTTGATATTTATTCGTCATGCTGTAACGATATTTTCACAATATAAACCCGTTCGCCCCCTGCGCCAGATCCGGAACATAGGGTACGATAAATCGCTGTCGTTACGCAGTAACGTACTATTTTGCGACATTCATGAATTCAGTTATTCCTCCCTCCAGCGGTATCCATACACCTGTTTCACCCAGCGACCGCGACCGTCGCCATGACCCAGATCCGTCGCCGTCAGCGCCAGGGATTCCTTTTCGCTGAATCCCTGCGCCAGATAATGGCGGATCGCGTCCTGCGCCCAGGCATAGCGCAGGGAGTGAGGGGAAAATTCCCCCTTCAGCCCCACCTTAATGACCTGTTTGTGCCAGCTCTCCAGCGCCATTTTGAGATCAGGCTTGTCGATCAGCCTGCCATTGTGTCGATCCGCGACCAGTAAGGCCTTTTCCAGAGCCTTCCTGACTGCGCCAGTATCCAGAACTGTCGTATGGCGGGGACGCCCACCTTTGGTGCCAAACACCACTTTCAGCCGGGTTTCACCGCGGGAAATGGCTTTCAGCCACGTTTTCAGCGACTGTGAACTCTGTACCGCCTCCTGCGAACGCAGCCCCATCAGCCGCGCAATCTCCAGCGCTGCTGCCAGCCCTGCGTCCTGAGTGCGGGCTTTCTCCATCACCTGCTGGTAATGTTCCGGCGTGATGGCGCGGCGCGTGCCGTTGCGCGAAGCGCCTGACCCCCCTAATGCCTTATTGGTCAGACGCGGATGCTCCACCACCTGCCTGCGTCCAGCCTGTCTCAGCACGGCCCGCAGTGCCGCCATGTCGTTTTGCAGCGTTCGTAAACCAATATCCTGCTCCAGCCGTTCCTCAATGTAGCATTCGATATGGCGAACCCTGATCTGCTCCACCCGCTGGATCTGGATATTCAGCGCCCGTAAATGTTCACTGAACCGTTTTGTAATATGGATACGGTCATTCACTGTTTTAAAGCTGCCGCCCGCTTTCTTCGCCAGCGCCTTCATTTCACTGCTTAATTTACTCATGAATCCCCCTGCAACATAAACAAACAGTCTCCGGCGTGTGCTTTTTGGCTGCGCCAGAACGATACCTTCACGCCGGAGTGGCTGGTTGTTGAGGTTTAGGGAGTTTCAGGCTGTACGCGGTACAGACTGCCTGACGAAGCAGGGGTGTCTCCGGAGCATCGTGCCCCCCCTCGGTATCGATCTTTTTCTCCTTTACTCTGAGCTGACAGCGGCCCCAAAGGGCATGTCAGACGGCGGAAATATGGCGCAGGCCGGGACTGGCGCGGCTTGCGGCGGTATGTTGTGCAGCGTCACTTTGCCCTGTCGCTGGCGCGACCAGAGTGACGCCTCGTCTGGTGCAGAGGGTAAACGTTGCGTTTCTGGTGCAGGGTGACGCTCACGCGGCAGCAAAGCCTGCTGTCTTTGCAGGCCGCAGCCCGTCAATGTAAGGCGCTGGTTGTCAGCAGAAGATAAAACCCGGCAAAGCCAGAGTGCCAGCCCGTAAAGCCGGGTATCTGGTGCAGTGATGGTGTATATGTACGTCAGTCTCAGATGCCGGTATTTTTGCATCCCCGGCGTTTTCAGAGATCAACGCCGGTAAAGGATGTCATGCTGGCAATGCCAGGCGCTTCTTTCAGACGCGAAGCGACAAAGGGACTGCCCGGAGGCAGTTTGTTGCAGGCGGGAGACTGCGCCATTATTTCTGGTGCAGGAAGGAAAAACTCTTTCCGGGTTTGAAAGTATGTTTGCTTACCTGGTGACGGAAAAACTGCCGCGCTTCGCTTGTCTTCTCCCGGCGCGCTGCCAGCAAAAACAGGCAGAGCGCCGGGAGAGTCTGGTTTTACTGTAACAGTGTTCCTGCCGGTTCAGTTATCAGGACTAACACTTTCACATCGGTCCTCCGGTATGGTTGCATCATCCCTGCCTCTACTGACAGGGCTGCACGCCGTCAGTGGTACGAATCCAGCGCGGAGCTTTCAGACCATCGGCAAAATACCAGACCAGATCGCACAGTAACCCGGTCAGCGTCGTTTCGGTTTCCGGCAACAGTGACCGTCCCAGCAGTACCTGCGCCAGCGCCAGGCAGTAATCACAGAGCAGGTCTGCATCAGGGGTAAATTCCGGTAAAACATCAGGAAGAACATCCACAGTAAAGCGGTCGATCAGGTGCGGCGGGATCGGTTCGCCCAGCGTGGGCCGCAGCAGTGCAAGACAGGTACTAAGCCTGCCGCAGGGCGCCATTTTCAGCGCCAGATCGTGGCACTCGATGATCGTTTCAGCGAAATGCTCGCAGTAATCCGCCAGAGTGGTGAAGTTGGTAGCGGCGCTGAAGGGAATTGAAGGGAATGACGAGTAAATTGCATTCAGAAGTGAGGGTAGTTGCCATAGGGGCAGCCTCCAGTGAGTGATGATGATCTCCACCACCGGAAATGCCAATTTCACGGGTGGTGAAACCGGACGGAGTTGGCATTACCGGCCTCACTGACACCGGCGCGTCTTACGACGCCCCCGCCCGATCCCACCATTGAGATGTGACCATACGCAACACAAAATATTGTGTTGTCAGTGAAGTATTACAGGATGCCAATCCCGACGCCTGATTTTGCAGACGCGGCGCAACAATACAATGATCGGTAATTTGCGGCAAGAGGTTTGGAGAAAGCAGGTAAACTCAATCACACCATAAATATTAAGACTAAATATATTTATATGAAATATACATTGAATAATATACAAACGTTTTTCAATAAAAATCCTGTCAATTAATTCTTCCCGTTGATATCAGTCAAAAAAATAAATGTAAAAAAGCGTATTTCGTTTCATACAGTAACGTTATTTATCATTTTGTCCGGTGCCGCCAGCATCAGGCCAGATGAACCATAAAAAGGATATCAGCGATGAGCGGAAAACCAGCGGCACGTCAGGGAGACATGACCCAGTACGGCGGCCCGATAGTCCTGGGGTCGGCAGGCGTGAGAATTGGCGCGCCAACCGGCGTGGCCTGTTCAGTATGTCCCGGCGGAGTCACTTCCGGCAACCCGGTGAATCCGCTGCTCGGTGCAAAGGTGCTGCCCGGCGAAACCGATTTCGCGCTACCCGGCCCGTTACCGTTCATTCTTTCCCGCACCTACAGCAGCTACCGGACGAAAACCCCTGCGCCCGTCGGTATCTTCGGTCCCGGCTGGAAAGCGCCCTCTGATATCCACTTACAGTTACGCGATAACGAACTGATACTCAATGATAACGGTGGCAGAAGCATTCATTTTGAGCACCTGTTTCCCGGTGAGGATGGCTTCAGCCGCAGCGAATTATTCTGGCTGGTGCGCGGCGGCGTGGCGAAACTGAATGAAAGTCACCGTCTTGCCCCACTCTGGCAGGCTCTGCCGGAAGAACTCCGCCTGAGTCCGCATATTTATCTGGCGACGAACAGTCCGCAGGGGCCGTGGTGGATACTCGGCTGGAGTGAGCGGGTACCGGGTGTGGATGAGATGCTGCCTGCTCCGCTGCCGCCGTACCGGGTACTGACCGGGCTGGTGGACCGCTTCGGGCGCACACTGACCTTCCGGCGTGAGGCCGCAGGCGAATTTACCGGGGAAATCACCGGCGTGACCGATGGCGCCGGCCGTCAGTTCCGTCTGGTGCTGACCACGCAGGCACAACGGGCAGAAAACGCCCGGCAGCAGGCCATCGCCGCAGGAGCGAAAGGACCGGATATCCCGGATTCACTGCCGGACTATACGGAGTATGGCCGGGATAACGGTATCCGCCTGTCAGCGGTGTGGCTCACGCACGACCCTGAATACCCGGAGAATTTACCTGCCGCGCCACTGGTGCGCTACGACTGGACGCCACGCGGTGAGCTGGCGGCGGTGTATGACCGCAGCGGTACGCAGATGCGCCACTTTACTTACGATGATAAATACCGGGGCCGGATGGTGGCGCACCGTTACGCAGGCAGGCCGGAGATGCGTTACCGCTATGACGACACCGGGCGCGTGACGGAGCAGTTTAATCCGGCAGGCTTAAGCTACACCTATCAGTATGAGAAAAACCGCATCACCATCACCGACAGCCTGAACCGGCGCGAGGTGCTGCACACGGAAGGTGAAGCCGGGCTGAAACGTGTGGTGAAAACGGAACTCGCGGATGGCAGCATCACCCGAAGTAAATTTGACTATATGGGGCGACTCCAGTCACAGACGGATGCAGCAGGCCGGACAACAGAATACAGTCCGAATGTGGTGACGGGACTCGTCACGTGCATCACCACGCCGGACGGCAGGAAATCGGAATTTTACTATAACAATCAAAACCAGTTAACCTCAGCTACCGGGCCTGACGGACTGGAAATGCGCCGGAAATATGATGAGTACGGGCGTCTCACGCAGGAAACCGCCCGCAACGGCGATGTCACCCGCTACAGTTATGATAATCCGCACAGTGAATTACCCTCTGCAACTGAAGATGCGACGGGTAGCCGCAAGCAGATGACGTGGAGCCGCTACGGGCAGTTACAGACCTTCACCGACTGCTCAGGATATGAAACGCATTACGAATACGACCGCTTTGGTCAGATGATGGCGGTACACCGTGAGGAAGGCATCAGCACGTACAATACCTATAATCCGCGCGGCCAGCTGGTCAGTTGGAAGGACACGCAGGGCCGTGAAACGCAGTATGAATACAACGCCGCAGGCGACCTGACCGCCGTCATTACCCCGGACGGCAACCGGAGTGAGACACTGTACGATGCGTGGGGAAAGGCCGTCAGCACCACACAGGGTGGTCTGACGCGCAGCATGGAATACGATGCAGCGGGACGTGTCATCAGCCTGACCAACGAGAACGGTAGCCATACAGAATTTAGCTGGGATGTGCTTGACCGCCTGATACAGCAGCGCGGCTTTGACGGGCGGACGCAGCGTTACCGTTATGACCTGACCGGGAAACTCACGCAGAGCGAGGATGAGGGGCTTATCACCCTCTGGCACTACGATGCATCGGACCGTATCACACACCGCACGGTGAACGGCGAACCGGCAGAGCAGTGGCGGTATAACGACCACGGCTGGCTGACAGAAATCAGCCATCTCAGCGAAGGCCACCGGGTGGCGGTGCATTACGGTTATAACCGTAAGGGACGTCTCACAGGCGAGCGCCAGACGGTACATCACCCGGAGACGGGGGAACTGCTCTGGCAGCATGAGACGAAACACACTTACAACGAGCAGGGGCTGGCAAACCGCTTTCAGGCAGACAGCCTGCCACCGGTGGAGTGGCTAACGTATGGCAGCGGTTACCTGGCGGGAATGAAACTGGGCGACACGCCGCTGGTGGAGTACACACGGGACAGACTGCACCGGGAAACGGTGCGCAGCTTCGGCAATAACGCATACGAACTGACCAGCACATACACTCCCGCAGGCCGGTTACAGAGTCAGCACCTGAACAGCCTGGTGTATGACCGTGACTACGGCTGGAATGACAATGGCGACCTGGTGCGCATCAGCGGCCCGCGGCAGACGCGGGAATACGGCTACAGCGCCACGGGCAGGCTGGAGAGCGTGCGCACCCTCGCACCGGACCTGGATATCCGCATCCCGTATGCCTCCGACCCGGCGGGAAATCGCCTGCCGGACCCGGAGCTGCACCCGGACAGCACCCTCACGGCGTGGCCGGATAACCGCATCACCAAAGACGCGCATTACCTGTACCGTTACGATGAATACGGCAGGCTGACGGAGAAGACGGACCGCATCCCGACGGGTGTGATACGGACGGACGACGAGCGGACCCACCACTACCACTACGACAGCCAGCACCGGCTGGTGTTTTATACGCGGATACAGCATGAGGAGCCACTGGTCGAGAGCCGCTATCTCTACGACCCGCTGGGCCGCCGGACGGGGAAACGGGTGTGGCGTCGCGAGCGTGATCTGACAGGATGGATGTCGCTGTCGCGTAAACCGGAGGTGACGTGGTACGGATGGGACGGCGACCGGCTGACGACGGTACAGACCGACACCACGCGTATCCAGACGGTATATCAGCCGGGGAGCTTCGCGCCGCTCATCCGCATCGAGACAGAGAACGGCGAACTGGATAAAGCGCAGCGGCGCAGCCTGGTGGAGAAGTTACAGCAGGAAGGGAGTGAGGACGGTCACGGTGTGGTGTTCCCGGTGGAACTGGTGAGGATGCTGGACAGGCTGGAGGGGGAAATCCGGGCAAACTGCGTGAGCAGTGAAAGCCGCCAGTGGCTTGCACAGTGCGGGCTGACGGTGGAGCGGCTGGCGGCACAGATAGAGCCGGTTTATTTACCTGAGCGAAAAGTTCACCTTTATCACTGCGACCACCGGGGACTGCCGCTGGCGCTCATCAGCGAAGACGGCAATACGATGTGGAGCGCGGAGTATGATGAGTGGGGAAACCTGTTGAATGAGGAGAACCCGCATCACCTGTACCAGCCGTACCGCCTGCCGGGGCAGCAGTACGATGATGAATCGGGGCTGTGCTATAACCGTAACCGGTACTACGATCCGTTGCAGGGACGGTATATCACCCAGGATCCGATTGGGCTGAGTGGTGGGCTGAATACATATTCGTATCCATTAAATCCAATAAATGAAATAGATCCTTTAGGATTAAAAGTGATCGTTGTAGCTAGTGATCCTAATGAGGCAAAATTATTACAGGAGGCATATGCACAATTAAATACAACAAAGAGAGGACAAGAAATAACAAAACCGTTAGAAGATTCGAAAGATGTATATAATATATACACAATACATCGCGATGCTTTTTATTGCCCTGCCGGAACAACAGATGTCTCCTGTCAAGGAAAAGAAAAAGCGGTGTTTATTGAGCCCAATGAGTGTGTAAAATTACCTACGGCACAAGGCCTGGAGGTTACATCACTGGCAGTTGAATTAGGACATGAATTAGGTCATGCTCATGGAGTCCATGATGATGGTGGGGATAGAATGAATAACGTAAACTTAAATGAAAATCCTATCCGCGCTGGTTTAGGTGAAAACCCACGGACTGCATATGTAGTACCACGAGTGGAGTGGGAAAAATGTCGAAAATAAATTTTGTGACACTATTGTTTTTTATTTTAAATATTCCAAATGCAATTGGTAAAGATGAAGATTATATAGGGGTGGTTTATTGGCGAGGGTTTGATATTGAGTCAATAACAGGGATTCCTGAAAGTCAGATAAATAATTATGGAATGAAGCGATGTATTGGTAGAAATGTTTTTATGGGGTTATTATTTCATATTAATGATTCATATAGTCGAGAATATGACGATAGAGATGTCAGAGGTAGTATTACTTTTAATAATGATATTTATTATGTAAATCGATCTGGTATAGTTAGATATAAAAATGATTTTTATAGAATAAATAAAAAATCATTTAGTCATATAATGAATCAAGATAAGAGCAAATGTCCGTTAATTGATTAAATAGTTCGAGTTGCGGGAAGGCGGCAAGCTAAATAGTGCCTAATATCGGTACAACGTAAGACTCCGGGGGAGACGACCAGGTGTAGATTGCGCTGACTTTTTCCGGTGTGCAGGGACTTGCGGTCAACTGTGTCAGGCCGTGAAGTGCTGAGTCAGTCCCAATAGCTCAGCCAGATCGAACCCGGTGGCAAGGAACTATTCTGTACTCAACTGAAGTCTCCGTGTCGCTCGAACAAAAGGTGGTCAGCCTGGTGGTCTTGACAAACTCGATTTTTTTTAGCTTACCAATCAGCTATTTATTGGCTACGGCGATCCCAGTCAGAGGAGCCAAATTCTAAAAATTCGCTTTTTTAGCGCAATGTCACTGACCTTAGTTGAACATTGTTTTTTAACGGATAGCGGGTTTTTAACATCTTAAGCGCCCTCGACCTTTATGGTTGAGGGCGTTTTGCTATGAACGCCATCACCATTTTCCCCTCGATTATAAAACTTGAGTTATTCAGTAGTCTCCCCTCTTGCAACTCACACCCAAAACTGCCTAACGAAAAGTTATTAATTTTCAATCATATTACTATCAGGATTTACATTTTTTCGCTGTGCTAGAAAGGGCGCATTTATGTTAGCTCGTTCAGGGAAGGTAAGCATGGCTACGAAGAAGAGAAGTGGAGAAGAAATAAATGACCGACAAATCTTATGCGGGATGGGAATTAAACTACGCCGCTTAACTGCGGGTATCTGTCTGATAACTCAACTTGCGTTCCCTATGGCTGCGGCAGCACAAGGTGTGGTAAATGCCGCAACCCAACAACCAGTTCCTGCACAAATTGCCATTGCAAATGCCAATACGGTGCCCTACACCCTTGGAGCGCTGGAATCGGCCCAAAGCGTTGCCGAACGTTTCGGTATTTCGGTGGCTGAGTTACGCAAACTCAACCAGTTTCGTACGTTTGCTCGAGGTTTTGATAATGTCCACCAGGGTGATGAACTGGATGTCCCGGCACAAGTTAGTGAAAATAATTTAACCCCGCCACCGGGTAATAGCATGGCAACCTTGAGCAACAGATAGCCAGTACTTCACAGCAAATCGGGTCTCTGCTCGCCGAGGATATGAACAGCGAGCAAGCGGCAAATATGGCGCGTGGATGGGCCTCTTCTCAGGCTTCAGGCGCAATGACAGACTGGTTAAGCCGCTTCGGTACCGCAAGAATCACGCTGGGCGTGGATGAAGATTTTAGCCTGAAGAACTCCCAGTTCGATTTTCTCCATCCGAGGTATGAAACGCCTGATAATCTCTTTTTCAGTCAGCATACTCTTCATCGTACTGACGAGCGTACGCAGATTAACAACGGCTTAGGTTGGCGTCATTTCACTCCCACATGGATGTCGGGCATCAACTTCTTTTTCGACCACGATCTTAGCCGTTACCACTCCCGCGCCGGCATTGGCGCGGAGTACTGGCGCGACTATCTAAAATTAAGCAGTAACGGCTATTTGCGACTGACCAACTGGCGCAGCGCACCTGAACTGGACAACGATTATGAAGCTCGCCCGGCCAATGGCTGGGATGTACGCGCAGAAGGCTGGCTACCCGCCTGGCCGCACCTTGGCGGTAAACTGGTCTATGAACAGTATTATGGCGATGAAGTGGCCCTGTTCGATAAAGACGATCGGCAAAGTAATCCTCATGCCATAACCGCTGGACTTAACTATACCCCCTTCCCGCTGATGACCTTCAGCGCGGAGCAACGCCAGGGTAAACAGGGCGAAAATGACACCCGTTTTGCCGTCGATTTTACCTGGCGACCTGGCAGCGCAATGCAGAAACAGCTTGACCCGAATGAAGTCGCTGCACGGCGTAGCCTTGCAGGCAGCCGTTTTGATCTGGTGGATCGCAACAACAACATCGTTCTGGAATATCGCAAAAAAGAACTGGTTCGCCTGACCCTGACAGACCCCGTGACAGGGAAGTCAGGAGAAGTGAAATCACTGGTTTCGTCGCTACAAACCAAATATGCCCTGAAAGGCTATAACGTCGAAGCCACCGCTCTGGAAGCTGCCGGTGGTAAAGTGGTTACAACGGGTAAAGATATTCTGGTTACCCTGCCGGCGTACCGGTTCACCAGTACGCCAGAAACCGATAACACCTGGCCGATTGAAGTCACCGCTGAAGATGTCAAAGGCAATTTTTCGAATCGTGAACAGAGCATGGTAGTCGTTCAGGCACCTATGCTAAGCCAGAAAGATTCCTCGGTATCGTTAAGTACCCAGACGTTGAGCGCGGATTCCCATTCAACCGCCACACTGACTTTTATTGCGCATGATGCAGCAGGTAATCCTGTTATCGGGCTGGTGCTCTCGACGCGTCACGAAGGTGTTCAGGACATCACCCTTTCTGACTGGAAAGATAATGGTGACGGAAGCTATACCCAGATCCTGACCACAGGTGCGATGTCTGGCACGCTGACGCTTATGCCACAGCTGAACGGTGTGGATGCGGCTAAAGCCCCCGCCGTGGTGAATATCATTTCTGTTTCGTCATCCCGAACTCACTCGTCAATTAAGATTGATAAGGACCGTTATCTCGCCGGCAATCCTATCGAGGTGACGGTAGAACTGAGAGATGAAAATGACAAACCTGTTAAGGAACAAAAACAGCAACTGAATAACGCAGTCAGCATCGACAACGTGAAACTAGGAGTCACTACAGACTGGAAAGAAACCGCAGATGGCGTCTATAAGGCGACCTATACCGCCTATACCAAAGGCAGTGGACTTACTGCGAAGCTATTAATGCAAAACTGGAATGAAGATTTGCATACCGCTGGATTTATCATCGACGCCAACCCGCAGTCAGCGAAAATTGCGACATTATCTGCCAGCAATAATGGTGTGCTCGCCAATGAGAATGCAGCAAACACCGTCTCGGTCAATGTCGCTGATGAAGGAAGCAACCCAATCAATGATCATACCGTCACGTTTGCGGTATTAAGCGGATCGGCAACTTCCTTCAACAATCAAAACACCGCAAAAACGGATGTTAATGGTCTGGCGACTTTTGATCTGAAAAGTAGTAAGCAGGAAGACAACACGGTTGAAGTCACCCTTGAAAATGGCGTGAAACAAACGTTAATCATCAGTTTTGTCGGCGACTCGAGTACCGCGCAGGTTGATCTGCAGAAGTCGAAAAATGAAGTGGTTGCTGACGGCAATGACAGCGCCACAATGACCGCGACCGTCCGGGATGCAAAAGGCAACCTGCTCAATGACGTCATGGTCACTTTCAATGTTAATTCAGCAGAGGCGAAACTGAGCCAAACCGAAGTGAATAGCCACGACGGGATCGCCACAGCTACGCTGACCAGTTTGAAAAATGGTGATTATAGGGTTACGGCCTCTGTGAGCTCTGGTTCCCAGGCTAATCAACAGGTGAATTTTATCGGTGATCAAAGTACTGCTGCCCTGACCCTCAGTGTGCCTTCAGGTGATATCACCGTCACCAACACAGCTCCGCAATATATGACTGCAACCTTGCAGGATAAAAATGGCAACCCACTAAAAGATAAAGAAATCACCTTCTCTGTGCCAAACGACGTCGCAAGTAAGTTCTCGATTAGCAACGGAGGAAAAGGCATGACGGATAGTAACGGGGTTGCAATCGCCTCCCTGACCGGCACGTTAGCGGGCACGCATATGATCATGGCTCGTCTGGCTAACAGCAATGTCAGCGATGCACAGCCAATGACGTTTGTGGCGGATAAAGACAGAGCGGTTGTCGTTTTGCAAACATCGAAAGCGGAAATCATTGGGAATGGCGTGGATGAGACAACTCTGACAGCAACAGTGAAAGATCCGTCGAATCATCCGGTGGCGGGGATAACGGTAAACTTCACCATGCCACAGGACGTTGCGGCAAACTTTACCCTTGAAAATAACGGTATTGCCATCACTCAGGCCAATGGGGAAGCGCATGTCACGCTGAAAGTTAAAAAAGCGGGCACGCATACGGTTACCGCAACGCTGGGTAATAACAATACCAGT
>ERZ1034763.774-NODE-774-length-12694-cov-3.937812_pt1 | contig 12694 bp, 16 predicted proteins | sample MGYA00520701_ERZ1034763 | MGnify/ENA primary metagenome ERZ1034763 (study PRJEB33766, sample SAMN09781707) | gut metagenome | biome: gut microbiome | host: Homo sapiens | place: Madagascar | study: EMG produced TPA metagenomics assembly of the PRJNA485056 data set...
CCCCGTCCCACGAGCATGACCGCACGACTTCCCGCACGATGGCGTTTCTTTCCTTGTCGTCAAAGCCGTCCAGCCCGCGGATCATCTTTGTAATCTCTTTCGCCGTGTCCTTGGCATCCTGCGCCTTCTTTGTGGCTTTTCGGCTTTCCACTTCGCACATGCTGGCCTCGCGTCTCAGAGCGCCGAGCTCCATGTCCAGACGCTCCATCTCCGCGATAATGTACTTTGATGCGGAGGAATCATGCGCCATGGCAAGTGATGCGGCCAGTCGCCCGATCTTAGCTTCACAGGCAGATACCCGAGCACGGGCGGCTTTCGGATCCGGTGCGCTGTCTGGCGATTCTGTTTGGACAAACTTCTGAATCAGATCAGGATCGATCGCGATCTTTTTAAATAAGGACATGACCTCATCGTCCAGCAGATCGCATTTGACGTACCCCATATCACAAGCCTGCACACCCTCCCGCATCCTTTTCCTGCAATAATACGAGGAGGAGCAGGAGCCGTTGACAAGTTTTTTCCGTGCGACCTGCATAAGCGTGCCGCACTTCCCGCAGCGCACAACGCCTTTGAGCAGTGGCACCGGCCACTTGGCGTCCTTGATGCATTTGTTATTGGTAAAGCGCTCCTGCACTGCAAGCCACTTGTCGGCCGGCATAAACGGCTTGTGGATCCCAAGGCACACTGTCCACTTTTCGGGCGGCTGGTTCTGGTGCTTCTTGTTCCGCTCCGTCGTCCGTCCGTAAATTATCACGCCGACAGATCCGTCCCATTTTTCTCTTGGGGATCCGGGATCCATGATGCACCCCTTAGCTGCATAGAAGTCGTATATCTCCGGTGTAGCCTCGACGCAAAACGGCATGGTTAAAATCTTGTGGAGCTGTGTCGTGGAAAAGAACTTTCCGTTTCGTGTCCGGATTCCCTGATCCCTAAACTGTGTCTCCATGCCCTGGAGACTGCACTGGTGATCCAAGAAGTAATCGAAGATCTGAGTGACATAGCGCACGCCTTCGGGATCCGGCACGATCATACAGTGCTTTTTCCCGTCCACGGTGAAGTGCTGCCGGACGTACCCGACCGGAGGATTCCCGCCAGTCCAGTAGCCTTTTTTCGCCAGCCCTAACATATTATCAGTAACGCGGGCGGCGATCGTCTCACGCTCCATCTGAGCAAATACGACAGTGACGTACATCATGGCGCGCCCAATCGGCGTCGTTGTGTCGATGTTTTCTTTCAAAGAAATAAACATGATTCCGCGCTCCTCGAGCATGGCGTAGATGTTCGCAAAGTCCCGGACGTCCCTGGAGAGACGATCCAGCTGATAAACAATCAGTACGTCACAGAGCCCGTCCTTGATAAACTCAAGCATACGCTGCAGATCCGGCCGCGATGTATTCGCTCCCGTGAAATCTTCATCAGAAAACTGATCCCAGGTATCGATCTGCCCAGGGAACTTCTGATCGCAGTATTCGCGGTTCATCCGAAATTGGTTGTCGATTGAATCCGACTTGTCGGAAAAAACGGACTTACGTCCGTAGCAAAAAAATCTCAACGTTTCCACCTCCAAAAAGGGTATAAAAAATAAACCCTTGCGGATTTACGGATTTCGCTGTAAAATTAATTTGTTTGTAGTTTCACAGCTTCCGCAAGGGAGTGTATCTCGACCGTCAGGTGTTGTCAGCACCTGGCGGTTTTTATTTTATCTCTGGTACGCGCTGGTCTTGGATCGGACTTTTGCAAGCGACACCTTCTCAACTTATTTCCAGAAGTTTCCAGTATTTTATCGTCACGAACTTTTTTATAATTGAGCATGTGCCCAAGTCCCCGGTTCCTTTTCGGAAGGGGGAGTTCGTATGAGCAAAAAATACATTTTTCTAAACAGAAAAGATATCTACGCCGTTTATTACCGGCACATATGTACCATCTATTACAATCTTGATTTTGATAACAAAACACAGATTATATTATTGATGCGATAAGGACCAGGGGGACTGGGTACATTACCCAAGTCCACCCTCTTTTTTGTCCGGGGCGTTATCCAGCGCAGTGATCACATCGGACATAAAGCTGATAAACATCCCGCGCCGATCTGCGTTCAGATTTACGAATTTTTCCACGAAAACCCGATCCGCATACGTCAGATCGTATCTTTCTGCCAGAGCATCCAGCTCGTCGTTGGTGTCCGGCAGGAACATTTTTCCGGTTCCATATCGGAGCCACTCTTCATTCACGTTAAATTCGCGGCAAATCGATCTGATAGATTGATCGCTTGGCACGTTTCGTCCCATCTCGTACGTGGCGATTGTATTTTGTTTCATTCCTATTCTATTAGCAAATGCGCTTTGCGTAAGATCCAACTCTCTACGCAGCTTTCTAATTCGTTCATTCAAAATCTTTCACCCCGCTTTTACACTCATCATAAAGTGAGAGGTGAGACTGGGTATTAACCCAGTCCTCCTTTTTTTGTGTCCGGATCGTCCAGCGGCGGAAACGCCTGCTCCAGTTCCTCTGGTGTCTCAGGAATCCCGGCGTAAATATCACCTGCCGGAAACGCCGTCGCATTCGGATCGTCGACTCCGTTCAGAGCCGCAACGACATCGGTTAGGAAGTTGATGATCGTTTCGCGTGAGCCTTCTTTCAGATTCACATACTTCTCAATCAGAACCTGATCCGCACTCGACAAGCCATATCTCTTGACCAGAGCTTCCAGCTCGTCGCTGACATCCGGCGCGAACATCTCGCCGGTTCCGTATCGGAGCCATTCCTCATTTACATTAAATTCTCTGCAAATAAGTGCTACAACGGAATCTACAGGCTCATTTCGTCCACTCTCATAAGTAGCTACCGTATTTCTTTTGATACCAATACGCTCTGCGAATTTTTCTTGAGTTAAATCTAACATTCTTCTCAGCTTTCGTATTCTTTCGTGCATTTATGAGCTCCTCCTTTCCAAAGCGATTATACAGTCTTTCTGTTACTTTGTCAACAGAAAGTCGCACTGAAACGAAAAATGCCTTGACAAAAATATAATATGCGACATATAATAGTCTCATAGCAACAGAACCAACGCACCAACCCAAGGAGGTGAGAACGATGAAAACCAGAGGAGTAGCAGAAACGAACCAGGACAAGCTGGATTATCTCCATTCAGTCATTGAGTATAAGAAACGCGTGCAGGAAGCCGCGGCTGTTATCGCAGATACCATTCAGTATGATAGCCGGCTGGCAAATTGCAACCTTGAGGAAATGACAACCGCTTTGAACCTGGTAGCATTACAGCTCAAAGATACGCAATCGCAGGTTCCGGTTCAGCAGGCATCCAGGATAGTAAACAGCCTTCCGAACCAGAAGCCTTTAAAAAGATCATCAAAAAGATAAGGAGGAATCACCATGGCAGCAATCACAGCAAGAAGATACACAGCAGAGCAGCTCAGCAGCGCAGAGAAGATCGCGTCTATCCTCGCCAACGTGCCGGAAGACAATAAGAGTCTTGTCATTATGATGACCAACTCTTTCATGGCGGGCATGGAAGCGCAGAAAGCCATTGACGAGACAGCCAAGACAGAGGCTGTCTAAGACAACAACTGAATAGTGGGAGAGGAAGCATGACACCTCGTTAAAAACTGTCAGGTCTGGCGGAGCCGACGCAGTAAATCCGCTCGGCGGACAACTGGAGCCTGCAGCCAACCGTCGTAATTGGGAGAGGTAGCGTGAGCCCAAGTAAAACAATGGCAGCTAGGAGGCAGATGAGAACACCAGGAGAGAGAACATCCGGAGCATGGACTGGTGGGTGCGCAATACACCCGGATGGCGGCGATGAGACAGACCGCACTGCAGGCAACGGCTACACGGCTACCCCAAAGGATACTCAGGGAGCAACGAGCACGGAAACAGGTTCTTCTTCAACCCTATGGAGAACCTGTCACAGACTGCCGGACCCAAGAAGCCTAGGGAGCATTTATTAAACCTCTCCGGTAAGTAACTAAAAAAATATAAGTATTTAAGGAAGTGAGAAAAACAGATGCATGGTAACAACATGGAGGATGATCGCCGGAATGAAATAAGAATGAGAATCCGAAGAAAGATCGAGAGGAAAAAGAGCCGGGAGCGGATCACCTCCGAGATCAAAAAAGCAATGCCTGGCATTTGTGTTGGAGCCTTTCTTGCCGCGACACTCGCATGGGACTTAAACGCCCCACTGCCGGACACCAGTAAGTGCAAAGCACCAAAATTCCTGGCTGGAAACGGGATATGGTACACACCGGCAGATTACGATCAGATGTGCATTGAGAGGGACGCATACCACCAGCAGGAGCGGGAGGAAGCGGAACTGGAGGCAGAGATGATCCAGAAAGCCCAGGAACGGAGCATGGCGGCTCCGCCAATGATCATAAGCGATCATGACGCGTACCTCATGGAAAAGGTCGCCATGGCAGAAGCGGAGTCCGAGGACACCGAAGGGAAAGCGCTGGTGATGCTTGTGATCTTAAACAGGGTCAAGAGCGACCGGTTCCCGGACAGCATAGAGGGCGTGATCTTCGAGGACACAGCGTTCTCCTCGATCGACAACGGACGATACGACAGTGTAGAGCCGGACGACGACTGCAGGGAAGCCCTGAAACTGATCACAGACGGTCACTGGGACGGAAGCTGTGGAGCTACATACTACGACCTGACAGAAGGCCAGTGGCACCAGTCGCACTTTAAAAAGCTGTTCACACACGGAGCGCACACATTCTACATCGAGAAAGAGTGATGGAGCATGAAGAAAGAAATCAAAATGGAAGTCAAGCTGACGGATGGATATGAGAAACGCTTCACCGAGGCGTGTCTGAAAAGGATCCGGAACAGAAAGAAGGTAAGCGAAATTGAAAATGGCAATGAAGGACGGACAGATCATGCTGATCGAAGTGGACAACACGCAGATGGCGATCATAAAGTCCTGGAACGCAATGAGGTACGACAAACGGCGGAACATGATGGTCGGAGATGTCAGCAAAGAGCTGCTGGATAAGCTGGCCAGTATCGTGCGTCTGCCTTCCGGTATCGAAGCATACCGGTTAAAACTGGATGAGACGCAGCGAGCAGTTGATAAGATGCGTACCATTAAGGACCCGAAGCCCCTGGTCAAATATCCGGTGCAGGGGAGCCTCTACGAGCATCAGATCAGGGCAGCCAACATGGCGCTCTTGACATTCGGGATCATTGACCCCAAGGAGGTATTGGACGATGGATTACAAAAAGCTGATTGACCGGCTCAGACAGATGGAGATTCAGATATCGGATGCGCCCATCGTGGCGGAAGCAATCGACATCATATCCGATTACGAGAAGGCAACGGCACAGACCGCGGAGCTGATCGCACGGTACGAGAAAGCGGAGATGGCAGTCAGACGCCAGGCAGGGCTATATACCTGCCCTATGTGCGGAAAGAGAGCCATACCGGGGCACACGCACTGTCACTGGTGCGGAAAGAGGCTGATGTGGGACAGGGACGCATACGCGGACAGGGACTACCCGCATCTGAGCAGTAAGGGAGGAAGACGTCGAAGATGACAGAAAAAGAAATTACGCTGGGCTCCCTTTTTTCCGGGAGCGGCACGTTTGAGCTTGCCGGATTGGCGTACGGTATCAAACCCATATGGGCGAGCGAGATCGAGCCATACCCGATAAGGGTAACAACCAAAAGATTCCCGCTTTTAAAACATTATGGCGACATATCAAAGATGGACGGATCCAAAATAGAACCCGTTGATATCGTGGCGGGCGGATCTCCGTGCCAGGATATGAGCATCGCAGGAAAAAGGGAAGGGCTCGACGGAGCGAAATCAGGTCTGTTCAGACAGCAGATCAGAATGATAACAGAAATGAGGAATGCAACAAATGGAGAATACCCAAGGTATATGGTCTGGGAAAACGTCCCAGGAGCACTCAGCAGCAACAAGGGAGCAGACTTCCGATGTGTGCTCGAAGAAACAGCGCGCATTAAAGACCCCGCCTTTAATGTTCCTATGCCAGAAAAATCAAAATGGGGAACCGCGGGACTTATCGTGGGGGACGGTTTCTCGATTGGATGGAGAATCCTGGACGCCCAATACTGGGGAGTCCCCCAAAGACGCAGAAGAATCTTTCTTGTCGCAGATTTTAATAGCGGAAGTGCCGGAGAAATATTATTTAAGCGCGAAGGCTTGTCTTGGCATTTTGCGCAGAGCAGAGAGGCGTGGCAAACAGCTACCGGAAGTCCTGCGGAAAGCATTGGAGAAGCAGGCAGAATCGTTTTAGACGACCAGGGCGGATCATGCATCAACGTAAATTACGATAACGTGCTGACCCTGAGAGCAGAGAGCCATGGAAATCAGCCGTGCATCATGCTTGAGAACCATCCAAACGATGGGCGTGTCAAAATCGATGATTCTGGTACTTGTCAAACCCTTACCGGGCAGATGGGAACCGGAGGAAACAATGTCCCGCTCACAATGAACAATCGACCTACTGTTTGCAAACCAATACCTATTCAGGATCAGGCAATGAGTAATGGAGGCGGCAATGGTGATGGCATAGCATCAGATAACGATGCGATGTACACGCTTATGGCCGGCACGAATCATGGAATCGCGTATTCTCTCCAGGGCAATATGGTTGGGCGAGCTGAAAAGAACGGTCCGCGCGGAAGCGGCATTAATCAGGATGTGAACTTTACTCTGAACGCAACCGATCAGCACGCCGTAGCATATCGCATGGAATCATTTGGTGAATACAGTGAAGCCAATAAGGCCAGTTGCATGAAAAGCAGAGATTGCAAGGGCGCAACAGACGTCGTTGTTGAACCTAACTATATCGTCCGCAGACTTACACCACTTGAATGTGCGAGACTGCAAGGGTTTCCCGACTGGTGGACTGAGAATCTCGGAACAAAAGAAAATGATATCACCGAAGATATGATGGAATTCTGGCGGGACGTATTCGAGACGCATCGCAAGATTGTGACAGGCGCTAAGAAACCAAAGACAGATAACCAGATCAAGAAATGGCTCATGAATCCGGACAGCGACTCTGCGGAATATAAAATGTGGGGAAATGGAATAGCGCTTCCGTGCGCCATGTTTGTGATCGAGGGTATCTCAGAAATCGTAAGGAGGGAAGCGTGATGCCAATCACTGTTAAATGCGACCATTTATATAGAGAGGAGATGATGAAATGGCAGCCAATGTAAATAAAGGGTTCGGACTCTTGTTTGAAATGGGCTGCGGCTGAGCAAAACTCGAACCGCAATCGCAATCGCAGGAGCCTTGTACCAAAAAAAAGTGATCCAGCGCGTCCTGGTAGTTGCGCCGACATCGGTAGTGTCGGTCTGGCCGAAAGAAATTGCCGAGGTAGCAGATTTCAAAGCGACCTGCAAGTCGCTGCTCGGCACCAAGACGCAGAGGATCCGGATGATTGATGACCTGCTGGCTTTTCCGTTTGATGCGTTAAAAGTCGCAGTCATCAACTATGAATCGACCTGGAGAGATGGAATCATCGAAAAACTCCAGGCATACGATCCTGATCTGATTATATGTGATGAGAGCCAGAGAATCAAGACGCACGACGCCGAACAGAGCAAGGCGCTGCACGCGCTTGGAGACAAAGCGAAATATAAGCTGATCCTCTCCGGTACACCGGTGCAGAATGATGCCATCGATATATGGAGCCAGTACCGGTTCTTAGACAGCTCGATCTTCGGAAAGAACTTCTGGCAGTTCAGAAACCGTTACGCGATCATGGGCGGCTTTAACCGCAAGCAGATCGTCGGATATAAGGATCTGGACGGACTGATCAAAAAAGAGCACTCTATCGCGTTCAGGATCACGAAAGAGGAAGCTATCGACCTGCCGGAGCAGACCTTCATCAAGCGCAAGGTACAGCTCGGCAAAAAGGAGAAAGAGCTCTACACGCAGATCAAACGGAGCAGCTACGCAGAGCTGGCGAACGGAGACAAGATCACAGCCACGACCGTGCTTACAAGGCTTTTAAGGCTTCAGCAGCTGGCAGGCGGGTTTCTTATCACGGACGACAGCGATAAGCCGGAGCTGGTCAATACGTCCAAGCTGGATGCCTTAAAGGATATCATCGAGGACTATGTGCTCGATGCAGGCAAAAAGCTGGTGATCTTCGCACGCTTCATCTCGGAGGTGGACGCCATCATGAGCACGCTCACAAAGTTGTTCCAGAAGACCGGAAAAAAGCATGTGGCTATCTATGGCGCGATCAAAAAGGAGGAGCGCGGATGCATCATTAAACAGTTTCAGGAGGACCCGGACACAATGGTGATCGTCGGACAGATCGACACGCTCGGTGTCGGAGTAACACTGACCGCCGCGGACACCTGCGTATACTACTCAAAAAACTTCAACTACGCAACATATGAGCAGAGCCTTGCCCGTATCCACAGGATCGGGCAGAAAAACAGATGCACTTATATTGATCTGGAAACCGAGGGCACTGTGGACGAACTGATCGGAAAAGCGCTGGCCAAAAAAGAAGATATGGCCAAGACAGTCGTGGACGACTGGCGCGCGTACTTTGAATAGGAGAAAAAAACATGAAATTAAATGATGTACACGAAAAACCCTTAAACGAGATTATCAAAGAGCTGGAGCTCACATCAATGCATGTGGACACGGACGAGGAAAACGGGGAGTTGAAAGCGCTCAGGCTCACGTATAAGCCTAAAGTTCAGGCCGAGGATTTAAAAAAATCCACCAGGTCACCATTTTTTTAAAGGAGGGGGAGAAAAAACCATGAACCTTGTAAAAAAAATCATCAAAGTCATAAGGCAGAGAGACGAGGCAGAAGCCAGCGCGGCCAAAGCCGAGGAGAAAAAGAAAGAGCAGGAAAGTGTGGATGAGACACTCGGGAAGCTCAGATACGACGTGGACGAGGCTGTGAGCGGCATTCAAAGCGTTCTTGCGAACTACGGCAACATGATGCGTATGGTCCAGAAGTCAGCAGAACGGATCAAGGATCATCCCACAAACAACTGGAAGCGCATGCATGGCATTCCCATGCGGCGCAAAAAGCCCGGACAGCGCGGGAGACGATAAATGGGCGGGAGAAGATGGACACAGGCGGACATATGCCGCCTGGAGGATCTGACAGCAAAATATCCGCTCGCAGTGGTCGCGAAAAAAATGAGCCGTTCAGAATGCGCGGTGGTCGCGAAAAGGCAGAGGCTCGGCATCGGAGGTCTCAGGGAAAGCACGGATATGCTGACAAGGAACACTCTGTCCAAGATACTCGGGATCGAAAACCGGACGCTCCGGCACTGGGAGGACAACAGGTTGAAGAGCGTCCGTAAAGGACAATACGTGATGTACCGGCATCAGGACATCCTCAGATACATGGAGGAGCATCCAGAAGACTGGAATGCCGCAAGGATCAACGACGACACCATGTTCACGCAGTACCGGTGGTACCGCGAAAAGCGGAAGACTGACAAGGCACGAAAATACAACTGGACGCAGATGGAGACAGCCCACCTGAAGATGCTCAGACATCAGGGGTACACGATCCGCGAGATCGCGGAAAAAATGGGACGCTCTGAATCAAGTATCAAATACAAGCTGTACTGCAATGGGCAGGCATCCAAGCCTGAAGAACAATCTGGATGGCCAAAAGCCAACAGTTAAACATATATCACATAAAAAAACAGGAGGAAACAGAATGAAACTGACAGAAATGCTCGGCCAGTACGAGGAACTTCTTGACAAGAAGGATCAGCTGGCCAAAGACACGAAGGACAACAACGCAGCCATCGATAAGTTAAAGCAGGAGATCGCTGACATGATGATCGATGAGGATATCCCGTCCCAGGGATATGGAGACTACGTTTATAGCCTTCAGGAGAAAGTGAAGTACTCAAAGCGCGGCGAGGCTACCCTGCAGGAGAAGGGACTGGATTTCTTCGATGTTCTCCGCGAGCAGGGGCTCGGAGACATCATCAAAGAAACAGTCAATGCGAATACGCTTCAGAGTACCATGAGCGCGATCGCAAACGAGAATGACGGCGAGCTGCCGCCTGAGCTTGATGAGATCGTAAGCAGCTACGAGACGACAGACATCGCTCGCAGAAAAACTACAAACAAAGTACTGAAGAAAAAGAAAGGGGAATAACTAATGATGGAACAGATGGAATTTGATTGCAGACTTGAATCGGAAAGAGAGCTTCAGGAGAACGTGAATATCGCTCTGGAGTTCGCGTGCAGACAGGTACGCACCGAGAGCACAACTAAGGTCCAGAACCGCCATGATGGCTACGGTATCGCGTCTGAGTACTATGCCACCATAAAGGGCAGCCAGAAAAAGGTGGATGAGAGCATGAAGGACTTCCTGCGCATCCTCCCGTCAGACGACAGCAAAGCGATCGAGGCGGCAAGCAGTCTGAAAAACGCGGCCACACAGCTTGTACTTGACGCGACGAAGCTCGCGGCGCAGGCGGACAGAATTATGAACGACGTCTACGAGAACCAGAAAGAGATGTCCACCCCGATCGAGGACTATCTGGAAGACTGTGAGGACGATTTCGAGGACGCTGAAGCACCGGAAACGGAAGACGATGAATCAGAAAATGAAGATCAGGAGGATGAAGAATAATGGCTACAACAGAACTTGCAACAATGGAAGACTTTAAGCTCATAACCGGAATGGACGCGATGGACGAGGAGCTCAGAGCAGAGCTTGAAGACGAGCTCGAAGATCTGGACGACGATGGAACCATCGACGCCAAGCACATTAAGATCCCGTCAGGTGGCGGCAAGGCGTTCGAGGTAGAGACAGACAACCCGGACGACCCGGAGGTCAAGAAAGAGGTCACAGGCGTTATCCTTTTTACGCACCGTATGAACGCATACTGGTCTCGTAAGTTCGGAGAGGCAGGAGACGACGGGGACACCAATAAAAGCCCGGATTGCAGCTCTATGAACGGCAAGCAGGGTATCAACCGCGAGACAGGCGTGGTCACGACCTGTGACAGCTGCCCATACAATCAGTTCGGATCCGACGGAAAAGGCAAGGCCTGCAAGAATATGCGCCGCCTCTATGTCATGATGGACGGCAGACCGGACATCTATCTGCTGACGGTACCTCCGACCTCGATTCGCGACATTAACAAGACCTTAAAAAAGATCATGGGTCAGCAGCACATCCCATACAGCAGAATGATCGTAACATTCAAGCTGGCGGTCACTGAGAATGCGGATGGGATCAAGTACAGCAAGGTCACCATGGAAAAAGCCGGACTGCTCCCGGAGAGCCTCTATAAGAAGGCTTCTGAGCTCAGAAAAGCCATGAAAGAGAGCTACGAGAGCGTAGGGATCACCGCTGAGGACTACGAAGAAGCGAATCCTACAAGCGGCGTAATGACGGATAAGGACGGCTTTATGCAGGCAGGGGACATCAAACCGGGCGAGCTCCCGTTTGACTAAAGCACATAATAAGCAGGGCGGTGGACAACCGTCCTGCGGAATTGGAGGAATGAGCAATGGCAATGGTTAAGACCTTAGAAGAATTTATCAGAAACGGAAGAAGACCGGAATATCTGAAAAATGGGGATGTTATCACAGAAGCGCTTGCAACAGACATCATAGGCATGAGCGTTTTAAACGGATACCTTGAAGGAAAAAAGGGCTTTCATCGATCCAGCACCACGGCAGACATCATCGCTGATAAGAGGCTTTATCAGACGGTCTATCGCGACAACGTAAATATGCCATGGGTATATATCGGACTGTGTACAGCGGACGGAACCAAGAACCTCTCACCGATCCACGCCAAGAAGATCTATGTATGCAGTAAATACAGAGCGAAAAACGAAACAGAGCTCCAGCAGCATATTCAGGACGCGGCAGAGGTGTGCAGAATGATCCACGACGAGGGGAATATCCCGATCGCACCGCATCTTTACTGGCCGAGATTTTTAAATGATTTCGATCCGGAAGACCGTGAGTATGGTCTCATGGTGGGACTGGATGCCTTGAAAGAATGTGACGGAATGATCGTAGCTGTCCGGTCAAAAGAGCCTGAGGAAGAACGGATCAGTGAAGGAATGCGGGCAGAAATCAGCACGGCGGTAAGCAGAGGAATAATGCCTGTGACGATATATATGGACACGAAAGAAGAGAGGTAGCACATGAACACGGCAGAAGTCGATCTCGACCGACTGGTCGATTATGAAAGAGAATACAGAAGCGTCGTCAAGAGGGCGCAGGTCACCGGAGATCATTTAATAGGACTCTGCCCTTTCCATGACGATTCCAAGAACAGCTTTTCTGTGGATTTAAAGACGGGTCAGTGGCACTGCTTTGCGGAAGATATCGGCGGCAATTATGTGGACTTTGTGGCCAAGCACTATGGCATATCGACCAAAGATGCCTACAAGCGCATTATGGAAGACTACCATGTGGATATGCCGGAGAAATCAAAGGAAGACAATGCCGCACCGAGACGGAGCTACACAATGGAGCAGTACTCCTTCGAGAAAAAGCTTCCGGTAGAATTTCTCCGTGACACATGCCACATCAGCAATGACAAAGAGCGGAAAGACCGCACCGCGTACATGAAAATACCGTATCTGAAAGAGGATGGTACTGAAGCCACTTACCGGAAAAGGTTCGCGGCGAAGGAATTCCGATGGAGGTATGGAAGCAGCGGGAAAATA
>ERZ1034763.776-NODE-776-length-12667-cov-7.299635_pt1 | contig 12667 bp, 13 predicted proteins | sample MGYA00520701_ERZ1034763 | MGnify/ENA primary metagenome ERZ1034763 (study PRJEB33766, sample SAMN09781707) | gut metagenome | biome: gut microbiome | host: Homo sapiens | place: Madagascar | study: EMG produced TPA metagenomics assembly of the PRJNA485056 data set...
CTTTCGCGCGGTGAATCCAGCAGCTGCCGATTCCCAGATCATGGGCTGCAAGCATGAGGTTTCCCATCACAAGACTGCCATCATAAACATGTGTCGGCCAGTCTTTTTTGCCTAAAACGATAAGCATTGCCGGTGCGCCGTAAAACGGATCACCCTGACTTCCCATGATTTCTGCATTTTTCTTTGCGATTTCATCGCGCTTCTCTTTGTTCGTCACCTGAATGATAATAACATTCTGTGCACCCCTGCCGTTTGCCGCATAGGTTCCCGCTTCGATGATCTGATCTAAAATTTCCTGCGGGATGGCATCCGGTTTGAATTTGCGGATGCTTCTTCTGGTTTTCATTTTTTCTAATACGTTGCTCATTTTGGTTTCCTCCTGTCAGTCTTTTTTTGTTAATTGCCCAATCACACACTTATATGTTTTTGTCTCTTTGTCGTAGTTAATTTCTGTCTCCAGCATACCACAAACGCCATGTTTTTTCACGAATATTATTCCATGGCATTGTTCTACCTCCATATCATTGAACATCAGCCCATGTAAAATTTGCTTTCAGCAAATGGGCTGACGCTACATATCAAGTTTTCATAGAAAACTTGACACTATCTGCTAAACATCTATTTCCACATTTCAAGAAACGTTTTTACTTCCTCCGGCATGCGTCCTTTGCGCCATGCGAGAAGCAGTTCCGTCGTAAGATCCGCATCCAGAATATCACAGGACTGCATCTGATCCGACAACTTGTGCATAGAAGCCGGAAGAATGGCAATCCCAAGCCCTTTTTCCGCCATGGTCATCGCTGTTCTGGCATCCTCACACTCACAGTAAATATCACACAAAAGCCCCTTCTTTTCGAACGCGGACAACAGATAACTCCGGTATCGATGGGAAAGAATCAATTTCTGTTCAGACAATTCTTCGAGTGTAATTCCGGCTTTGTTTTTTTCCAGAACCGGGTTCCCGGCAACCGCCATCGCTAGCAGCTTTTCCTGCATCAAAGTCCTGCTCTCACAGCCTTTGAGCACAATCGGTGTCCGCAGTGTCGTGATATCGACCACACCGTTTTCCAACTGCTCCCGCAGCGTAAAGGTCGATCCCTCGTGGATATCAAAGCGGATATCCGGATGCGACGTGGAGAAACGGATCAGGTAATCGGACATCATGGAAACCGTGGACGGTGTAAATCCGATGTGAATCGTTGCCGCCTGGCTTGCTTTTATGACCTCACGCTTTGTAATATCTGCCATGGTAAGAAGACTGCCCGCCCGGTCATACAGTGTTTTTCCAGCTTCCGTCAATGTAATCTTTTTGGTACCACGCAAAAAAAGCTGCACCTGAAGTTCTTCTTCGAGCATTTTGATCTGATAACTCAGCGGTGGCTGTGTCATGTGAAGAACACGCGCCGCACCGCTGATCGTACCGGCATCCACGATTGCCCGAAAGTATTCCAGTTGTTTTACATCCATAGCTTTTCTCCATACAATTTTTGTTTAGTTAATTCATAAAAGTAATATTTTTCATATATGTTAATCTATGGTATACTAAATGTCAACAGAAAGTCAAAATGAAAAAGAAAGAAATGAAATGATTATGAAAAGAATTGATTTTGAACACGGGTCAATCCCAAGTAACATCTTAAACGCAGCCATTCCCATGCTGGTGGCGCAGCTTTTAAGCCTGCTTTACAACATCGTAGACCGCATTTATATTGCAAGAATCCCACATGTCGGCACAACGGCACTCGGAGCAGTCGGTTTATGTTTTCCGATTATTGTGATCATCACCGCTTTCAGCAACCTCTTCGGAAGTGGCGGTGCTCCGCTTTTTTCCATCAGCCGGGGCATGAATGATTCCAAAAAAGCTGCTGAAATCATGAATACATCCTATACGCTGGTCTGTGCCGGTGCGATTGTTTTAATGGCCATCGGACTTCTGTTTGCACGCCCGATCCTTGTTCTGTTCGGGGCATCAAAGTCCGCACTTGTTTATGCCTATCCATACCTGATGATCTATCTGCTCGGTACTTTGCCATCCATGATTTCCATTGGCATGAATTCCTTTATCAATGCACAGGGATATGCCACGATCGGCATGACCTCTGTAGCGATCGGTGCCGTGGCAAACTGCATACTTGATCCGCTCTTTATCTTTGTATTGCAATTGGGTATCCGTGGAGCCGCCATCGCGACTGTAATCTCACAGACGCTCTCTGCAATATTTGTGCTTTATTTTCTAAAAAAACGCGCGGAATTTAAAGTACGGCTTCTGACCCGGACCGAACTTGCCACCTGTGGAGAAAATGCAAAAAACATCGTAAGCCTCGGAACCGCAGGATTTATTATGCAGCTTACCAACAGTTTAGTCAGCATCTGCTGCAACAACGTACTCTCCGTGACCGGAGGCGATATCTATATCTCCGTAATGACAATCATTTCCAGTGTCCGGCAGCTTGTCGAAACACCGATTTATGCCATGAATGAGGGAAGTTCTCCGATCTTGAGCTACAATTACGGGGCGCGCCGCCCGAAACGTGTCAAACAGGCAATCCTTACGATGGCCTTAATGATTTTCGTCTACACGGGTGCCATGTGGTCTGTCATTATCCTTGCACCACATTTTCTGATCCAGATTTTCAGTTCCGACAGCCAGCTGATCCAGGCAGCGGTTCCTGCCTTGAAACTTTATTTTGCAGCCTTTATTTTCATGGATCTGCAATACATCGGGCAGACAACATTTAAATCTCTCAATAAAAAGAAGCAGGCGATTTTTTTCTCCCTGCTTCGTAAAGTATTTATCGTTGTACCACTGACCTACCTTTTCCCATATGCACTTGGCATGGGAACAAGAGGCGTGTTTATGGCAGAACCGGTCTCCAATGTAATCGGCGGAAGCCTGTGCTGTATTACCATGCTCTGCACCATCCTTCCGGAATTAAACTGCATGGGAAAAAGCACCCAGGCGGATTAATCCTCCTGTCCTGCGCGAATTGCTGCTTCCTTCGCTTTTACATCGGAAAGAAAGTGCTCTTTGGCAAAGCCCATATCCTGCACGAGTTCCATCGTTCCAAGATATGTGCCTTGTGCATCCCGCACTGCCATGTAAGTAACCAGCATGGTCTTTCCGTTTTTCTCCATCCAGATTGGCACTTTATCGAGCGTTCCATTCCGGAACTCTCCGATGATGCGCCGCACCTGCTGCTCGACTTTCGGCGGGTGGCAGGAAAATACCTCGCGGTCGATTGCCATGCCCGGACGCTTGAAATCTTTCGGTCCTTCATTAAAAAACCGGTTGATATTATCCGCATCGACAAATGTGATCTCCATCGGGATCGTGTTAAGCATTGCGGTAAGCTGCGCAAGCGTCAGATGTCCTCCTGCCATGATGACTTCCTCTGTTCTATTTTTCATAACATTCCCGGAAACGTTTCCTGCGGATTTCTCTTTCAGATATGTTTCTGCCGCTTCCCATGTTGCATTTTCCACACCAAAGCAGACTGGGTAGTCCTTTGAATCGCGGTATATTCCAAACCACTCTTCCTCCGTAAAATTCAGTGCGCAGTTCGGGAAGAAAATATTGGCTTCCTTGTAGATCATATCCTCCACGCGCTGCAATGCAGCAATAAAACACTCCATCCATTTTGTTTCTTTATCCGTAAGTTTCTCACTATGCAGCCCAACATTTTTCTTTGCGAACGGCCAGCGTTTTGCCAGATCTGCCAGTTCATCCCTGATTTCATCATCCGTCGTCCACATCACATCTGACGGACCACTGATCCCATATTTCACTTTCAGATGCGGATAAAGAAGATCTCCTTTTTTCGCATAGTGGATCGCCACCTCGCGCAATTTTCCAAACAGTTCCTGTGAAATCATTTCTGTTTTTTCCACTTCTTTCCTGCATTCCCGGATCACGTTTTCTAATACTTCATTTTCCAACGTAAATGTCTGCAACGGATGTCCGGTGATTCCAATCAGAGCTGCAGTCGCTGCCAGCTTTTTCTCTTTTACCGATGCTGCGACCGCTTTTTCAGCGCTGGCAATTTTCTCTTCGCTGGTATTGCCACGGAACAACGCCGCATGAACATCGCACAATTTCTGCACCGTCGCAAGTGGTGTTCCACCCTGCAAAAGTTCCTGCTCTGCATGCATGATCTCTGCCGGATCAACCTCTTCAAATTCTTTTGCAAAATCTGCCCTTACTTTTTCTAATTCTTCCCCGGTGCTCAACCGCTCCAGATATGTTTTGATCTGTTCTACCCGTGTGTTATGTTCCATGATTTCATCCTTTCCAAATGCACTTTTGTTTTTGTAACCTTCTATTGTCTCTTTGCGATCTGCCGCCGCAATTCCTTACAAACAGTTTTTTCGTTCTCCAGTTACAATATACAAAAAAACAGGAAAAGAATATGTTGTCATAGCCACGTTTTATACTTTTATTTTATGAACTGAACTGTTTTTGCAAAATCAATTGCATCCTGCTTCGTATAATTTTTTGCATTCAATGCAATCGCATACCCATATGTATTGCCCTGCCTTGCCATCATAATGCACCAATAGCGGCTTACCGATTCCGCATTTTCTGCACTTTCCAGTTCACTCCATTCCGCCGCCGTGTACAGATCATGTTCCGTCTGTATCAGATAAGCCGAAGATGCTAATCCAGACAGATTTCCCAGTTTTTTCACTTCTGTGTGATTCCACTGGATGGTGACATCCGAAATCTGATTCCCCTGCCACAAAACACCAAGACTTGCATCATTGTTTTGTGTAGAAAAGCGCATAACATACCCGGCTGCTTTCCATTCATCCGGTGCATAGCCTCCAACATACGCATCCGGTTTCAACAGGCATCCACCGTAATCACCAAGCGCCTCACTATAACTTTCCAGTGTCAGACCTTTTGGTACTTCAAGCGTGATATCCTTCACGGTCTGTCTCTGCGTTACTGTTTCTGTACCTGTGTCTGTTTCTGTGTCTGCTTCTTGGTCGGCATGACTGGTTTTTGCCGAAGTGGTCATGCCGCATCCACAGACCGCGATTGCCAAAACAAGTACCAGTACCGTAACACACTTACTCTTCTTTGGTTTGCTGCATATACAGCGAATTCGCTTTTCCAATTGTGATCTACTCCCCTGCATATTTGTTGCTACTGAGAAAAAGCCCGGTTTATGCTGTAATGCCGCGATAAACAACAGACTTTTCCCGTATGCAATTTTCTGATTTTCCGATAATTGTGCTGCCACAGCCTCATCACATGCGAGTTCACAATCTTCCCGTGACAACCTTGCTGCCAGCCAGACCAGTGGATGAAACCAGTAGAGTGCGACAAGCAAATTCCGCAAATACGACCACCAGATATCCCCATGCCGCTGATGCATTGACTCGTGCAAAACAGCATAATCAACAACCTCATCTTCCGAGAGTATCTGCTCCGGAAGATAAATATCCAGCTTTATTCCACGCGAACGAAACAAAAACGGACTTCCCTTCCACAGTATTGCATAACAGGTCCGTCTGCTGCTTTTTTCAATTGTACTTTGTACAGATACACAGTTTCTTTCTTCCAGCAGATATTTCCGGAATTTTCTTTCCTGGATAAACTGTTTGATTACGATAAGCAAGAAGCCCAAAAGCCAGATTTCATATAACCCATAGGTTTTCACATAATCCTTCCATGTCCGTACCTCTGTCTCCTTTAATCGTCCAGAATCTGGCTGATTGCTTTCACCAACTGCATTCCCTTGTTGTGAAAGTTTATTCTGCGCTGTTTTCCCCATGGATAAAGATGTCTTTTTTACTGCGTTATATTCTTTTTCTGATTTGTTATCCACAACGTTCTGATTTTCCTGCACACGATCCACAAGATTCATCACACTGAATTTGCTTTGCTGTTGAAAAAGTTCTCTTCCTGCTACCGTCTTATAAACTATCTGTGGAAATGGCAAAAGCAGGCTGATTGCCACAAACAGCCACAGTGCATAAACGCCGATACTTCCTACAAATCTACGTAGGCCTTTCCTTACAGGTAAAAGAAACAAGATCAGCAAAGAAGAAACCAGAACTGCTGCTAATACATACTTTCCCATATATTTATCCTTTCTCTTCTGTATCTTCCAAAAGCTGCCGCAATTGTTTTAGATCCTGTTCGCTGAGCTGTTCCTGTTTTACCATTGTCGTGAGCATCTCCCCAAAACTTCCCCGATATACTCTATCCAAAAAACTTTTTGTTTCCTGCTGTACAAAATCCGCCTGTTTTCCGACCGGATAATAATGCTTTGTGCGTCCAATGGTTTCGTATGCGACGACCCCTTTTGCCTCCATGCGCTTTAACATAACAATCAGTGTATGCTTGTCCCAGTCTGTCACTCCCACAAAATCCTCAACCATCTCCATAATCGTACGATTTTTCTTTTCCCAGAGCAGGTTCATAATCCTCCATTCACCCTGCGAAAGTATTGCTTTTTCTTCCATACCGTCTCTCATTTCCTTTCCTATTTTCATTTGGTAATCTTTTGTTTACCTCATCGTAGCATTTTGGTAAACATATGTCAACCAATTTTTGATTTATTTGAAATTTTTCACTCATGGTATATATTTAGTTAGGTTTCTAACAATTAGATTCCTAACTAAGGAGGTTCCTATGCAGGAAACATTTCACTATCTTTTGATGTCCGATCATCTGATGGTACAAAAAGCACTGGTATCAAGTGTCAAAGACACCGGATTGACACCAGGACAACCAAAAATACTCGATTATCTGCTCCATCATAACGGAGCAATTCAAAAAGAGATTGCCATATTCTGTCACATTGAGCCGGCATCTTTGACCGCCATCTTAAATGGCATGGAAAACAAAGGCTATATTGAGCGAAGGACCGCCGGCAGCAATCGACGATCACTTCATGTGTATCTCACAGAGACCGGAAAAAATATGCTGACCGTCTCAACCTTGAATTTGCCCGGATCGAATCCGAAGCATTAAAAGGTTTCACCGAAGCTGAAGCACTACAGCTACAAGAGCTGCTTGGTCGTGTATATGAAAATATGGTAAACATTCAGAAGAAAGAAGGCACAGACAAATGAAGCATTTAAACGTAAGAATCCCTATGTATTTTATCGGACTGTTCGTGATGACCATCGGTATCGCCCTTTCCGTAAAATCCAACCTCGGTGTATCTCCCGTCAGTTCTATTCCTTATACCATGACCTGCGTCTGGGGCATCGAAATGGGAAAAGCCACGATTCTCTTCCATATTGTACTGGTGTTAATTCAGATTTTGCTGCTGCGGAAAAAATTCAAACCGGTTCAGTTGTTACAGGTTGTGATCGGTGTTGTATTCGGTTACTTTACAACTTTTTGCAACTATATGGTATCCTTTCTTCCACCACCGGAAAATCTTGGAGTCCGCTTCATCATGGTGCTCGCCAGCACTGTATTTGTCGCATTCGGTATCTTTTTGTATTTGCCGGCAGATCTGATTCCACTTGCCGGAGAGGGCTGTATGCAGGCGGTTTCCTCTGTAACACATATTGAATTTTCCAAAGTCAAAATTGGTTTTGACTGTACAATGGTTCTCGTATCAGCTATTACCTGTCTTACCGTATTACACAACCTCGGAAGTGTCGGCACCGGTACCATCATCGCAGCCATCTTAGTCGGTACGCTGGTCGGAATCATCAACCGCGCATTCGGCAAACAGCGTGATATGCTGCTTGGAAAAACCGATGAAACTGCCAGAGTCTCAGCGCGTGACAACATTTCTCTGGAAGCAGCTGCCGCAAAAGTAAAAAAAGTGAACCACGAACGTGCGGTTCACTGCAAACATTTTACAAAAACAGACTGGGGCAATGTAAAAAACTATGATCTATGTATCAAATCCGATGACTTTGGTGTAGCGGAAACTGCACAAATTATCGGAGACCTGTTTCAGAAGAAAATGGGCCTTTCATAGTCGTGGTCCGCAACCACCTTGCGCCATTTGGATATATACATAAAAATTTATTATTATGTCCTCATCATTTTCACTTTTTGGACATATATAATTTTCCTTATTAATAATGTCCTTGGTTTTTTCTTATATTGGACATATGCGTCGAATTTCTTTAATATGGTCCAAAAAAATGCCAGTTTAAATGACATTTTTCACCGTATATTCCGCATATGTCCAATTGCAATCAGTATTACCGATAAAAACTGTCCAGCACGTACTGATAATGTTACCCACGCTGCAACACCAATAATCAATGCAACAATCACTGCGATGACAAACTGTTTTTTATTTCAGCTGTACCTTTGCAGGACGATAAGCCTGATAAGTAAAGGTTCCATCCTCATTTTTTGTCAATGTCTCTATTCTGGTTCCCTCTGCTGTTCCGTCTCCAGATTCTCCAATAATGCTCTCTTCTCCAACATCATAGATCCAGTTTGAAACACTATAAGATAATTTTTCATCTGGTGTAGATATGGAAATCATTCCATCTTCATCTGGCGTTACCGTCTTAGTCTCGCTCTCAATAAGTTTTGCACCGTCCAGCCTTTTTTCAATCTGTTCTTTTCCAGCCATCTCATCCGTTTCCTTCTGTGCAACAGCATTTTCTTCATCCTTTTGCTCCTCTATTTGAGCAAAATACTTCTCTGCCGCTTTATCATCTGCCTTTGACTTATCCAGTGGAAGCATAAAAAGTGCCTGCATGCCGTCAAATGCCTTGTTGACCTCATAATCCCCTGTCTTTTCATCCAATGTAAATGCCTGTGATTCCTGTCCAAAGCTTTCTACTACACCAAGATAAACCCCCATATTTGCAAATATTTCGAGATCATCACATTCTAAAAGCTGGTACTGTACACCATCCTGCACGAATGCCTGTGCCCCAGCTCCTAAGGTTCCGTTGTTGACATCCATAAAGCTTTTTCCATGGATCAATGCCGAAACGCAAAACGTCTGGTAACTGTCATCCATCTGTCCGGGCATTGGTGTCCCATCCTCTTTTGTAATCGCTGTGACGGCATAAGTTTTTTTTGTGCTGATGACAGATCTGTTTTCGTCATTCACCACAACCGAAAGATCTTTTCCTGTAACGATTCCCATAAGAGTAATTTCGTAGCCTGCAGATTTCTGTGTTTCATTGATTGTAATCGCATCCTTACTCTCAAATGCTTTTGCTAATGCTCCATCCTCTGTCATCTGATCCGCCACCTGTGAAGGTGTAAGATATCGGTATGCCGCATATGCCGATGCAGATCCAACAACAAGGATTCCAATTGCAGCTGCCGCTGCTACGCCTGATTTCAATGTTCTATGTTTCATATTCTGTGTCTCCTTTGCCTTTTTTACAATGGATGCATTCAGGCTTTTTTCTGGAACACAGTCCGGCAGAAGATTTTCTTTTAACAATTCGTCCAATTCTTTCATGAAAAGTAATCCTCCAATTCTTTTTCCAACAATTTTCTGGCTTTAAAAAGCCGGCTTTTTACCGTTCCCTGTGGAATAGACAAAAGTTTAGCAATGGACGCCACGTTCTGATTCTCCATATAGTAGAGCAAAAGCGGAATCCGGTACACATCCGAAAGAGCATCGACAGCCTTCCACAAATGCGCCTTTTCTTCCTCTTTCACAACCCGTTCCACCATATCACTCCCGGAAACAGCCGTACTCTCTTCTATGGCTTCCTCTGCCACTTGTGGAGCGATCCGGCTGCGCCATGCCCGTTTGCGCACGCGATTTTTCCATAGACGGATCACGATGGACAACAGATAGCTTTTCGGATTATCCTCATACCGAATGGATGCTATCTTTTTGGTTGCTTCTAAAAATGCATCCTGATACAGATCATCTGCGCTCTCTTTTTCTTTTGCCAGGTGCATGCAAAATGAGTAAATATCTTTCCCATAAAGCAAAATGCACTGTTCCAGTTCCTGAATTGTCATATTAGTTACTTCCCGTGTACACGAATTTTGAAAAGCTTTTCCTGCCTTTCACTTATACATTGTAATAACTTGGGCAGCGGTTCACGCAATTTACCACATCGTACGAAGCACATCCCCTTTTAAGTACAAATTTCCCCTGACCTCTTCCTTTACCGGTGCCAGTTGACCCTGGCTTACCATATAAGATATATTTTGCCGTGAACATTCCAGCATACTACAGCTTTCCGTTGTATCAAGAATATTTTTTTGCACAAATGCTTTGAAATCATTCGTACTTAATGGAATTGTAATCCCTGCATCATGCAGGATACCCGCAGGAATGTCAATCGAGTCATTAAATGTAATAAAATACCCTCCCGTTCCAACTTTGCCTGATTGATACACCCGCTCATTGCTTATCACTTTTTCCATATCATCAACTTCTTTTAAATTTTCTAATTCAATTTTCTTTACCGTATCATCTGCGAAAAAGCAAAGTATTGTGTAGTTTTCCAGCAAAACACATTCTATGATATTTTTTTGCTGCCTTTTTATAACAAAATCCGGTACTTCATCTATTTTCTTAATGTAAAGATTATCCTGCGAACACCTGCCCTCCGAAATCTCTAAAAACTTCATTTCATCATATGACTGCAAATGATGTTGTGCCAAAATATCCTTAATATTCTGTCTGCCACTTGGAATTACCCGTTCCTTTACCCATAAAAAACTGATATCCCTTGGAATCGTATAAATCTTTCGTTTTACATAACTGGTAAACAGTAACGGTGCTGTCCACTCGTCCAAATACTCTGGTAGTTCTACTATACAGGTTTTTTCTTTTTCATAATAGAGAAGTATTCCTGCCAAAAACGCATTTTCTGCATCAATTATTTCAAAGATTTTCATATATCTTGTACCTCTTATAAATCATATTCCAAATCTTATCCCTGAAAGCTTCTGATAAGATTGTTTCCAATCCATCAAAAATCATAATGTGTCTCCCCTTTCTTTGCATTGGTCCTATAATAGTCATCCAATGCAATTTTACTCTCACCTCTCTTTTTAAAATCTTCCGAAGCACATAAATACGTATTATATATTCTGCCCTCTATTTCAATATCCGCATGAATCAATTCATATGCAAGATGCTCGACGCCCAGCAATGTAAGCAACCGGTCGACAATTATTTCATTGACACACTCATGCCCTATAACCCCATTTACCGGATCAAAATTAGACAGTTTGTAATAAATCTTTTTCCCATTGATAGATGATTCCGACTTTAAAAAAGTTCCAGCAGTTCCACTAGAACTTCTGATATGTGACCATTTTAAATATGTGAAATCCTGTGTTTTCATAACAATTTGATTGCTCATTACCATCGGCGCCTCCTTATTTTTATTTGACGTACGTCAAATATATTTGTTATATCATATAATATTATTTGACGTGCGTCAAATAATATGTAGTTTTGAACATAAAAAAGAAGTAGCATAACTTTATTGTCACAGTTATGCTACTCGTCTCTTTTATAATTATAATTTGAAATCGCTTTCTATCGATCTTTGCATCAGCATTTCATTCGTCTGGTATTTTCCATAATAAAAGGCTTCGCTTCTTTCTGTCCCCACTGCGTATCATACATCCCCATCAGATACTGATAGAGCTGCTTCCGGTTATCAAATTTAATCACCTGATATGGCAGAGAGAAGGACAGTTTTTCAACAAATAAAAATTTTCCATTCCTGGTCGGAACAAGCACTCCGGCATGCCCGACAAACAATTCATTTTCTTCCTTGCCAAAGCTGGAATGAAATACAACCGTTATCAATGATGCCTTTGTCTTTTTAGAAATAGTGACACCTTTTGCCTTCAGGCTCTTTTTCATTTTTTTCACATGTGTGTCAACATCTGTTGTATATTCTGTATTCACTGTGGAAAATAACTTTTCAAATGTTGCTGTCTGCTTTTTGGTAAACTTTTTTTTCGGAGCATTCTTAAGTGCATCCTGATCCATAAAGAGTTCCGTCGGATTAGCCTTTGCATTCTCATCAACTTTAATTTTATCTTTCATAAGATCAAAAGCTGTGATTCTGCAATTGTATCCAATAAACAGATCATTCTTCTTGCTCCAAAGCTCCATGATTTTGTTTTCATCATACTGAGGACTCTTTGTCATCTTTTTGAAACCTTTTTTGACAAGTCCCGTATTTTTAATGGTTTTATTATAAGTCTTTACATCGGCAAGCCATGCATCCACATTTTTCCTGGAAAGTCCGGCATCAAGCATTGCTTTTCGAACCTCCTTTTGCGATTTTGCATCCACAAGATTCGAATATGCTCCGTAATAAGTGGTTGTCTTAGCGTCTATGCTGACGGGCTGCATGATTGCGAAATAAGGTAGTAACAACGTAACCATGATTACATAAATTATTTTTTTCATATGACATTCTTCTCCTTTGCAAAGAAATTTTATCATATACGATAAAAAAAACAACTTAAGTTTTCATTAAGAACGGCTGCTGCATATTTTACAATTTTACATACTTACATATTTGCTGTCCGACATCGCATAACCATCATTATATTTGATTGTCAGATATTTCGTATCCTTTCCATCTGTAAGTTTTACGTAACAGATGCCATCCTCGAAACGGTCGGTAATATCCATCTTCTGGTCTTTATAGTACAGCCAGACACTGCCTGCTTTCATGTTATTTTTTACATGTAATATCGTTCTGTTCTCAATTACTTTCT
>ERZ1034763.783-NODE-783-length-12564-cov-9.189224_pt1 | contig 12564 bp, 10 predicted proteins | sample MGYA00520701_ERZ1034763 | MGnify/ENA primary metagenome ERZ1034763 (study PRJEB33766, sample SAMN09781707) | gut metagenome | biome: gut microbiome | host: Homo sapiens | place: Madagascar | study: EMG produced TPA metagenomics assembly of the PRJNA485056 data set...
TACAATAAATAGAAATTGTTATGAAGATGATAATTCAAAATATTATAGCTGATGGTTATGGAGCGGTTTTAAATTTAAAACATTATGTAGTAATTACTCAGAATTACAATATTGATATCGTTACCGAATGGGAACCTACAATAGAAATTTCAAAGATGTAGTAATTCGGAATATTGCTCTTGACAATCCAAAAATATCTATTTTTCTGAATTGTTCTCATTGGGCGGTACACTGGTCGCAGTTGACAGGGAGTGGTTGCGTATTTGGATGTGAATCTGCTTTTGGAGTTGTATCTAGCAGCATAGGAAAATTAATCGGTGATATTGTTTTATCAACAAGTACTGATAAAATGAAGACAGATTGCAAAAAAGTAAAGGAGAAAGCAATGGATATAAGTTTAGTAGCAAAAATGAAAAAGTATGAATAACGTAGGCACTTTTTAGCCAGTAGATGTAAAAATCTACTGGCTTTTCTATGCAGAAAATTCTGCAAAAAACATGAAAATTGCAAGGATTTTGTAAAAAAATAGGACTAAGGTACAATTGACGCGATTAGGCAAAACATCTATAGTTGAAAACAGAATGAATAGGAGTATAGGTGTTATGAAAAAATATATAGCTGGATATGCGACAGATATTGGGAGTACAAAATCAATTAATCAGGATAGTTTATGCATACGTAAAGCGATAGTGAATGGAGAAGAAGTTCTTATCGTAGTTGTATGTGATGGAATGGGAGGATTAAGTAAAGGAGAGGTAGCAAGTGCAACGGTGGTTCAGGCATTTGCAGAAAATTTTGTAGCAAAAATTGTCAGAAAAATTAGCAATCATGAGGAAAATAAAATAAAGGAAGAGTGGCGGCAACTCATATTGGCTTTAAATGAAAAGATATGCAGATATGGTGAGAAAGAAGGAAAACAGGCGGGGAGTACGTTGACGGCGGTTTTACTATTTAAAAATCAATATATTGTTGCACAGGTAGGAGACTCCCGTGCATATATAATGGGTGATAATGTCAGACAAATAACGGAGGATCAATCAGTTATTGCAAGAGAGATAAAAAAGGGAAAGCTCACGGAAACGCAGGCGATACATGATCCTCGAAGAAATATACTGTTAGAGTGTGTTGGAGTATCAAATAATGTTCATCCTGATTTTTATGAAGGGTATATACAGGAAGGGGAAGGAATTCTGGTATGTACCGATGGATTTTGGCGTGAACAGAATGTAGAACAAATAAAGCATGATTTTTTCAAAAATAATCAAACGGAGTTGGAGACGAAACAAATATTGAAGAAATTAATTGCAGAGAATATAAAAAAAGGCGAAAAAGATAATATTTCAGTAGTTTATGTACAACAAGTCTGAGGAAGGGGCATGAAGAAACAGTGGCGGTTATTGGAACTCTTATAGAAGGAAAGTATGAAATACTGAAGTTAATTGGCAAAGGTGGAATGTCAGAAGTCTATCTGGCAATGGATAAGAATCTTAATAAACAGTGGGCTGTAAAAGAAATCAAAAAACGAAGTCATGACAAAAATAATGATATTGTTGTACAAAGTGCTATTGCAGAAGCAAATCTGATGAAAAAGCTCGATCATCCATGCCTTCCAAGAATTGTAGATATTATTGATAAGTTAGATGTTATTTATGTCGTAATGGATTATATAGAGGGAGAACCGCTCAGTAAGGTGATTGAAAAAAAGGGAGCCCAGCCACAGGCATCAGTAATCGAATGGGCTCAGGAGCTGGCTAGCGTATTGGAATATCTGCATATGCAGGAGCCGCCCATTATTTACCGCGATATGAAGCCGGCAAATATTATGTTACAACCAAATGGAAACATTAAACTTATTGATTTCGGAATTGCAAGGGAGTACAAAACACAAAGTGTATCGGATACAGTAAGCCTTGGGACGAAAGGGTATGCGGCACCGGAGCAGTTTGGTGGAAAAGGTCAGACAGATGCCAGAACGGATATATATTGCCTTGGCGTTACACTTTATCATTTAATAACGGGTAAAAATCCATGTGAACCACCCTATGAATTATATCCTATCCGGTATTGGAATCCGGATTTGTCAGCAGGATTGGAGAGTATCATATTAAAATGTACACAGCTGAATCCGGAGGACCGATATGCGTCATGTGCAGAGCTGCTATATGCGTTACGTCATTATGAAGAGGAAGATGATGTATACCGTAACAAACAAAAAAGAAAGCTTAAAATCTTTTTTGGAGCCTTGTTGGCAGCTGCTTTTTTCATGATAGCGGGAGGAATATGTCAGGGGATACATATAAAAATTAGTAATGATGATTATGAGTCATTGTTGCTACAGGCTGAAAAATCAGCCACTTCGGAAGAAAAAATCGAGTATTGTACAGAGGCAATACAAATAAAGCCGACAAATACAAAGGCATATTTTGCTTTAATCGATGCTTATAAGGAAGATGCAGTATTTACGATAGATGAGGAGGCTCAGTTTAAAGTTAGTATCAACAGAAATTTGCGGGAATTGCGTAATAGTAAAGATTATGCCGATCTTGCATTCGAAATAGGAAAATTGTATTGGTATTTTTATGACTATGGGAAGACGGATCAGCAAGACAATCAAATTACCAGAATGAAAAGTTCTGTACAGTGGTTTGATGATGTGTGTGTGTATGGAAAGAAAGAGAGCGATGCTTATGTTGTCGCAAAAGTATATAAGCAAATAGGGCAATTTAATAAAGATATTACAATCAATGTGGAAGAAGCTTCGGACAAAGGAATGTATAAACCATATTATAGGAATCTTGTTGATTTGGACAAGCTTGTGGAAAAAGATGAGGATGAACTGATCAGGCTTGAAGTATATAGAATCTGCGTATATTCCATAGAAAATTACGCAAGGAAATTCCGGGCGGATGGAGTTAAGAAAAGTGAGTTGCAAAGCTTTTTGCTTGAAGTGCTGCAACAAACCAATGAGCAGATAACAACAACGGAAAAAACGGATGCATTAAAACAAAATATATTGGATCGCTCCTCATCTGTAGAGCAGGTTGTGACAAGAGCGTATATGTTGGAGTAGGAGAATGTATATATGAATAAAGATATATTTCAAATAATATCGTATGTTTGCTTTGCAATGGGTGGAAGCCTTGTTGTTATTGCGGTTATTCTTTTTTTTAAGTTCCGGGTCAGATATTTAATTGAAAAATTAAGCGGAAAAAACGAGGTAAAACAAGTAAGAGAAATTCGGTCAAGCATTGGAAAAGCAAGTAAGAAGGTTGCGTATGAACTTTTTCAAACAGATGATGACACGGAACTGTTAAGTGATGAGAGTACCGTAATCTTGCAATCTTCGACAAAAAGAGATGACACAGATATTGTATTATTACAGGATGTAATAGAAATTCATACAGAGGAAAGGATATAGAAAAGTTATGAAAAATAAAAATGGAATTCAGAAAATCGGAATATTATTAATGGTCTTTTTTCTGGTTATTGGAGTGTTGCCAGGTCCAGATGTTTGGGCGGAGACACAGAATAAGAAAAAACAGGTAAAGTTGAAATTAGACACAGAGGAACTTGTATGGCTATCGGGAGAAGAAACAGAACTGAAAATAACAGGTAGTGTGGATAAAACATCAAAGGTAGTATACTTTACGCAGGATATGGAAGGAAACAAAGATGCAATACTTCATGGTGAAGATCAGGCAAAGGTGTCAAAGAAAGGAAAATTCAGCATTTTAATTGATGAAGTTCCTGAATATAATGTTACGTATTACATTTATGCAATCGATAAAAAAAATAATATTGCAAAGAAAAAGGTTTCATATTGCATTGATAATCAAGCACCCATAATTACTCAGATGACAACAGAGGATCTGGTATTTAGTAAGGATACTTATTATGCAATGAAAGATACTATAAATGTACATGTAATGGCATCGGATATGAATGGCTCAGGAATAAAAGAAATATGTATATACAGAGACGGAGAATTAATAGAAAAGAAGCTTGCGGATGAAAATGGAGAAGCTTTTTTTGATGTCCCTTTGGATAAAAAAGAGAATGCTAAAAATTATATTTATGCATCTGCAACGGACTTTGTCGGGAATGTAATGGATGAGGAAGTGTATGGAAACCTGAATAATGGAGTACCAATTGTTTATGATGGTTCAACGCCTCATATTTCATTTCTATCTACAACGGACGAATACCATGTGGGACATAAGACCTATATAACCGGGGAGGCAGAATTTACGTTAAATATAAAAACGGATCTGTCAGAAATAAAGTCTGTTGAAGTGAAGGTTAATGGACAGAAGCTTGATGCGGATTATCATGGTAAGCGATTTGAAAATTTGCAGGAGGATGAATTTTCTACTGGCAGTATGGAGCAGCAATATATGCTTTCTACGCTGCAGTTTCCGGAGAATGTGGATAACAAGTATGAAATAGATATTATTGTAACAAATATAGCGGGAAGAAAATATCACACAACATATTATGTTTACCGTGATACAGATGAGCCCGTATTAGAAAGCGTCGTTATACCTGAAGTAGCGGCAGAGGCAGGACAGGTGTTTTATGAAAAAGGTGAAAAATACGGATATTATACAAATAAACAGGTAAAAGCGATTGTGACGATGAGTGATGGAGAGAATGGTTCCGGTGTAAAAAAAATTACATGGTATCTGGTCGATGAGAATGGAAAAAAGCACGAGGAGAAAACGTCAAAGGGGAAACAGGCAACGATTGAAATCCCATCTAAGTTTAAGGGGTTTATTTATGTTAGAGCAGAAGATCAATTGGGAAATGTAAGCAGCTGTGATTATACAGCCAGTGGAATTATATCGGAAAATGGAAATTTACATAAAAAGCATAGTGATATACAGTTGAAAACGCAAAATGCTGCAGCAGTGGATAAAAAGGGAAATGCTTTGTATCGGAATAATACATCCGTAAAAGTTGTTGTTAAAGATGATTACTCTGGAATCCGTAAGGTGGAATGGAGTGTGCAGGCACCACATGATATTGAAAAAAACTATGAAGGTGTTTGTGAAGTGTCAAATGAAGGTGTGATTTCGGATAGCAATTGGAAAGTTGCCAATTCGCAAAGCAATCTGGTTACAGAGTTACATGGAAATCTTGCGGTTAAAAATAACAGTAATGATATTGTTGTAACAGTTAAAATGACAGACCGGGCCGGAAATATCAGCCAAAAAACCATCAATATGAGTATTGATAAAACGAATCCGGAAATAAATGTCAGTTTTCAGGGGAAAGCACAGAAGGATATTTATCAGGAAACACGTGTTGCAACAATACAGATCAGAGAAAGAAATTTTGCGGAGCAGGATGTAAAGTTTTCTATAAAAAATGCGGATCAGGTAATGCCGATGGTTTCAGAGTGGAAAGAAATTGTTGATGAAGAAAATCCGGATAATACATTGCACGTAGCCACATTAGAATTTGATCAGGATGGAGAATATGAGTTAGCAGTAAATTATAAAGATCTTGCGGGGCGTAAAGCAACAGAGTCTGAGGTGCAACGATTTACGATTGACAAAACGGCTCCATTCGTAGAGATAGATATGCATTCTGGAAAGGACAATGGATTTTATTATGCTAAGGCACCTACGGCAACAATACGTATTACAGAAAAGAATTTTGATGCAAATAAAGTAAAAGTAAAAGGAAACGTCAAAGGCGCAAATAATAAAAAAGTGAAGTTTCCAACAGTATCCGGCTGGAAAAAACAGGATGATGTATATACTGCAACGATTACATTTAAGCAGGATGGGGTATATAAATTTTCAATCAATGCGACAGATATGGCAGGAAATAAATCGGAAGCATATAAAGTTGGAGAGTTTTGTGTTGATCAGACAAAACCGGAGGTAAAGATTTCAGGTGTTACGGATAATGCAGCGTATAAAGGAACTGTAAAACCAACCATACGTATTTCGGATGTTAATTTGAATTCGGAAAAGGTGCACTTAAAACTGGTTGGAGCAAATCGTGGTGAAGTTAATTTGGACAACTTATATGAGGTGTCGGAAATAGAGTCGCAAAAAGTTATTCAATTTTCTGATTTTGCAAAGGAAAAAATAGTAGATGACCTTTATACACTTACGATAGAGGGCGCCGATCGTGCTGGAAATCATATAAATAAGAATATACATTTTTCTGTAAATCGGTTTGGATCAGTATATAGTTTGGATGAATCTCTGAAAAATATAAAAGGAACTTATGTAAAAGACGCATCGGATATTGTAATCACAGAAACAAATGTGGATGAGCTTGAGAATAAGTCTATAAAGGTTACTTTATTTCAAAATGGAACTCCTGCGGATTTGGTACAGGATAAGGATTATATCGTAACAAAAAGTGGTGGAGATGGTAAATGGTCACAATATGAATATACGATAGATAAAAAGAATTTTTCCGGGGATGGAAGCTATTCCATAGTTATTTCCTCCAGGGACAAAGCGGGAAATTCAAATGAAAATAATGATACCAGTAAGGGAACGGAGATTTCATTTGGAGTGGATTCTACAAAGCCTGTTGTTATGCCGATTAACATTAAGCAGGCAGGAATCTATTCAGCAGCGAAATATGAGGCAGATATTTCTGTAGCAGATAATTTACTGCTTAAAGATGTTGAGATTCTGCTTAATGGAACCCCGGCAGACTACACAAAAGATGGTGACAATTATGTGATTACAATTCCAGAATCAAATACAAAACAGGAACTTACTGTAATTGCAAAAGATGCAGCTGGAAATATTTCAAAATACAATGTTTCAGATTTGCTTATAACATCGAGTGCAATTGTTCGCTGGTATAATAATAAATTTGTCTTTTGGACATCTATTGGATGTGGTGCAGCCATAATCGTTTTAATGACTGTGCTGATCGGATTACTCAGAAGAAATGTTATTCATAAAAGAAAAAACAGATAGGGGCAAATATTGTGGCAAAATACAAGATTATAAATAAGAAAGATCAAACAACTACAACAGTTGTAAGAAGCGCGTTTGGAAAAATAGCAGTAAATGAACGAGAACTTATTATCTTTGAAAAGAATTTGTTGCCTGGTTTTTTTCATCCAAAGGTAGAGGGAAAACGTAAAATTATTTATACAGCACCAAAATCAATACCATTAAATTTATATGTAAAAAAGAATCTTACAATACATAAATTTTATAATGTGCTGGCACAAATTGTTGAAATCGTAAAAAAGACAGATGCTTATAAATTGTATGTATACAATTTAATATTGGATGACAGGCTGATTTTTGTAAAGGAGACCACAAGTGAACTGTTTTTTCTGTATGAGCCTTTGCTTGACAGGAATAACTGCACAAATTTGTTTTCCTTTTTAGAAGATTTTGTAAGAAACCTCAAACCGGAAGATAAGATGGTGGAGTTTGAAAAACAGCGATTTCTGATTTTTTTACGGAATCCGCAAATACATAAAATTGAGGATATAGAACAATTTATTTTGCAGGCATATCCACAGATTTATCAGCAGATTGATCGTTCGGGTAAAGGAAAAAGCGGATTTATAACGACAAACCCAATCGATTATATGCAGCATTATCAAGGTAAGGAGGATATTGCAGCAGAACAGGATCAGGCAGGAACAGTACTTTTGCAGGATGATGAAGAGGGAACAACACTGTTGGAAGAAGAGGGAACAACTTTATTAGGAGAGCAAAATATTATTCAGGCAAGTCTGTTGCGCTGCAGTAATGGAGTTACTACACAGGTGAATAAAAATGTCTTTACGATTGGAAAGGCAAAAGAAAATGATTTGTGTATTCTGGATAATCGCACGGTTAGTCGAAGGCACGCTAAAATTTTTGTCTCAGGAAGCGAGTTTATGTTGCAGGATACGAATTCCACAAATCATACTTATATTAACGGCAAAGTACTGTCAGATGATGCAGAGACGCTACATGATGGTGACCGGATAAGACTGTCCGATGAAGAATTCGAGTTCTTTCTAAATATTTGAGATGTGTCGAAGAAGGGATGATTTTATGGAAAGCCATATTTTTAATGGACAAATTGTAGAATTGGAAAATGGAGAAGAAGCAGTATCCTACAGCTTGAAATACAATGATGATTTTTATGATATTGGCTATAAGGTAATGCAGAATCAGGAAGAAAGCTGTTTACTGCCTTGTTATCGGCTCAAATATAATGGAAAAATCAAACTTGTGTACTTCACAGATAATTATAGCAGGCTCAGTGAAAAGTTAAATGATTTGGATGAAGACAAAACAGGTGAATTGCTGGCAAATGTATTTGAAGCAATTATTCAGATAGAGGGGATTGGATTTCTTGATATGGGATGTATAGACGGAAGGCTTGATCACATATACGTGGATAATAATACCAATACCATAAAAATGATATATTTGCCCATAAACTTATCATCCGGGACGAAAAGTTTTCCTTTGTTTGAAAATGAAATTCGGGCATCTCTGGTCCGGAGAATAGAAAATGATGAAGACAGGGATTCCGCTTCAGCAGAGGAGATTGTATGCTGTCTTACAGATGGTACATTATCCATAAGACAGCTGATATCGGTATTGCGCAGAACCGGAAATAGTAATTCTGCGGAGAATGAGCCAAAAGATTGGTATATAAAGTCGTTGGAAGATAATCGTGAGATAAAAGTGAGTAGGGAACAATTTATTCTTGGAAAAAGCAAGGAACGTGCGCATGGCATTATCAGTGGAAATACAGCAATAAGCCGTGTGCATTGTGAAATTATTTTAGATGGAAATCAGGCATATGTAACGGATTTGGGAAGCTCTAATGGGACATTTGTAAATGGACGGAGGATTCAGCAGGGAGTTCATGAGGAGATTACAGAAGGAAGTAAATTAAGACTTGCAAACATGGATTTTATTATATTGCGGAGATAATTATGAGTAAACCATTGATAGTAATAGCAGACACAGATGAAATGTATTTGTCAACAATTGAGCGTAAGCTGCTAAAAGAATTGGGAAATCGGATAGAATTGGAAATAATATCCGATGAAGCATATTTTTTTGAATTTTTCAGCAATCCGAAAACGGCTGAGATTGTTGCAGTGGGAGAACAGTTTTATACAAAAGATTTATTGAAGCACAATATTGCAAATATATTTCTTTTGTGCGAAGAAGAGGACACAAAAAATATACAACAGGTATCTGTATATGGTATCTATAAATATAAGGGCATAAAAGAAATATATAATGAGCTGATATATCGAAGTTTAGACAAAATCTTAGCAGATGAAAAAAGTGTAAGACAAACGCAGGTAATTGCCTGGTATTCAGCCATTGGAGGTTCAGGAAAAACCGGATTGGGGTTAGGTTTTTCCAGTTGTCTGTCTGACAATCATCGAAAAGTTTTGTATATCAATGCGGAATCAATTCAGGCGTTTGGTTATTATTTAAAAAACCATAGTGCAATGCCTGCAGATGGTTTTCGGGCAATCAGAAGTGATGATAATCATATATATGGCAATATCAGACCATATATTCGACGAGAGGGATTTTGGTATATCCCGCCTTTTCATGCAACGTTGGAAGCTTTGAATCTGGATTACTCAATTTATTCGAAATTAATCCAGGGGGCGAAAGAAAGTGGTGATTATGATTACATCATTGTAGATATTGAAGCCGGATACAGTAGTGAAAAAATGGAACTATTGAAATTGGCTGACAAAGTTTTGATTGTATTGCTGCCAGATCCTGTTTCACTCTATAAAACAGAATTTGTTGCTAAAAATCTGGATTTACGGGATTCCGAGAGATACCTGTTTGTGTGTAACCGATACAGGAAGGAAAATAGTTTACAAAATAAATTTTCAATACAGGAGTATGTGGAAGATACGGAAGCCCCAATGGAAAATATAGAACAATTAGCAAATCGAAAAGGAATACAAAAATTGGCATATATGTTCAGTTAAAGGAGCGAAAATGAAAGATACTGCAATTGTTGAATTTGTAAATGGAAAGGTAAAGACAGACATAGAAGTACCATTAGATATTACGGCAAATGACTTGATTATTGCACTTAATAAAAGTTACAGGTTGAATATGGACATCGAAAATATCTTTAATTGTTATTTGATTTCAGAAAATCCAATTGCATTTTTACGTGGAAATAAAACACTTCGGGAATATGGAATACGGAATGGATCGTGGATAATATACAAGAGAAGTGGAAGTAAAGTGAACGAAAATGATAAGGAGTAGGTATGGAATTGCAATATAAACTTATTGTCAGTAACAGGTCGGTATACAAAGAGTTTGAAATTACAGCAGAAATGCAGGAGGTTATTTTAGGTACAACATCAGCGTGTGAATTTCGTTTGAATCCGGACGACTTTTTTACAACAATTGAGTTAAAAGTTCTGAAAAAGGAAAAGACATGTGTATTAGAATGTGGGGATAATATTTATATAAGTAAAGGGGATCTCCGAAAGCTGCTGTCGACAGAACTTATACATGGAGATGTTTTTTCTGTATGCTATGAAGAGTCTGGAAATGTTGCTTTTCAGATACGCTTTTTAATAGATTTTGAGGCACAGGTACCAGATTATAATTGGAAAATTGATTTACGGGAAAAAGATTATTGGTTGTTTTCCGGTGAAGAAAGTGCGGACATTCAGCTGAAAGGAAATTTCAGCAGTGCATGCAGTATTGCAATCCGCAAAAATTCCGCAGGCTATGAGGTGGAAGAGCTGTATTCAGAGTATGGAATCTATCAGAATGGTCAGAAAATGGGCAGAATAACAAATCTCGAAAACCGGGATTTTATTTTCGTGGCAGAGTTTTCTTTTTATTATAAGGAGAATTATATTTTCTTTGATAAAAAGGGGATTGTGGTTCATAGTTCCAGAATACAGGAAGTACAACCTCGTCGGAATAGTTTTCATTATCCACTATATAATCGTAATACAAGATTAAAGTATATCGTGCCGGATGAAAAAATTAATTTACTGATTCCGCCGGGAATTCCTAAGAAACCGGAATCAAATCTTGCAATGACATTATTGCCTGCGATTGCGATGCTGGTCCTCACAGTTGCGGTTCGTGGGTATATGAGTAATGTTTCTAATAACAGTTTTATTATTTTCAGTGTTTGTACTATCTTGCTGGGAATTGGAACTTCAATTGCAACATTTATACAGTCGAAAAAGAAATATAAAGTTGAATGTAGGACGAGAATAGAAAAGTATGCCGACTATGCAGAAAAAAAGAGAGAGGAGATTGCAGAAGACAGACAAACAGAAGCGGAAATTCTAAAAGAAATTTATCATGATTTGAATTATGATATGAAGACGGTTATTAATTTTTCGGAAGAATTATTTGACCGGATGAAAAAAGATGAAGATTTCTTGCATGTATATCTTGGAATAGGAAGAGCAAAAGCAATTCGTGAAATAGATTATAAGGAACAGGAAACATTTGAAATAGGGGATGAACTGATGCAAATTCCGCATGATATAGCGGAACACTTTGCTTATTTGGACAACGTTCCTATCTGGTTGAACCTGCTTGAAATTAATGCGGTTGGTATTATCGGAACGAAGGAAGAAACGCATGAATTTTTAAAGAATATGGTATTAGATATAGCGGTACGTCAATATTATGGCGATATACAGATGATACTTTTGGCTGATGATATGTTGGAGAGATATGAGTGGGCGAAATATTTACCGCACTTGTTTAATGCGAGAGATACGCGAAATATTGTGTATGATACCGAAACGAAAAACAATGTATTTGAATCCTTGTATAAAGAATTAATTTTTAGAAGTGAGCAAAAGGATAATTCTGAGGCAGCATATTTTATTGTATTTGTCATGGATGAAAGAGGAATAAAAAATCATCCGTTAGCAAGGTTTATTGAACATGCGGCAGAACTTAGGGTAGCATTTGTCTTTTTTGAAACATATCGCGAAAATTTACCATTATCATGTGATCAGATCATTCAACTTCAGGAAAATAACAATGGATGGATTGCGGAAACAAAAGATTGTACACAAACAAAAATCTTTCAATATGATACAATCACCGATACACAGATGGTGAAGTTGTGCAGAAAGCTTGCGCCGGTGTATTGTGAAGAAATCAGTTTGGAGAGTTCTTTAAGAAAAAATATTTCATTATTTGAATTGCTTCACATCTATTCAGTTGAGGATATTGATTTAAAAGAAAGATGGGGAGATTCCAGGGTCTTTAATTCTATGGCAGCACCACTTGGGGTAAACGCAAAAAATGAAATTGTTTTTCTGGATTTGCACGAAAAAGCACACGGTCCACATGGATTAGTGGCTGGAACAACTGGATCTGGAAAAAGTGAAATTTTACAGACATTTATTCTTTCGGCAGCAACCCTGTTTCATCCATACGAGGTAAGTTTTGTAATTATTGATTTTAAGGGTGGAGGAATGGTAAACCAGTTTAAGGATCTTCCACATCTGATAGGTGCAATTACAAATATTGATGGAAGAGAAATTGATCGTTCCCTGAAATCTATTAAGGCGGAGTTACTTAAGAG
>ERZ1034763.784-NODE-784-length-12560-cov-7.735306_pt1 | contig 12560 bp, 12 predicted proteins | sample MGYA00520701_ERZ1034763 | MGnify/ENA primary metagenome ERZ1034763 (study PRJEB33766, sample SAMN09781707) | gut metagenome | biome: gut microbiome | host: Homo sapiens | place: Madagascar | study: EMG produced TPA metagenomics assembly of the PRJNA485056 data set...
ATATTATATAAACTAGTTGACAATAATACGAAAGAGTGATAATATACAGTTAACAACAAACAAGACCTAATTACACAAGACTTCCGGAACATACCAATAGGTGAGAGGAAGCTGATTTGGAACAATAGATGAACGAAGATTGGAGTAAGCAGGGATTGAATGAGAAACGGAGGTACAGTCCAATGGGATGACAAGCGAACACAGGACCCTTCAATATAAGCGTGGTAATGCATAAGAGTTCCCAGCAAGAGAGACCTTTCCAATGAAATGAGAATAATCTTAATAATTATCAGAAGGATAATCGGAAAAGAAAGGTAATATATATAATATGCATTTATATTTGAAGGATGAATCGGAAGAGATTGCCACAATTGTAATTTAAAGAAATAAAATATATCAGGGAATATATTTTATCTGCGGAATGAGTCTTTAAGTTACCCCTTTACATAGAGAATATATAGTAACTCTCTAAGTAAATGAAATATTTACGAGCTGAGAACCATAAAATAAAACAGAAAGGATAAACAAAATTGAATACCGAAGAAGAGTAGAACGGTCACTGTATTTTTAAATTACAAAGTATGGTGGCCGTTCTCATTTTGTATTACGGGATTGTATCTTTCCGGAAAATAAGTTATCCTAAAAGTCAAAAACGGGAAAGATGAGTGAATTATGATAAAAGCAGTTATTTTTGATATGGATGGAACTCTGATTGACACAGAAAAATATTATCGTATCTTCTGGCCGAAAGCGTTGGCGCATTTTGGATATGAGATGAGTGATGAACAGGCGCTGTCGATGCGTTCATTAGGACAACCTTATGCACCGCAGCATCTGAAAGATATGTTTAAAGATCCGGATCTGGATTATGCAGCAATCCGCAAATACCGGAAAGAAATTATGGAAGAATGTCTTGATGAAAATGGAATCGAAATCAAACCAGGTGTATTTGTATTGCTTGACTTTTTAAAAGAGAAAAAGATTAAGCGGGCAATCGCGACAGCGACGGATACACAGAGAACCGAAAAATATTTAAAAAAATTGGGCTTGTATGATTATTTTGATGAAATTATCTGTGCAACGATGGTGGAGCATGGAAAGCCGGCACCGGATATTTACCTCTATGCCTGTGAGCAGCTGCATCTGGCACCGGCAGAGTGTATGGCAGTAGAAGACTCGCCAAATGGCGTGAGTTCTGCGTATGATGCCGGATGCAAAGTTGTGATGGTGCCGGATCAGGCCCCGCCCGATGAAGAGACAAAGAAAAAAATTGCAGCGTGCCCGGACTCGCTGGATGAGATTATAAAATTATTTGATGCCCTTGCGTAATCAAAAAACAGGGGTATAATATGATTGATCATAATTAAACATAAATGAGTAGGAGGCATAGATCATGCAGATCGAACAATTACGTAAAGATATGATGGCTGCTATGAAGGCACACGACAAAGAGAGAAAAGATGCGATTTCCTCACTGGTATCCGCAGTGAAGAAAAATGCAATTGATGCGGGAACCCGTGATGATATTCCGGAAGATATGGTAAACAGTACCATTATGAAAGAATTAAAAACCGTAAAGGAGCAGATTGATTCCTGTCCAAAGGATCGTACCGATCTGATCGAAGAATATCAGAAGCGTTATGACATCATCAGTGAGTATGCACCAAAGATGCTTTCAAAGGATGAGGTAAAGGCGATTCTGACGGAAAAATATGCGGATGTGATCGCTACCAAAAATAAGGGACAGATCATGAAAGCTGTTATGGCTGAACTGAAAGGAAAGGCAGACGGAAAGGTGATCAACGAAGTTGTAACCGAACTCTGCAATGCATAGCATCAGGCTTGCTTCAAAAAGAAACGAATATTGCTGATGCGAAGGATGGCTCCCTGACTTTGCGCACCGGTAGAAATTGAATTTGCAATATTTTGTTTTTCACAACTTAATGTTTTCACGAGATAGAACTCCTTTCGCGCAGCGGAAGGAGTTTCGTGCATATAGGAGATGACATCCGGTGTGGTGGATGGTCCCTGATAATCTTTGCCAAGAACAGCAGCGGCATCCTGTGGTTGGAAAATATTGGGGATAATGACATCGATGGCTTTGTCATAATCTGCATCGGCAACGTCGATGGACAGGCGGATATAACAGCTTCCATCAGAAGGCATCTGTGCCGTAAGATCTGAGATATGGAGATAGCCCCATCGTCTGGCTGCTTCTTCCTCTAATTTTGGAAGAAATTGCGCTTTTTGCGCATTGATAACATTGACAAGCATAGCGAATTTCTGATCGTTTGGCAGGCGTTTGATCATTCCGATGCCGGGAACTTTCGGAAGTTTTACCTGATCAATATTGATTTCTGCGATATCTAATATAAGGCGAAACATAATGGTTGCTCCTTTATTATTTTTATGTAATATTCTGTGAATGCAGGTAGCAGGACTGAATGGTTACAAAATTTGCAAACAATAAGTCTTGCTATGGAAGAGTATAACAAATTTTTGCAGTATTTGACAATAAAATTTTAGATTCAGAGATAGAATTGATGGGAGCAGGAAATACATAAATCCGATAGACATTTTGACCGCTCCGTAGTAGAATAAAAGCTAAGTACATGGTGAAAATCCAGGTAGGAGCGGTCTTTATAATGAAACAAAAGAAAAAATACAGTTTATTAAAACATTTGGATTTCCTGTTGCTGGATTTGTTATGTGTTGAGATATGCTTTTTCGGAGCCTGTATGGTTCGTAAAAATACATTTCTGGATCTGATGGAACGATACATCGGAATGTCAGTAATCTTACTTGTTACATTTTTGTTTATTACAGCATTTTGGAACATTTATTCCGGAATATTGAGGCGTAATTTTCGTGATGAATTTCGCAGTGTATTTGGTTTGATCGCCGGTTTATTTGTTGCATTGACACTGTATTGTTTTGTGACGAAAAAAAGTGAAGATTATTCGCGTGCAGTATTATTAACGTTTATTTTCTGCGCACTTCCGGTAGTATATCTGGAGCGCCTGGTATGGAAAGAATACATTCGAAAAAGAGTGCGTCGGGCTTCCGGAGAAGTCCTGTTGTTTATTGATGAAGAGAATATACAGCGGAAAATTGAACTGTTCACAGATAAAGCAAATTCCGGCGTGATTGTTACAGGCATCATTACCTATGAGAAGTCGGAGTGTACGCAGGTGCAGGGAATCCCAATTGTAGGGTGGAGAGAAGAACTGTATGAATATGTTGAGACGCACAATGTAGATTGCGTGTACATGTATCTGAGCAATGTTCCTTTGCACGAATATATCGATTTCCTTGTGAGAAAAAATGTGATTGTCTATCGTGCACTTCGAAATCTGGAAAAGAGTTCGTATCGTTACAGCGTATCAGAAATGAATGGTTACCAAACGTTATGTATACGGGAAAGAGAACGGTCGATTGGTTTTGTGGTAACGAAGCGGCTTGCAGATATACTGGTATCGCTTCTGGCGTTGATCGTCACTCTGCCAGTCTCTCTCATTACAGCCATCGCAATCAAACTCGAAGATGGTGGTCCGGTCATCTATTCTTCGAAGCGAATTGGGCAGGGGGGAAAGGAATTTTGTATATACAAATTCCGAAGCATGAAGCTGAATGCGGATGATCTGGAAAAGACACTGACATCAGAAGAACGGGAACGTTATTTCCGGGAGTTCAAGCTGGACAATGACCAGCGTATTACGAAGACAGGAAAATTTATTCGCAAGCATAGCATTGATGAGTTACCACAGTTTATCAATATATTAAAAGGGGAGATGGCTTTAATCGGTCCGCGTCCATTGGTAAAAAAGGAAATCGAAGTCAATTATCCGAAGGACAGTGAGTTATTGTTGAGTGTGAAGCCTGGACTGACAGGATACTGGCAGGCATTTGGAAGAAATCGTGTTATGTATGAAAATGGTCAGAGACAGAAAATGGAATTGTATTACATTGAACATTCCTGTTGGGATATGGATATCCGTATTCTCTGGCAGACAATAAAAGTTGTGCTATCTGGAGACGGTGCATGCTGAATGCACATTAATTTCTTTTATCGGGATTTCCGGTAGCAGCAATAAATAATTTGAGAAGGCGTATCGCATAATTCCTTTGGGTTGCGGGCGCCTTTTCTATTATATGAATCAGTGTAAGGGCATCTTTTTGCTGCCATTCTTTTTCTGCTTCTGAAATCTCTCCAAACATCATATAATCAAGACTCATATCCAGAGCTTTAGAGATAGAAAGCATCGTCTCAATTGACATTCCACACATTCCCCGTTCGATATCCGAACAATATTTGGTTGCGCGGTTAATGCGCACGGCAAGTTCATCCTGTGACAGCCCAAGTTGTATTCTTTTCTGACGTATTCTTTCTCCTACGGTAATTCTATCGTATGTATCCCGTTTCTTATTCATTGCAAATCCTTTGTAATTTCCAATTTATCCCAATGTAAGTATAAATATAGTATCTATGAATTATATAAAATAATAAACACTATGGAAACGTGAAATATAGACGCGTTTACAACAGGAATATTTGCGCGTTTACAAACGGAAAATAGGCAAAAAGCACCAATTTTGATGCCTAAACGGTCTAGGATAATAAATGTGGCTATTGTAAAATTATGTGTGGTTTATGAAATATAAATCCTGTTCTGGAAACAGGAATGATGAAAGGTTAAAAATGCACATCCAAAAGAAAACCATACGCGCAATCATGGAAATTGCGACAGGAATTCTGGCTATCATTGTTATCTATTTTGTAATACGGCATGTCAGCATGCGATATTCACACAATGTGACAAGCGTTACAGATACCGCAGAGACGGAAAAAAGAACCGAATTCCCGGAAGAAAGCATAAATATTACCATAAACGGAACACAATATAAATTTTTACATAATGTGAAGACCTATCTCTTTCTTGGCACCGATGCAAGTGGAAATGAAGAGGGTGTCGGTGATGATTATCAGGGGGCGATGGCAGATGTACTGATGCTGGTTGTAATCGATGAGACGGAGCAAAGCTATGGAATCCTGCAGTTGAACAGGGATACGATCACGGACGTACCGATGCTGCAGGCAGACGGCAGTGCCTATGCAAGCGCAGATATGCAGCTTTGTACGGCGCACTGGTACGGAAAGGACAAGGCGGCAAGTTGCGGGAATACGGTCAATACCGTTTCAGAACTTTTAGGAGGAATCCCAATTGATGGTTACTATGCTTTGCAGATGCAGGCGATGGGGCTTTTGAACCATGATGTCGGCGGTGTGACAGTTACACTCGAAGATGACATGACAGAATTAGATCCACAGATGAAGAAAGGTGTGACACTGACGCTGACAGATCATCAGGCAGAACTTCTGATACAGTCACGCTATGCGATGAAGGATGACCGCAACACAGAACGTATGCGGCGGCAACAGATTTTCATGCGGGCGTTTTTGAAAAAAATAAAGGAAAAGAATGCAGAAGATATCAATGCAACCATTGACATCTATGACAGTCTGCGGCCTTATGCAACCGAAAATATCAATATGAATGAGCTGACTTCTCTGTTAAAGAAAACACAGGGTTACACAGACAAAGGCATTTTCACGATTGATGGAGAAAGTAAGATCGGTGAGAAGCTTCACGACGGGAAAAAGCATTGGGAGTTCTATATGGATGAGGATTCACTCGAATCGGTCATGAAAGAACTGTTCCCTTTGCAGAAGAAAGATGAGGAAATGAACCAATGAATCAGGAAAGAAAACTGACAGAGCAGAATCAAAATGCGGAGGAGACAGAAATCGATCTGCTTGAAATATTTTATATATTGCGGGCAAAACTGGGATGGCTGATCCTGGCATTTGCCATTGGTGGAATGATAGCGGGGTCTATCACCTATTTTCTGATCACTCCGAAATACACGGCAACCGCAAAGATGTATATGATTTCAGCATCAAGCGGAAGTGTGCTTGATCTGTCAGATTTCAATATCGGAAACTCTCTTTCACAGGATTATACCGAGCTGATCAGAATCCGTCCGGTATTTAATGAAGTGATCGATCATTTAAATCTTGATACGGAATACGAAGATCTGCTGGAACAGGTGGATATTGCTGTGGTAGGGGATTCCAGACTGCTGGCGGTATCTGTGGAGGATGAGAACCCGAAGCAGGCACAGGCAATCGCAAATGAACTGGTGGATACCGCGGTATCTTATATTCCGAAAGTCATGAATGCACCGGAAAATGTCAAACCAACGATCGCCGAGTATGCAATTGTACCGAAGGAGGCAAGCTCACCGAATCTGGCAAAGAATACGATTCTTGGTGCTATCCTGGGACTTTTGCTTCTTGCAGCGGTATTTGTTGTGCGCATGCTCATGGATGACACCTTAAAGACGGCGGAAGATGTGGAAAAAGAATTCGGCATTATGCCGCTTACTGTGATACCGGAAGGAAATATTCAGGAACTCTCCGATGCTGTGGAGAAAGCTGCGAGCAAGCAAAAAAAGAAAAAGAACAAAAAGAGGAAGAAATAAAGATGGAATTTCGCACAAGTTATAATGCAAAAATTGAAAATATGCCGCAGCTTCCGTATGCAGTGGAAGAAGCGATCAACCGCCTTCGCGTTAACGTGAGTTTTCTTGGAAATGAAGTAAAGAAAATCATGGTGATTTCAAGTGAGCCGGACGAAGGAAAAAGCTTTGTGGCAATGCAGTTGTGGCGCCAGATGTCGGAGGCAGGGAGCAAGAGCATTCTTGTGGATATGGATCTTAGAAAAAGCGTAATGGTGGATAAATACAAGATTATCAGGGAAGATGGAAAGCACGTCTATGGTTTATCCGAATATCTTGCAGGTGATGATTTTCTGGAGCATTACATCCTTCATACAGACATTGGAGAGGGAGATATTCTTCCGAATGTGGAGAATGTGATCAATCCATCCATGCTGCTTGAGGGACAAAAGCTGGCAGATACATTTACGGAACTGGCAGAAAATTATCGCTATGTGTTTGTCGATGCACCGCCGCTGAATCTTGTGTCTGATGGGGAAAAGATCGGTTCTCTGTGTGATGGGGCATTGCTTGTCGTGCGTGCAGGAGAGACACCGAAGGCCATGGTGCGCAACTCCATTCATCAGCTGGAGCATGCGGGGTGTCCGGTGCTTGGAATCGCGCTCAGCCGTGCGAAGGGAGCAGCCGGTGGATATTACCACAAATATGGCAATTATTATGGCAAGGGCTACTACGGAAAAGGTTATTACGGCAAATCTGATTATTACGGATATGGTGCGAAATAGCCCTGTATTTTTATTACTTATGTTGTGTCCCCCATATGGGGTTCACATAAATAATTCTGGAAGAAAGGAGGAATGATTTTCATGAAGAAATTAATGAAAAAGGCGTTGGTTGGTATTCTCGCCGCTACTATGATGTTCGGTTCTGTATGCACAGCATATGCAGCAACAGGTTCTGCAACAGAAGCACCGGCACCAGCAAAGCAGGAGGATGTTAAGGCTGACAATGGAACAAAGGTAAACACTTCTTCGAAGGGTACCGCAACTGTTACCGCAGTAAAGAAGACAACAAAGAAGAGTGTTTCTGTTGCTTCTAAGGTTACAGTGGATGGCGTAAAGTACACCGTAACAAAGATTGGTGCAAACACATTTGCAAACGCTAAGAAGGCAACAAAAGTTACACTTCCAGCTACAATCACAAGCATTGGTGCAAAGGCTTTCACAGGAGCAGATTCTGTAAAGACGGTTGTAATCAATTCCAAGAAAGCAGTCAGCGTAAGCAAAACTGCATTCAAGGGAGTAGACACAAAGAAGATGACCATCAAGGTTACCAACATGTCTGCAGAGCAGCTTAAGGTTTTCAAAGCAAACCTTAAAAAAGCAGGATTCAAGGGAAAAGTTAAGACTGCATAATTGTGGGAGAAACGGTTCTTGTTTCCAGTCGGATGCCGGGGCAAAGGTTCCGGCATCTTTTGATGAAATATGTTTTAAACGATTAGACTAAAGGATTTGGCAGGATGAAACGAAAGAAAAATTACAGTTTGCTAAAACATATCGATTTCCTGATCATAGATTTGATTTGTATTCAAATCTGTTTTTTTTGTGCCTGTATGGTGCGCAAGGATACATTTCTGGATAGTATGGACCGATATATGTTTATGGCGGGAATCCTGCTGGTGACTTTTTTATTTATTGTACTGTTCTGGAATCTGTATTCCGGAATCCTTCGCCGTAATTTCAAGGATGAGTTCCGCAGCGTGTTTGCACTGGTTGCGGGATTGTTTGTGGCATTGACCATGTACTGTTTTGCAACGAAAACGAGCGAAGATTATTCCCGTGCGGTACTATTTACCTTTATGGCGGTTGCGCTTCCGTCAATCTATGTGTTAAGGTTAGGGTGGAAAGAATTTATCCGCAGAAAAATGCGGAATACCACAGGGGAGCTCCTTCTTTTTGGAAAAGAAGAAGATATCGAACGAAAAATCGCGCAGTTTACCCGGAAAAAAGGCTCCGGTGTCATTGTGACCGGCATTATTACCTTTGAAAAAACAAATCGTACAGAAATCTCCGGAATCCCGATTGTCGGATGGCGGGAATCGTTGTATGATTATGTAGAGAACCATGCGGTGGACTGTGTCTATATATATCTGAAAGGGGAATCGACACACGCGTATGTGGATTTCCTTGTACGAAAGAATGTTCTTGTGTATCGTGCATTACGCAATCTGGAGAAAAGCTCCTTCCGCTACAGTGTTGCCGAGATGAACGGCTACAAGACATTATGCGTACGGGAAAGAGAACAGTCGATTGGCTTTGCAATTACCAAGCGCCTGGCAGACATTCTTGTCGCAGTACTTGCTTTGATCATTTCCCTGCCGATCACAATTGCGACAGCTATCGCAATCAAACTCGAAGATGGTGGCCCGGTCATTTACAAATCCGAGCGCATCGGACAGTATGGAAAGAAATTTTACATATACAAATTCCGGAGCATGCAAAAAAATGCGGACAAGCTGGAGGAGACGCTGACACCGCAGGAACTTGCGCGCTACTACCGGGAATTTAAACTGGACAATGATCCGCGCATCACAAAAGTCGGAGATTTCATTCGAAGACACAGCATCGATGAGCTGCCACAGTTTTTGAACATCCTGAAGGGGGATATGGCACTGATCGGCCCGCGTCCGCTCGTTGAAAAAGAAGTGGAGGTCAATTATCCGGACAGCAAGGATCTGCTCCTTAGCTTAAAACCGGGACTGACTGGATACTGGCAGGCATACGCGAGAAACAATGTCGGGTATGAGAATGGTCAGCGGCAGCGGATGGAATTGTATTACATTGAACATTCCAATTGGGGGATGGATATCAGGATTATATTCCAGACAGCGAAGGTTGTGTTGTCTGGGGATGGAGCACAGTAGTGAGTGAGAATAGCAAGCCTATACGTGTGGCACAGATGATGACAGAAATGAATTATGGTGGAGTGGAGATGGTAGTCATGAACTATTATCGCCATATTGACCGTTCCAAAGTACAGTTTGATTTCTTTGTTTTGGAAGGATCTGAAATTCCGCAGAGAGAAGAAATTGAAAGACTTGGCGGACGCATCTATATTGTTCCTCACTATAAACATTTGGTTCAATATGAAAAAACATTAATTCGTTTATTTAAAGAAAACAATTATAAGATTGTTCATTCACATATGAATACACTTAGTGTTTTTTCACTTAGAGCTGCAAAAAAAGCAGGAGTGCCTGTGCGAATCGCTCATAATCATTCGACGGCGGGAAAGGGCGAATATAAGAAGAATCTAGTGAAATATATGCTGCGCCCGTTTGCAAAGGTGTATCCGACAGATTTGTTTGCATGTTCCCATCTGGCTGGAGATTGGCTATATGGGAAAAATACAAATTATACAGTATTCAACAATGCAATAGAGCTGGATAAGTTTGTATATAACGAACAGATACGAGAAAAGATCAGAAAACAATATCACATTGAAAATAAATTTGTTATCGGGCATGTCGGAAGGTTCTGTTATCAGAAAAACCATGATTTCCTGATTGATATATTTGAAAAAGTTCATGAAAGAGAAAAAGAGGCTATTCTGCTTTTGATTGGTGAAGGAGAACTTGAAGACGAAATAAAAGCAAAGGTGCATCGATTGGGTTTGGATGAATGTGTGATATTTGCCGGGACTTGCAGTAATGTGAATGAAATGTATCAGGCGATGGATGTGTTTGTTTTGCCATCGAGATATGAAGGACTGCCGGTTGTTGGTGTAGAGGCACAGGCGGCTGGATTGCCTTGTTTGTTTTCTATAAATGTAACAAAAGAAACAAAATTGTTGGATAATGTATTTTTTGAAAACGCATTTGATAAGTATATTGAGGATGTGTTCAATGAGTTGAATATGAAACGAATTAATGTGGCAGAGAAGATTAAGCAAGCTAGATTTGATATTGAGGAAGAGGCAAATAAATTACAGGATATATATTTAAAAAAATAGTGGAAATCGCGAATGGAAAATAGGATTAAAAATTTAATTGAAAAATATGAATATATTTCCTTTGATGTGTTTGGTACACTTGTTCAAAGAGATGTTAATGAAGTAGATATATTCACTATAATATCTAGAGAATACAAATTTGATAATTTCGTAGAAGAAAGGATGGCTGCTGAAAAAAAAGCAGCTGAGAAGAATCCGTATTATTCAATAGATGATATTTATGCAGAATTCTCAAATAAGTATACAGAGGATTTAATAAGTATAGAAAATATAATGCAATTGGAAATAGTTCAACCTTCTAAGATAGGGAAAAAAGTATTTGAATATGCAGTGAAGCATAATAAAAAGATATTAATTATTTCTGATATGTATTTGAAAAAAGATATAATTATAAAAATTCTATATAAGTGTGGTTATTCTAATATATGCGAAAATTTCATTTTTGTTTCTTGTGAAGAGAAGGCCAGTAAACGAGATGGTAGTATATATGATAAAGTTATTAATTTATTAGGAATTAAAAAAGAAAAGATCTTGCATATTGGTGACGCATGGAGAAGTGATTTTATTAATCCAAGGAGATTTGGAATTAGATCTGCACATTTTGCAGAAAATGTGTACAAGGGTCAATATAATGGAATGTATAAGTACCAAAATAATAAGCAGGATAAGATGTTGAATCGATTCATTTATAACCATGAGTCAATAAACAATGATAATGGTTTATTTGGTTATGAATGTATAGGCCCTCTATTATATGGATTTATTAAATGGTTACAAAAAAATAGTATTGAAAAATATGATTCAATTCTATTTTTAGCAAGAGAAGGAAAAATTTTTTTAGATGCGTATCAATGTATTGAAAAAAACGATAAGCAACAGTATTTGTTAGTATCTCGAAAGAGTTTAGTTCAAACATTGTTGTGGAAAAGAACATTGATTGAAAAAATAGAAATGCTTCCATTGCCAGAATATTTTACTTTGAATACATTATTTGATTATTTAGGTGTTGAAGAGCCGGAAAATTTAAGGAAAGAGTTTGATGGAAAAATTCAAAAGAGTGATTTAAAGAAACAAAAAGCTATTTGGAGAGATTTAGAGGCAAAAGAAGAATTAATAAATCAGTTTTCAAAGGAACAATATCAATTGTTTATAGAATTGTTACCAAAAGATATAGATAACGTTGCTATTGTTGATATCGGCTGGAAAGGGACAATGCAGCATTATTTGACGGAAATATTTAAAGACATAAATCTTACAAATGTGCATGGATTCTATCTTGGAGTATCAGGTGAAGGGCTAAAAGATTTCTCCAAAGAAGAAAAAAGTGGATATTTATTTGAAGGAGACACTAAATGTGATGAAAGATATATGGAAAATAAGATATTTTCCTTTAGTGGATTGTTGGAAGCAACTTTAACAGCAAGGCATGGATCAGTTCATAGTTACTATTACAAGGGCAATTGTGTAAGAACAAAATTGTATACTCAGAACGATAGAGATTACATGATTAATGATATTCAAAAGGGGGCAATTCAATTTGTAAAAGATGCTGTTGGGTCTGTTGCAATGAAAGATGTTGAATTAAGCCCTATTGTTGCAGCAGATAAATTGGTTAGAATTGGAAACTATCCTAGAAAGCAAGAATTAGAGTATGCCTCTAGTATTTCCTTTTTTGATACAGAAAATAACAAATTGATTGAAAAACTTACTCTTAGAGAAATAAAGAATGGACTAAAAATCTATTTTAATAATTCAAAATGGAAGATAGGATTTATAAAAATGAATTTTCCATTTATACCATTTCTTCCACAAATATATGCTTTTTTTCGGAAAATAAGAAAATAATAAATAGTGCTTATTTTGCTATGTTATGTTATATAATCAAAGAAAATTCATATATGATAAAAATAATTATACTATACTTAAATGGTATGAACTAGGCCATGCATGGAATGAGTTTATGGATATAAATGTTCTAGTGCTAAGAAGAAATTAGAAAAATATACTATGTTATTTGGAATGCGCAAGTA
>ERZ1034763.785-NODE-785-length-12542-cov-4.475054_pt1 | contig 12542 bp, 7 predicted proteins | sample MGYA00520701_ERZ1034763 | MGnify/ENA primary metagenome ERZ1034763 (study PRJEB33766, sample SAMN09781707) | gut metagenome | biome: gut microbiome | host: Homo sapiens | place: Madagascar | study: EMG produced TPA metagenomics assembly of the PRJNA485056 data set...
ATCTTGCCTTCACCATGTCCTCGATCTGCTGGGTTCCCGCACGAAATTCTCCAATATAACGGGAACCGCATTCCGGACACTCCGTCACCTTCGGCTGTTCATAACCACAGTAATGACAGACCATTTTTCCACCTTTGTGTACCGACAAGGATACGTTACAGTGCGGGCATTTCACTACATGGCCACATTCTCTGCAGGAAATAAAACCAGAATATCCTCTGCGATTCAAAAACAGCATGATCTGCTCTTTTGCATTCAGTCTGTCTTCAATCAGTTCCTGCAGCTTCTCACTCAAGATGGAACGGTTTCCATTCTTCAGTTCCTTTCGCATATCAACTGTATGCACAGTCGCCATCTGTTGCATATGAGAACGATTCTTCATCTCGTAAAGCTGATACTCACCAAGCCTTGCCCGATACATTGCCTCCATTGACGGAGTTGCACTTCCGAGCACAACGCTTGCATCTTCTACTTCTGCCCTGTGGACTGCTACTTCTCTTGCATGATAACGTGGCACCTGCTCACTCTTGTAGGTTGGTTCATGCTCTTCGTCAATAACGATCAACCCCAAATCCGGAAATGGAGTAAAAAGTGCAGAGCGTGGTCCGATCATCACATCGACCTCGCCCCTCTTTGCACGCATCATCTGATCGTAACGTTCTCCGGCAGACAATCTTGAGTTCATGATAGAAACTCTGTCGCCGAAACAGCGATAAAACCGCATCACTGTCTGATAGGTCAGTGCGATCTCCGGAATCAGAACGATTGCCTGTTTTCCCTGATCAACAACCGTGCGGATCATCTCCATATAGACTTCTGTCTTTCCACTTCCGGTCACTCCGTGAAGCAGATAAGTTCTCCTTGTTCCACACAGATAGTCTTGCCGGAACCCCTGAATCACATGCTGCTGTTCTTCCGTATAGATGATCTCCTGTTGTGATTTCTTTGCCTGTTTCACCGGATTACGGTATACCTGCTCTGACTCTATCTTCAACACGCCCTGCTCTTCCAATACCCGGATCACAGGCAGTGTCACATTTAATTTTTTCGTCACCAGCTCATAATCCAGAATTGGGGTTTCTATCAAAGCTTCCAAAAGCCTTGCTCTTGCTTTCTGATTCTTCTTCTGATAAAAAGCCAGCTTCTCCTGACTCTCTTCCTCAGTAAGCAGCAAACGGAGATGTTTCTTTACCTTCGCATTCTCCTTCTGCTTGATTGGCAGCACTGTCTTAAGCGCCTGGATCATTGTTCCGCCATACTGCTCTTTCATCCACGCCGCCAGCGCGATCAATCTCGCTTCGATTGCCACACTGTTTCTGGAAATGTCTGTGATCTCCTTCACTTTTGACAGATCATAATTGCAAGTCTCTGATAATGAAGTCACATAACCTTTGATCTGTCGGTTTCCTTTTCCAAAAGGGATAATTACTTCCATCCCCGGATGCAGCTCGTCTTTCAGTCGTTCCGGTATTCGGTACTGAAAGATCTTATCCAGTTTTTCATGTTGTATATCTACAATAACATCTGCAAACACAATCTTATTTCTCTTTTAATTCTTCCAGAACTTCTTTGATCAGCACGCGCTCATCCATCGGATGCTTCACACCGCAGATTTCCTGATAGTCCTCATGTCCTTTTCCTGCCAGTACAATAACATCACCCGGTTCGCCGTGTTCGATCGCATATTTGATTGCCTCTTTACGATCACAGATTTCCACATATTTTCCATCTGTCTTTGCGATTCCGGTTTTGATATCGTTAATAATATCCTGTGGTTCTTCAAATCTCGGATTATCTGATGTAATGATTGTCAGGTCTGCCAGTCTTCCGGATACCTCACCCATCTCGAATCTTCTGTCTTTGGAACGGTTTCCGCCGCATCCGAACAGACATACAAGACGCTTCGGATTATATTCTTTCAATGTTGTCAGAAGACTTTCAAGACTCATCGCATTGTGCGCATAATCGATCATCAGTGTAAAATCATCAGACACCTTGATCATCTCGATCCGTCCTTTTACCTTTGCCTTCTTAAGTGCATCTTTGATCATCTCAACCGGCACCTGGAAATGGCGGCAGACTGAGATTGCAGTCAGTGAATTGTAAACACTGAACTTGCCTGGAACATCGATTTCCACATCAAAGTCCATCACGCCTGCAACATGGTATGCAACACCAAGATATCCTGGTCTGGATACCAGTTCTACATTCTCTGCGCGAAGATCTGCCTCCGGTGAAAATCCAAATGTCTCAATCTTACATGTAGACCCTTTAAATACATCTTTGAAATACTTGTCATCCACATTGGCGATTCCGAGCTTACACTGTTTGAACAAAAGCCCTTTGCATCTCTTGTAATCATCAAAATCCTTATGCTCATTCGGACCGATATGATCTCTTCCAAGATTTGTGAAAATACCGATCTCAAATGGAATCCCCGCTGTTCTGTGAAGCATCAGTCCCTGTGATGAAACTTCCATAACAACACAGTCACAGCCAGCTTCTACCATCTCTGCAAAATATTTATGGATTGTATAAGACTCCGGTGTTGTATTACATGCCGGGATCTTCTTGTCTCCGATAATTGCCTCGATTGTACCGATCAATCCAACCTTGTGTCCTGTCTCTTCAAGAATAGACTTGATCATGTAAGTTGTTGTTGTCTTTCCTTTTGTTCCTGTAATACCGATGACTTTCATCTTATCTGCCGGATATCCAAAGTAAGCCGCTGACATCAGAGCCAGTGCATAACGAGTATCCTCTACCTTAATTACAGTCACATTTTCCGGCACTTCGACATCTTTCTCTACAACAACAGCTGCCGCACCTTTCGCCGCAACATCCGCTGCATATTTATGTCCATCAGATACTGCTCCGCTGATACACACGAAAACAGATCCTTCTTCCACTTTTCTTGAATCATTGATCAGTGTTGTTACTTCCGTAGAATCACTTCCCTGTACTACTGTGTAGTCCAGGCGTTCTAATAATTTATCTAATTTCATGATCTAACCCTCCTGTTCTGAACTGGTGTATTGCATCATTGACTTTCAGGCAAATAACGATTGTCTTAACCTTTATAGAATAACATAATCTCACCACATATGCAAAAAAACCTACATAATCTTTCGTCCTGTTTTCGTCTTTCGAATCAGCCAGACACATCCAAATGACAATAACACAAGTCCCACACTCACTACCGGAATCATGATCCAGGCTGAAAATGTCTCTGGCTTAATATTTCTCTTATAAACATCAAGAAACATGATATGGATCAAATAAATCCCAAAGGAACATCCACAAAATCTGTCAATCCACTTCTTTGCCTGTTCGGACGGATTGAATTCGCTCTTTTTCAATCGTACTAACATAAGAAATGCCATCGCTGCTGCCAGTGCAAGCAGTGGATTACCATATTCCAGCAGACGTTCATAATGTTCTCCATCCTGCAAGGTTGCCGCATAAGTCAGCCCATAATTGAATGCCATGCATACTACAAAAATACCTACCGGAATCATTTTCTCCTTCATCACATGCTTACGGTATTTATATATATAATATCCGATAAATACATAATAAGAATAGATTCTGTCCCCCACCATTGGGACGGAATAATACATCTTTTCATCAAAAAATGTGGAAATATAATTGAACAAAACAGCCGCCGTAATCACCACAAGAAATGCGCGTTCCATCCGAAGGTTCATCCCTTTACACATAACCTGGAAAAAAGGAAGTACCAGATAGATCGGAATCATTGCATACAAATACCACAGATGCTGTTCTACCGGCTTATATAATAAATCTTTGATTTGATAAGGATCCTCCATATAAACTGCATTCCAGATCATATATATTACACTCCACACAAGCAGAACAATTAGAAAACGAAAGATTCTTTTTGCATGTTTATGAAGTGATTCCTGTCTTCCAAGCAGAAGTGCTCCTGTAATCATGAAAAAACATGGTACACTTATCCTTGCCAGCAGATTTAATAGCAGTGAAAAACTGTACTCCCCAATCGTAATATCGCCATAGGCTCTGCAGTAATAGTTTGATACATGGATCACAATAACAAATATAAAAGAAATCATTCGAATCAATTCCAGATTATAATTTTTCTCTTTCAATGCACGTTCCTCTTTCTATCTCTTCTAAATTCCATCTTTTTTCTTCTTTCCGTCCGGTTTATAAAATGTGCCTTTCACAACCGCACCCTTTCCATAACGGTTGTTCAGCTGTTCCAATGCAGCATTTAATTTCTTATGTTTCTCATCCGGTTCTTTTGGAAATTCAATATCAAAAATTGTCAGCTGCTCCGGTGCATTCTCTTCTACTAACTTTGACGTTCGGATTCCGAGCAGACGGACAGGTTCTCCACTCCAGCTTTCACGGAACAAATTACAGGCTGTCTCACATAAGATAACCGGATCATTCGTTGGCTTTTGAAGCTGCACCTGATGCGACATATTTCTGAAATCATAGTAGCGTACCTCCATACTCACCATCCCGGCTTTCTTGCCTGCCTTCTTCAGCCTGCTTCCCACGCTCTGTGCAAGCTCACGAAATACATCTCTCGCTTCTTCATAAGTCGTTGCATCCTCTGACAGAGTCGTTGAATTTCCTACTCCCTTTGCCTCTTCCGGTTCATACTGTACCTTATCGTCCCCAATTCCATTTGCGAAATTCCAGAGCATCCGGCCATGACTTTTTAAATGCAGCGTAATTACATTTACATCCGCATGAGCAAGATCTCCAATTGTATTGATTTCAAGTTTCTTGAAGACCTCCACACTTGAACGCCCTGCCATAAAGAGTTCTCCAATCGGAAGCGGCCACATTTTCTGCGGAACCTCTTCCGGAAATAATGTATGGATCTGATCCGGTTTCTGGAAATCCGAAGCCATCTTCGCTAGTAACTTATTACTGGAGATTCCAATATTCACCGTGAATCCAAAACGCTTCTTCACTTCTTCTTTGATCTCCATTGCACCGTCCACCGGTGTTGGATATTGCCCGACAAGCTCTGTAAAATCCATATAACATTCATCGACACTGACCTGCTCGATCTTCTTTGTATAGGTCCGCAGGAAATCCATCAGCATCCGGCTCTTTTCTCGATACATCTTATGATTCGGCGGTGCTGTCACAAGATTCGGACATTTTCGAAATGCATTTACTATAGGTTCACCCGTCTGAATCCCATAGGATTTGGCAAGTGATGATTTTGCAAGGACGATTCCATGACGCGAGCTCTGATCTCCGCCAATGATCGCCGGAATCTCCCGCAGATCCACTTTTGATCCATTTTTCAATTGTTCAACCGCCGTCCAGCTTAAAAATGCTGAATTGACGTCGATGTGGAAAATAATGCGCGCCATGGGAGCCTCCTTTCTTGGATTCTGCCTGAGTTCTTTCTTAGTATTAATTCTTGTTGTATGCATATGCATTCTGTCAGTTTCTTATTTTAACATAGAGTCTGCTCTTGTATCAATTACTTCGGTGAACGAAAAAAAGGCTGTGAAAAATCCAATTTTCTAAAAATCTCCGGAAAATTTTCATTTTTCACAGCCCTACATATTATATCGTTACTGTACTGATATTTTGATGTTGGGGGCAAAAACCCCCAACTAGGATACCTACGGATTGTTTTGTGCAAGTACCGGTGGTTTCAGACCTTTTGACCCTGGTATCATATTTTATTTCTTCACACCTGCTGTCAGTTTACCGTCCTTTACATCGATCAAGATTGTGTCTCCACGTCCCACATCTCCTGCAAGGATCAGTTTTGCAGCTAATGTCTCTACATTCTTCTGCAAGTAACGTTTCAGTGGTCTTGCACCGTACATCGGCTCATATCCACCTTCCACAACAAAATCTTTCGCTGCATCTGTCAGCTCAACACTCAGTTCACGTTCTTCCAGACGGCGATTCACATCAGCAACCAGAAGGTCAATGATGGAACGTACATTTGTCTTTGTCAATGGTTTGAACATGATAATCTCATCCAGACGGTTCAAAAATTCCGGTCTGAAATGTGCTTTCAGATCACCCATTACCATCTCCTGACTCTGTTCATCAATCGAACCATCGTCCTTAATTCCTTCCAGCAGATAGTTTGCACCAATGTTGGAAGTCATGATCAAGATTGTATTCTTGAAGTCAACTGTACGTCCTTGGGAATCTGTGATTCGTCCATCATCCAGTACCTGCAGCAATACGTTAAAGACATCCGGATGTGCTTTCTCGATCTCATCAAAAAGCACAACGGAATAAGGTTTTCTTCTGACAGCTTCTGTCAGCTGTCCACCTTCATCGTATCCAACATATCCCGGAGGAGCTCCGATCAGTCTAGACACGGAATATTTCTCCATGTACTCACTCATATCGATACGAACCATGTTGTTCTCATCATCAAACAGGCTCTGGGCAAGTGCCTTTGCAAGCTCTGTCTTACCTACACCTGTAGGTCCAAGGAACAGGAAGGAACCGATCGGTTTTGTCGGATCTTTGATACCTGCTTTGGAACGGATGATTGCTTCAGTTACAAGCTCTACACCTTCATCCTGACCGATGACACGCTTATGCAGTTCATCTGCAAGGTGAAGAGTTTTGTTTCTCTCGCTCTCGTTCAGTTTTGCAACCGGGATACCTGTCCATCTGGAAACGATCTTTGCGATCTCATCATCTGTAACGGATTCATGCACAAGAGAAAGATCTTTTGCCTTTACCTTTGCCTCTTCCTCTTCCAGCTGTTTCTGCAGCTGTGGAAGGCGACCATACTGAAGCTCTGCTGCCTTATTCAGATCATACTCTCTCTGAGCTTTCTGAATCTCCTTGTTCACCTGTTCGATCTGCTCACGGATCTTCTGCACATGCTCTACGGAATTCTTCTCATTCTCCCACTGTACTTTCTTACTTGCATACTGCGCTTTCAGTTCTGCCAGTTCTTCCTGCAAATGTTCCAGACGCTCTTTACTTAAGCGATCTTCCTCTTTCTTAAGTGCAGACTCTTCAATCTCCATCTGCATCACACGACGGCGAAGCTCATCAAGCTCTGTCGGCATAGAATCAAGTTCTGTTTTGATCAATGCACACGCCTCGTCAACAAGGTCGATTGCTTTATCCGGCAGGAAACGATCAGAAATATATCTGTTCGAAAGTGTAACTGCCGCAACAAGCGCACTATCTGTGATCTTAACTCCATGGAAGACTTCGTATCTCTCTTTCAGTCCTCTCAGGATAGAGATTGCATCCTCAACGGTTGGCTCATCTACCAGAACCGGCTGGAAACGACGCTCCAATGCAGCATCCTTCTCAATATACTGACGATACTCATCCAGTGTTGTTGCACCGATACAATGCAGTTCACCTCTGGCAAGCATAGGCTTAAGCATATTTCCTGCATCCATCGCACCGTCTGTCTTACCTGCTCCTACAATCGTATGAAGTTCATCAATAAAAAGAATGATCTTTCCGTCACTGTTCTTCACTTCTTCCAGAACGGCTTTCAGACGCTCCTCGAATTCACCACGATACTTCGCTCCTGCTACCAGTGCTCCCATATCCAGCGAAAAGATTGTCTTATCTTTCAGACCTTCCGGTACATCTCCGCTGACGATTCGCTGTGCAAGTCCTTCTACAACCGCAGTTTTACCTACACCAGGTTCACCGATCAGCACCGGGTTATTCTTTGTCTTACGGGACAGGATACGAATCACATTACGGATCTCTTCATCACGTCCGATGACCGGATCCAGTTTCTGGTCTCTTGCTTTTTCAACAAGATCCTGACCGTATTTATTCAATGTATCATAAGTTGCTTCCGGATTGTCAGAAGTTACTCTCTGATTTCCCCTTACTGTTGACAGCGCATGGAGGAAACCCTCTCTGCTGATGCCATATTCACGGAAAATCTGCTTCAACTCACGGCTTGCATACTTCAGCATTGCAAGAAACAGATGCTCAACAGAGACATACTCATCTCCCATCTGCTTTGCTTCATCTTCTGCATGGATCAGCACATTATTCAAGTCCTGACCGACATAAGCCTGACCTCCCTGCACCTTCGGTCTCTTGCCGATTGCCTGCTCGATACTGTTAATAAAGAGCTGGCCCTGAATGTTCATCTTCTCAAATAATTTTAAAATCAGACTGTCATCCTGTGTCAGCAGCGCATACAGCAAATGCTCCTGCGCCAGTTCCTGATTCCCGTTATCCGCAGCAATCTTCTCACAGTTCTGAACTGCCTGTAATGAATTCTGTGTAAATTTATTGATATTCATGGTCTTTCCCTCCTTTGAACCATAAATTTGTTCACAAGTTAACGTGAAGTCAAACACGGATTCCTGTTGCATTCACAGATCTATGTTACTCTGTGAAATCACTTTTTCTCTGTGTTCTATTAGGAATATAGCACGTATTGTTAGCACTGTAAAGAGTCGAGTGCTAATTCTTTTCTAAAATTTTTGTGAAGTCTGAATTTTTACTACATTAACTCCTCGCACACCTCACAATATTTTCCGGAATAAATGCTTCCCTTTTCCCAAATAAAATCAAAGTCGTGCTGCATCTTAAAATCTGAAAGCTGGATTTCTTTCAATATTCCTTTTTCTAATTCTTCTTCCACTGCCACCTTGTACATAAATGAGATTCCACAATCCTTTTTTAAGAACCTGATAATTGTATGCATATTTTCTACTTCAACATAATGTTCAAAATCCCGGATTTTCATTCCTCTGGCCATCAATAATTCTTCCAGAATATTTCTTGTCCCGGATCCGGCCTCTCGAACAAGTAATCTTTCATGAAGAAGTTCTTTCATCGAGTCTGGTATCCCTGCCTCGAATTTATGATCACTCGCGCAGACTGCAATATAATCTTCCGTACTATATCTTCTATGCTCATAATTCTCTTTCGGATAATTTCCCTCTACTAAAGCCATGTTGATAGTTCCCTGATCAAGTAATGTTAATAGCTGTGTCGTATTTCCGTAATGAATATGAAGATTCATCTCCGGATACCGCAGTAAGAAGTCTGCCAGCTTATCAACAATCGCATATTCTCCGATCGTCATTGTAACCCCCAGTGACAGTGACTCTTCTTTCTGTTCTTTTCCTTTTATCTCTTGCTTGAGCACCAATTGATCATTTTTCATCGTCATCAGCCGTTTCTTAAGTATTTCCCCGGCCTCTGTCATATAAAGCTGCTTATTATGATAGGAAAATAGTCTGGCATCGTATTCTTTCTCAAGGAAATGTATATGCTGTGATACTGCCGGCTGTGTAATATGTAATCTTCTGGCTGCTTCTGTAAAGTTCATTGTCTCACAAACCATAAGAAATGTTTCTGTTCTAAAATCTAACATTCTCTTGTCCCCTTCCTTTTTTCCCACCTAATTCGACGGATTATCAATAAGACATTTTTATGCTTTAATAAAATTATATAATTTTTTATTATTGTTTGCCAGTGTTATAATCTATAATTGTTTCATAAAAATACGGTTGCTGACGCACGTAGTGCCGACAGTAACAAAAGACTTAAGAGAGGAAACTATCATGAATTTTATTCAGAAAAATTTCAAAGGAATTCTGGTCTGCTTTCTGATCGCCGTTCCATCCTGGCTGATTGGAAAAGCATTTCCGGTAATCGGCGGACCGGTCATTGCAATTCTCGCCGGAATGGTGATCACCTGCTTTTGGGCTGAAAAAGGAAACGCTGAATCAGGAATCAAATGGACTTCTAAAATCATTTTACAGACAGCTGTTGTACTGCTTGGATTCGGTATGAATCTTGGAGTCATCCTGCAGACGGGAAAGCAGTCTCTTCCTATTATCATCAGCACGATTTCTACATCTTTGCTCATTGCATGGCTGTTGCGCAAGGTACTGAACGTTCCTTCCAACACATCAATCCTGGTTGGCGTCGGTTCTTCCATCTGTGGAGGTTCTGCGATTGCTGCCACAGCGCCGGTCATTGACGCTGATGACACTGAGGTTGCACAGGCGATTTCTGTTATCTTTTTCTTCAATGTTATCGCTGCCGTACTTTTCCCGGTGCTTGGAAATGCACTTGGCTTCGACACAACAAGCGGAAATGCTTTCGGTGTCTTTGCCGGAACTGCGATCAACGATACTTCATCCGTAACTGCTGCCGCTTCCACCTGGGACAGCATGTGGAATCTGGGAAGTGAAACACTGAATACCGCTGTCACCGTCAAATTGACTCGTACTCTTGCAATCATTCCGATCACACTTGTACTCTCACTGATTCGTGCGAAATCAGCTGCAAAAGACGGGAAGTCTTCCGGTAAGTTCAGCCTGAAGCGTGCATTTCCAATGTTCATCCTGTACTTCATCATCGCGGCTGTCATTACAACTGTATGCATGAGCCTTGGTGTAAGCGCAGATACATTTGCTCCGCTGAAAGAACTGTCTAAGTTCTTCATTATCATGGCTATGGCTGCGATCGGTCTGAACAGCAATGTTGTTAAACTGATCAAATCCGGTGGAAAACCAATCCTTCTTGGAGCTTCCTGCTGGGTTGGAATCACAGTAGTCAGTCTTGCAATGCAGCATGTAATGCATATCTGGTAGAATAAAATTTATTTGGCAGATACGCCACACCGACGAAATGCGTAACATTTCGGATGTTGGTTCTGAACATTTACATTGATTTTTTTGTTACAACAGATGTATAATCTTCTTTGACTTTAAAATCAAGGAGAAAACAGATATGAATAGTAAATCAAATTCTCAGGCGATGGAAACGGAAAAGATTCCGCGCCTTCTGGCACAGCTTGCAATCCCTGCGGTTGTTGCCCAGATTATCAATCTTCTATATAACATTGTAGACCGAATCTATATCGGACACATTTCCGGTGTTGGAGCCGCGGCATTAACCGGCGTTGGATTATTTACACCGATCCTTATGCTGATCAACGCTTTTGCTATGCTTGCAGGTTCCGGTGGTGCTCCGCGTGCTGCGATCTCTATGGGAAAGAAAGATAATAAAACAGCCGAAAAAATCCTTGGAAACTGTTTTGCACTTCTCATCTTTATGGCTGTAGTGCTTACTGTAGTGTTCTTTGCTTTTGCACCACAGCTGCTGACACTGTTTGGTGCCAGTGATAAGACACTTCCTTATGGAGTTGCTTACGCAAGGATCTATATTCTCGGAAGTATCTTTGTCCTGATCGTAATGGGCATGAACCCATTTATCACAACACAGGGATTTGCCAAGATCAGTATGATGACAACTGTGATCGGTGCCGTGATCAACATCGTCCTCGATCCGATTTTTATCTTTGTATTCAACCTCGGTGTAAGAGGCGCAGCACTTGCCACTGTTTTGAGTCAGGCTGTCGGTGCGATCTGGATTCTTCGTTTCTTATCAGGTAAGAAGACAATCCTTCATCTTAGAAAAGAAAACTTCCGATTACAGAAAGACATTATTTTACCATGCCTTGCGCTTGGTATCTCTACTTTTGTCATGCTGTCTACAGAGAGTATTCTGTCCATCAGCTTTACTTCCAGCCTTTCAAGATACGGTGGTGACCTTGCTGTCGGAGCCATGACAATTATTACAAGTGTCAGCCAGCTTGCCACATTACCGCTACAGGGAATCTGTCAGGGTGGTCAGCCGATCATGAGTTACAACTTCGGTGCCGGTAATAAAGATCGTGTAAAAAAAGCATTCTTTACACAGTTTAAAGTCTGTACGATCTTCACGGGCTGTTTCTGGCTGATCATGCTACTGTTTCCGAAGTTATTTGCCGGAATCTTCTCAAACAATACTGACCTGATCACCTACACTGCATGGGCACTGAGAATCTATATGGCGGGTATTTTCTCCCTAGGATTCCAGGTTGCATGCCAACAGAGTTTTATGGCATTGGGACAGGCAAAAGTCAGTCTGCTGCTTGCCTGCTTAAGAAAGCTGATCCTGCTGATTCCGCTGATCTTTATCCTGCCACTCTTCATTCAGGACAAAGTATTTGCAGTATTTCTTGCAGAACCGATCAGTGATATTGTAGCTGCCGCGATTACAACGATCACGTTCATGACTCGATTCAACAAGATTCTTGACAGAGGCAGCAAAATGAAAACCGCACAGTAAATTTTAGTAACTGTTCTATCTAACTATAATTAAGAAAGTACTGAAATTCATTGACGAATCATAAATCGATGAATTCCGGTACTTTTTTAATTTTCTTTCGCTTCTGTAGACTAACATTCTTAATTTACATTATTCCTATTGACAAAATATGTTTTATAGCATATACTCTTGTCTAACTTATAAACATACCTTTCCAGTAGGTTTATAGACTTTCATTTTCAGAAAGATACCGGACAATTAACATTTTACAAAAAGAAAGGAACATCATGAGAAAAAACAAACTTGGAATCTTTACAATCTCAGCTTTTCTCGTTGGATTGGTTATCAGTGGACAGGTCACTTCCGCCCAGCTGAATCAAAAAGAAACTGAATCAACCGTAACCTACACGATTGGATATCTCCCGATCACACATGCGCTTCCTGTA
>ERZ1034763.791-NODE-791-length-12462-cov-4.574111_pt1 | contig 12462 bp, 9 predicted proteins | sample MGYA00520701_ERZ1034763 | MGnify/ENA primary metagenome ERZ1034763 (study PRJEB33766, sample SAMN09781707) | gut metagenome | biome: gut microbiome | host: Homo sapiens | place: Madagascar | study: EMG produced TPA metagenomics assembly of the PRJNA485056 data set...
CTTCTACCAAGCATTATTCCAGCAAAGAATAAACTGTACAAAAAGAAGCCACCACTTATAATTGCCATAAGCCAATTAATTTCATATTTATAATCTTTATCATCAGATAATATTATTCTTGATTTCGTGACATATTTTGAAAGGTATAATTCTTATTACTTATAATAGCAATAGAAAGCGTTGCCAGTGGAAAACACTCTTCACCTCCCTTTCGATTTACAGATTTAATATAGCCACGCTCGTAATCCTCCCTGCAATAAAGAAGTTTCTTTTTTTCATCAAATAACTGAATTACTTTTTCGCAAACACTTTCCAAATTATAAGCATCAGAAATGATAACAAAATCATCTCCCCCTACATGCCCTAAAAATTCATCATTCTCACAGGCTTCCTGCATGGACTTTGCAACTGTGCGAATCATACTGTCCCCTTCTTTAAATCCGTATGCATCGTTATATGCTTTAAAATTATCAAGGTCAAGGTAAGCTATTGAAAATGGTTCTTTCTGACTCACACATTGTTCCATTCTTTTTTCAATCTGGCGATTTCCCGGAAAACCAGTTAATGGATTTGCCTCTTCTGCCCGGTTAAGCTGTATATTAATGGCAGTTTCCAACAGATTTTTCACACTGACTCTTCCTTTGTATTCATCCAGATGAGTCACTACAACATCATCATATAACTGCGCCAGTGGACGTACCATTGCCATCTTCGAGACTACTTCTATCGAAAAGCTCTCATCCACAGCTAAAAATGATTTTTCCATCAAATCCTCCACATATTTCTTTCCATGAAGACTGTATCCATATCTTCCTCCAAAAAGTTCCATAATCCGGGTTCTTGTTAATACACCACAAACTTTATTTTTCTCATCAATTACAGTAACTTCACGAACTTCTGGATGTACCCGCACATAATCAAACACTTCATATCCTCCGGTTCCTTTTTGTGCAGTTTCTTTCTTGCTGCAGATACTTCCAACATTACTCCAGAATGATTTTGGTTGATTAAGATTGCTATATTTATTATAAATAGTTTTAATTTCTTTTCTGATTTTTCCCGGAATATCTTCTATCTTTTCCTGTGGACGTTGCAGATAATACCCCTGCCCAAATTGAATCCCTATCTTTATTAATGTATCCAGTTCCTCTTTCGTTTCAATCCCCTCTGCAATCACCCTGATATTTAAGTTCTGACAAAAAGCCACAATACTTTCCACCATGGAATGCTTTATTGCATCTTTATGAACTCCCCGTATAATCGACATATCTATTTTCAGATAATGTGGCTCCAGGGCACATACCCGTGCCAACCCGGCATAAGCAGTTCCGAAATCATCAATTGCTATCCGATACTGCTGTTTCTTATAATGATTGATAATATTTCGAAAAGTTTCCGCATCATCAATTGATGTCCGTTCTGTTATCTCAAATATAATATCAGATGGTGCAAGCCCATATTTCTTCAGATATTTGCAGGTGATTCCTTCTTTAAATTTTTCATCATGAATTACATTCGGATCTACATTTATAAATAATCTTTTCCCACGCAGTTTTCCATTTCCGGCATGCTTAAGATTCATTTTCCGGCATAATTCTTCCAGTTTCCAGACACAATTCAATTCCTCTGCAATATGAAACATCTGCTCTGTATTAAAAGAACAGTCCGGCAGACTGATTCTGGTTAATGCTTCATATGCATATACATCTCCGGTCTTTAATGATACGATTGGCTGATACACCGGTCTGATACGCTTTTCCTCTAATATGGTAGTAAATTCTTTTTTCTGTTCTCTTGTTACCATTTTTTCCCTTCCTTTTCTTTCCGAAACAATCATATCGTATCTCATAGTAATCTCAAACCAAAGCCAGTAAATTTTATGTAATTTTTCTGTAAATTCACCACCTTTCTTTTAAATATAATAATACTTAAGCGGTCTATAAAGAGCATTTTTCTAAGAATTAGAACCAGCGATCAACTCATCCAGAGTACCAAAATGGTAGCCCATCTCTTCCCACTTTGTAAGTAATTCATCTAATATTTCACCATTGGTCTTTGAAGTATTGTGCAGCAGCACGATAGCTCCCGGATGAATACGTCCGGTAAGTTTTTCAAAGGCCTCTTCTTTTGTTGGCTGATTATCCGGGTCCCAGTCCACATAGGCAAGACTCCAGAAAAAAGTATAATAACCTAATTCTTTTGCCATTTTCAGATTTGACTCACTGTATTTTCCCTGAGGCGGCCGGTAAAATTTAACCATCTCCTTGTCTGTAATCTCTTCATAAAGTAACTTGACATCTTCAACTTCCTTTTGAAATGACGATACATCTGCAATTTCTGACATATCCGGATGATGATAAGTATGGTTTCCTACGGTATGACCTTCTTCCACCATTTTCTTTACCAGATCCGGGCTGGTCTCTAAGAAATGCCCTACCACAAAGAAGGTTGCCTTTACATCATGCTTTTTCAATGCTTCCAGTATCTTCTCCGTATTTCCATTCTCATAGCCGCAGTCAAAGGTCAGGTAAATCACCTTATCATCGCCATTACCAATAAAATATGTATTATATTTCCGCAATTCTTCCGGTGTGGCATTTCCGGTTGGCTGTGTCCCCGATTCACCAAATCCAAGTCCCCAGTTCTCTGTTGTAGATACCACTGCATTTACTCCCAGTAAGCCGCCATTCTGCCAGCTTTTTACCAGCACTGCACTCCCACGGCCTGCACAAAATACCAATGCCAGCATTACCGCTACCGCCAGTATCCTTTTCCATTTTTTCATAAAAAAAAGCCTCATATACTCTTTCTAAAGTATATGAGACTTCTTTTATCTCATGCTTTTCATTTTAGTTCTTTCCGTCATTTACTCTACTGCCTTGAATGCTTCCTCTAAGTCTTCAATAATATCGTCGATATTTTCTGTTCCGATAGAAAGGCGGATGGTATTCGGTTTGATTCCCTGCTCTTCTAATTCTTCTGCACTAAGCTGGGAATGTGTGGTTGATGCAGGATGAATCACCAGAGATTTTACATCTGCAACATTTGCCAGTAAGGAGAAGATTTCCAGATTGTCGATGAAATCTTTTGCCTTTCTGTCATCACCTTTGATTTCAAAGGTAAAGATAGAACCGCCACCGTTCGGGAAGTATTTCTTATATAATTCCTGCTGCTTTGGATCTGTACTTACTGCAGGATGATTTACACGCTCTACCTGTGGATGGTTATTTAAGAACTCTACTACCTTCAATGCATTCTGTACATGACGTTCTACTCTTAAGGATAATGTCTCTAATCCCTGTAAGAAGATAAACGCATGGAACGGAGATATTGTTGCTCCTGTATCTCTTAATAAAATTGCACGGATCTTTGTCACGAATGCTGCTGGTCCTACTGCTTTTGTAAAGCTGATGCCATGATAGCTTGGGTTTGGTTCTGTTAAAGATGCAAATTTTCCACTTGCCTCCCAGTCAAATTTTCCGCTGTCTACGATAACTCCACCAATTGTTGTTCCGTGTCCACCAATGAATTTTGTTGCAGAATGTACCACGATGTCTGCGCCATACTCAATCGGACGAACCAGATAAGGTGTTGCAAAAGTGTTATCTACGACTAATGGAATCTTGTGTGCATGTGCTACTTTTGCGATGGCTTCAATATCAGCTACGTCTGAGTTAGGATTTCCTAATGTCTCAATATATAATGCTTTTGTATTGTCTTTGATTGCTGCTTCAAATGCTTCCGGCTCCGGCTCAACGAAGGTTGTTGTAATGCCGTACTGTGGAAGTGTATGCTCCAATAGGTTATAAGAACCACCATAGATATTCTTTGCAGCTACAATATGGTCACCATTCTGTGCAAGATTTTCAATCGTATAAGTAATTGCTGCTGCTCCGGATGCTACTGCCAACGCTGCAACTCCACCCTCTAATGCTGCAATTCTCTTCTCAAATACATCTTCTGTCGGGTTCGTAAGTCTTCCATAAATATTTCCTGCATCTGCAAGACCAAATCTTGCTTCCGCATGATCGCTGTTGCGGAATACATAGGATGATGTCTGATAAATAGGTACTGCTCTTGCATCTGTCACCGGATCCGGATTTTCCTGTCCTACATGTAACTGTAAAGTTTCAAATTTTAAATTACGTTCTGCTCTGCTTTTCTTTGTGCTCATCTTCTTTTTCTCCGTTCTGTTATTTATTTCTGTCACTCTGATGTTACATCAGATTTTTTCTATTCTACTGCAAATTACTCTGTAAATAAAGCTGTCGAATAATATCTGTCTCCATTGTCCGGTAATAAAGCTACAATTGTTTTTCCTTTATTTTCCGGTCTCTTTGCCAGTTCGATTGCTGCATAAGCTGCTGCTCCGGAAGAAATTCCTACTAATACACCCTCTTTGTGTGCGATTTCTTTTGCCACACGGAAGGAATCTTCATTTTCTACCGGAAATACCTCATCATATACTTTGGTGTTTAATACATCCGGTACGAATCCTGCACCGATACCCTGAATCTTATGTGCTCCACTCTTACCTTCGGATAATACCGGTGAAGATGCCGGCTCTACTGCTACAACTTTAACATCTGCTTTCTGCTCTTTTAAGTATTCACCGGTTCCTGTTACGGTTCCACCTGTACCAACTCCTGCTACGAAGATGTCTACTGCTCCGTCCGTATCTTTCCAGATTTCCGGTCCTGTTGTCTCTTTGTGTACTTTTGGATTCGCAGGGTTTACAAACTGTCCAGGGATAAAGCTGTTTGGAATCTCTTTTGCAAGTTCATCTGCTTTTGCAATTGCACCTTTCATTCCTTTGCTTGCCTCTGTCAGAACAATTTCTGCACCGTAAGCCTTTAAGATGTTTCTACGTTCAACACTCATGGATTCCGGCATAGTAAGAATGATACGGTATCCCTTGGCTGCTGCGAGTGCTGCAAGACCAATTCCTGTATTTCCGGATGTCGGCTCGATAATAACAGAACCTTCTTTTAACTGTCCTTTTGCTTCTGCATCTTCAATCATTGCTTTTGCGATACGGTCCTTTACGCTTCCTGCCGGATTGAAATATTCCAGTTTGAAAAGTAATTTTGCTTCTAAGTTATACGCCTTTTCTAAATTAACTGCCTCAATTAATGGTGTATTTCCAATCAGTCCTAATGTTCCTTTATAAATGTTTGCCATGATAATAATCTCCTTTTCCCTAAATTCATATATTTCCTATCTGTTTGATATGGATTAAGTATAATATAAAACGATGTGTACCAATTGTCAAGACTTTTTTCAAATAAATTATTTAAAATATTTTGTTTTATTGGTACACATCGACCTCGTCCATTTAAATGACATAATCGCTGCTGATATCCTGCTGCCATTCCATCAAATCCTCTAACGTATACTTGTCTACTACACTCTTAATCGCATCGTTTAATTCTTCCCAGATACGAAGTGTTACACATTCTGACTGACGCTCACAGGTGTTCACCTCATCCTCAAGACACGATACCGGTGCAAGGCTTCCTTCTACCTGACGTAATATCATCCCTATCGTATATTCCTTCGGTGTCTTTGATAAACGATATCCTCCCTGTGGACCTCTGATGCTCTTAACAAACCCTGCCCGTACCAGTGTAGAAATAATCTGTTCCAAGTATTTCATGGAAATATCCTGACGTTCCGCAACATCTTTAAGACGTACCGGTTCAACTTCATCATTCATTGCTATATCAAGAAGAAGTCGGACAGCATAACGTCCCTTTGTTGAAATCTTCATACTGTACCTCCATTTCTATTTGTCTATGGGTACAGTATATTCCTTTTTTCCTACTATGTCAATAGGAATATATTGTTTTTAATATTCTTCCTCTTCTTCACCCTCAGAGATGTCGTTCTTCGGCTTCTTTAAGCCTTCAATGACAATGCCATTCTTCTCAGCATAATCCCATAGTGCAGCATGAATACCTTCTTCTGCCAGAAGGGAACAATGCACTTTAACCGGTGGAAGTCCGTCTAATGCTTCCATTACTGCTTTATTGGTTACAAGTAATGCTTCCTGTACGGTCTTTCCCTTTACCAGCTCTGTTGCCATACTGCTGGTTGCAACTGCAGCACCACAGCCAAAGGTCTTAAACTTGCAGTCCTGAATCACACCATTATCATCAATATCAAGATAGATTCGCATGATATCACCGCATTTTGCATTTCCTACCGTTCCTACTCCGCTGGCATTTTCAATCTCTCCTACATTTCTCGGATTCTGAAAATGATCCATAACTTTTTCACTATACATAATCGTTACTCCTTTTCTTCTCTATTACTGCTGGTTCTTTACAAAATCTTCGTATAACGGTGACATGCTGCGTAAATGTGCAACAATCTCTTTGATTGCGTCTACCGTGGTGTCAATCTGCTCTTTGGTGGTATCTGCGCCTAAAGTCAGGCGAAGTGAGCCATGTGCAATCTCATGTGGCAGACCAATTGCCAGCAATACATGAGACGGGTCTAAGGAACCGGAAGTACATGCTGAACCGGAGGATGCACAAATCCCCTTCATATCTAACATAATCAGCATGGATTCTCCCTCCACAAAACGGAAGCATGCATTGACATTATTGGCAAGACGATGCTCTCTGTCTCCATTGATTTTCACATATGGGATTTCCTTTTCAAAACGGGAGATCATATAATCTCTCAATTCTCTTTCTCTTGCAGTACGCTCTTCCATGGAAGCAAATGCCAGTTCTGCAGCTTTACCGAAGCCTACGATTCCCGGTACATTTTCCGTTCCGGCTCTTCTCTTTCTCTCCTGTGCACCACCATGTACAAAGGAGCGGATTTTTACACCTTTTCTGATATAGAGGAAACCGATTCCCTTTGGTCCATTTAATTTATGGCCACTGCTGCTTAACATATCAATATTCATTTCATCTACCTGGATTGGCTCCTGACCAAATGCCTGTACTGCATCAGTATGGAATAAAACTCCATGTGCCCTGGCAATTGCACCAATCTCTGCAATCGGCTCGATGGTGCCGATTTCATTGTTGGCAAACATAATAGAAATCAGAATGGTATCCGGACGGATTGCTGCTTCCACATCTGCCGGATTGATACGTCCATTCTCATCCACATCAAGATAAGTTACCTCAAAGCCCTGTCTTTCCAACCATTCACAGGTATGAAGAATTGCATGATGCTCAATCTTACTGGTGATGATATGTTTTCCTTTTTCTTTATAAGCTTCTGCTGTTGCTTTCAGTGCCCAGTTATCAGATTCACTTCCACCTGCCGTAAAATATATTTCTTCCGGTTTCGCACCGATTCCTGCTGCAATAATATCTCTGGCCCTTGTTACTGCCTTGCGGCTTTCCTCACCTAATGCATAAATGGTAGATGCATTTCCATAATACTGGGTAAAATAAGGAAGCATTGCCTCCACTACCCGCTCGTCCGTTCTTGTTGTTGCCGCATTGTCCAGATAGATTAATTCCATCGGTTTTCCTCCTTTATCAATTTGCTTTATCAGCTATTTTCGTCCTATTTCCAAGTAATTCAGTCGGAACTAAGAATAACACCTTAGGAATAGTATGTCAATCTTATGCCTGGATTTATTCCTTTTGTACTTTTATTTATCCAAGAGGGTTAAAAGGGGAAAGGGCAGCTTTCGCTGCCCTTTCCATCTATCCTCTTATTTCAGACGATATACATTATAAAAACTAAACTCTCCTGTTTGCAGTTTTGCTCTGCTTAGACTCTTTTACGTCTTCTGTAAAGTACAACTACCGCTGCTCCTGCAACGAATAACAATACTACCATGCATGCAATCGGAGTATTATCTCCTGTCTTAACCTGCTTCTCTGCTGTTACAGCTGCTGTTGTAGTAGGTGTTGCATTCGGAGTTGTAGATGCTGCTGGTTTCATATCTGTATTGCTAAGTACAATAACATACTCAGATGCATGTGAGAATTTGAAATCAACGGTTCCGTCTGCATTTACCTTTACAGCCTGAACATATTCTAATGCTCCGGTCTTTTCATTATAATAGTAAAGGTTTGCATATTTTCCACTGTTCTCTGCACCAACGTTGACACGAAGTGTAGCATCAAATCCAAATGCTCCGTCATGTGCCAGTGAAAGTTCAATGGTCTTGTTGTCTCCAGCTAATGCTTTAATCTTATCAGCCGGGATGCTGCTCTTACCTACGGTTACACCGAGGTCTATTGCATCTTTTAATTTACTTACAATGTTCTTTCCGTTTACAATCCAGCTTACGTTGTCGCTCAGCTTGAAGGTAATGGTAATATCTTTTCCAATCATGCCATTGAATACTTCTGCCGGAACTTTTGTGGTATCTGGCATTGTAACACGAATGTTAGTTCCATCGTCAACTTTTCCGATTGTATCAATTACTTCTTCGAAGTCTTTTCCAGGAACAGTAATGTCAAGATTGATCTTATCTTCCTGTTTTTCTTTGGTCAGTACAATTGTACCGCCATCTTTTGCTGCCGGAATGCTTACTGTTACAGTCTTGTCTGCTGATACAGTATACTCTTTTCCATCATAAAGGTTCTCCATCTTGCTTCCTGCCTCTGCGCTTACTGGAATAGTAACCTCAGTGGCTTTTTCTTTGATATTCATTCCTACATATAATGTAGTATCACCATAGCTTCTTGCGATTACATCATAGCCATCTTCATCTGATGAAATAACTGATGTTCTGCTTCCTCTTGCAAATACATCTGTGTATGCGTTACGGATTGAAAGCATGGTCTTGTAATGATTGTAAATGCTATTGCTGTCTGCCTTCTGTGTTTCTAACTCTGTCCAGTCAAAGTCACGACGATTTGTCTGGTATGGCCAGTCATTAGCGCCTGCCTGACCAAGCTCATCTCCATAGTAAATAACCGGCTGACCCTTGGCTGTAATCTGAAGAGTAGCAGCTACCTTCATCAGGTTATAAGCCTCTTCCTCTGAAAATCCACTCTTATCTACAAGCTTGTACTGAAGAGTATCCTCATCATGGCTGTTTAAGAAATTACCCATTGTTGCTGTATTATTTAGTACACCATTACGCTTTAACAATGAGTTTTCAACAGTAGAAATCTTTCCACCTACAAAATCCTTTGCAAAATCATTGAAATCGAAGTCAAGGAGTGCATCCATGCTTCCTGTTCCAAGCTCTCCGGCTGTATTAGCATATCCGGCTCCAGAGTACTCTCCAATCATCTTGAAGTCTGGATTTACTTTTGTAAGAGAATTCTTGAAAGCTGACCATGTAGTAGAATCAACATGCTTTACAGTGTCTACACGATAATAGTCAATGTCAAATTTATCCATCCAGTCGGTCTGCCATTCAATCAACTGGTCTCTTACTTCTGCATCCTCAGTTACGAAGTCCGGAAGGTCTGAAAGTGCATCTTGCTTGTCATCTCCTGAAACAGTATTGTCGCTGTCACGAAGCATCTTTATTGCATTTCCATCCTCACCTGTGAGAATATTATTGAAGTAATTCTCTGTGCCATAGCCTGCATGGTTCAATACCACATCAACCATAAGCTTCATTCCACGGCTGTGGGCAGCTTCAATAAGTGCTGCAAACTCTTCCTCTGTTCCAAGGTGTTTATTAAGCTTTGTGAAGTCACTAGCCCAGTAACCATGATATCCATACGTATCCATACCTGTCTTTGCGTCAGGCTGGTCATCTGTGATATTCTCTACTATTGGTGTAATCCAGATGGTATTTACACCTAAATCCTTGAGATAGTCAAGCTTCTGTGTTAATCCTGCGAAATCTCCACCATGATAGCTTGAACCACCCTTATCGCTTGTATCGTAGTCTCCTACTCCATAAGCATCATTGTTGCTTGTATCTCCATCGAAGAAACGGTCAGTTACGGCAAAGTAAATTACTGCCTCATCCCAGTCGAAATCTCCATCCTTCTTGTCTCTCTCTGTTACTGTAACATTTGTGCTTGTTCTATATACATTTCCGTATATATCCTTTACAGTTACCGGAAGGGTCTTATCTCCAGTAGTTGTAGTATCAAGACATGAAATTGTTGCTTCCATTAATTCTGGGTCAATTGCATAAGTGCTACTTAAGCCAAGTGCGCTTAAATCTACTGTTGCTGTAGCCACTTCAAATCCAGACATATCTGCACCTTCAGCAGGATTTGTCTTTATTGTCAATACGTTATTGTCATTGTAATCCATAGAGGACTGAGATAATTCTGCTGTAATAGCTGCATCAAACTTCTTATAGTAACGATAGCTGCATGTCTTTCCATCATAATCTTTTGTCTCCGCATTATATGCGTCAAGCTTCTCTACACCATCTACTGTGTAGTAGTAACAGTAATCTCCTGTTGTGATGTCAGTTAAGTCATAGCTAAATCTTTCATTTGCAGCATCATAAGTCATTGCATGCTCTACGCCATTTATTGTAACACTTACTTTATCTGCAATAGATTCCTGTGTGTTATCGGCAGCAAGCACCTCATCATCTCTGTAATAAAAATGAATCTGTCCGTTCTCGCCATCCAATACACATCCAACATTTGATGGAATAACCTCAGTGATTCCCTCACCCTGTACGAATTTTGCTTTTACAACATTCTGATTTGCCGGTACACTCACATAATGGTCTCCACCATCTTTATCAGCCCAAGCATCATCTGCTGTGCTTCTTCTCATACAGAAAGATAACATCATATCTGCTGTAGTATCTTTTACTGGAATCTTGGCTACCATCTTGCCGTTCATTTCCTGAAGGTTAATAGTAACTTCACTTCCAAATCCACTGTTCCATGTAAAGATATTCCAACCATCATAGTCACCAGCTGGTCTGTCATATTCTACCATTACATAACGCTCTCTTGGCGCTACAAGCTCTGGAATGCTTGTGTAAGCTTTTTTGCTGTTTGATGTAATGTAAAGAGTTACATTTTCATCTTTGGCAGTGTTGTCATATGAAATTGTATCATTCTGCCAAGACCATGTATCACCATAGTTCTTTGGAATAATACGAATATTTTTATAATATGGAAGCTTTACAGTAGCTTTAAGCCATGTATTTCCATCGGATAACTGCTCTGTTCCAGAAAAATTATAAAGAACTCCATCAGCTCCGTCATCCTCCCAAATCCACAGAGAACTTGCATCTGCTGCCATATGACTTGCAATGAAATCATGATAGTAAATAGTATAAGTATAAACTTTATCTACTACCGGAATGGTAATATCTTTTGTTGTTCCGTTATATGATGCTCGAATAGTTACATCTGTTCCTTTATATGAGGTTGGAACCTTAAGTGTTGCTCCACTTACTGTGATGCCTTCTGAAACAGCAGTATAAGTTACATCTACACCTTCAGTCTTGCTTCCCTGTTCATCACCTGCGTAATAGGTTCCTGTTGCTGGAAGTGCAACATCTACTCCTTTTTCTACCTGTGCTGGTGTTTCAACATCCAATGCCTCAATATAACTAATGGTTACATCTGTCTTTTTATTAGCATCTGTCTTGTCCAGCTTCATGGTAATGTCTGCCGGTGCCTTCACTTCCAGCTGGATATTACTTCCACCTGCGCCCTGCGCCCATGCTTTGTTCCAGCCATTTAAAGCAGCATCTTCCAAAATCTTATATTCATAAGTTTTCGCCGGAACATTCTTAATAGAAATGCTGTATTCATTCTCGTTTGTTTCAGATTTCACAAAGTTTGGTGTTGCGCTTGCATCCCAACCTGTTCCAGGAAGTGTTCCTACCAGGAGGAAGGTTGTCTCAGTCTCTGGTAAATCAGGAACTGGTGTATTTCCTTCTGCGTCAAGGTAGTATGCAAAGCTTTTTCCACCATCTTTTGTAATATAGTAAACATCAGTAGGTGTATCCCCAGTATACTGTGTTAACTTTGGATCATTTGCAGGATTCTTTGTATTTCCAGTATTCTGAAAATCTAAGAACTGAAATCCTGTTGCATCTGTTTTGACAGTAAGATAATAATCTTTGTCGCCATTTGTATTTGTTGTTGTTCCTTCACTGAAGAAATAAGCTTTTGCTCCTCCCCATGTTGGAATTTCTTTTGATTCTCCACCGTTCGCATCATTGCTCACATAAAGCAAATCCTTGCTATTTCCCCAGAATTGTACCGCTGGCTGTGTCCAGCCCCAATTACTTGGTTCCATAAAGTGAATAGTTACATTCATCGGATTTGAAGCTGCTTTGGTAAGCATACTATTTCCGATTGCCGGAACCATAGTCACAATCATGGCAAGTGCTAGTACCATACTGAAGATTCTGCTTACAATACCATGTTTCTTGTGAAAGCGTTCTTTTAACTTTCTCATCTTTCCCTCTCCTTTTCGTCGTTTCATTTTATATTTCCCTGCGATTACGTTTTCCCTCTGAATACGTTTTCGCAGTTTTTCGATAATTAATTATATTCTAAATTTTTTACTTTCGCTATCCGCAAA
>ERZ1034763.792-NODE-792-length-12456-cov-3.459479_pt1 | contig 12456 bp, 10 predicted proteins | sample MGYA00520701_ERZ1034763 | MGnify/ENA primary metagenome ERZ1034763 (study PRJEB33766, sample SAMN09781707) | gut metagenome | biome: gut microbiome | host: Homo sapiens | place: Madagascar | study: EMG produced TPA metagenomics assembly of the PRJNA485056 data set...
TCTGGCAAAAAAAGCCGGGGAAGTGGTTTTGGAAAAAAGATACTGCGAGGAAAATGAGATCCATGTGGGAGATAAGATAAAGATCGCGGGAACTTCTTATCAGGTGGTGGGCATCGGTTCCACACCGGATTATGACGCGCCATACCGCAATCTGTCGGACAGCAGTGTAGAGAGCAGTCAGTTTGGCACGGCGTTTGTAACGGCGGATGCCTATGAGACACTGCAAAGATCCGGGCAGAGCGAAAAGGCGGAACAGTATCAGTATGCTTACCGGTTAAATGGAAAAATGACGGATGACGTATTCAAAGAAAAGGTAAAGAAACTTGCGTTTACACCAGAGGAAGTGGAGGATCCGTATTTTACAGAGTACTGGGACAGAACCGCAGGAAAAAAAGAGGATATGGAAAACGGCATCCAGGATCTTTTTACGGGCGCGGAAGAATTAAACGACGCGCTTATGGAGCTGTCAGCGCACAATGAGGATCTTACCGATGGCGCGGGCGAGATCTTTGACGCGTTCCTTAAAGAGGCAAACAGCGGGCTTTTGCCGTATGGTCTGCCGAAGACACTGACCGAGGATAATTTTGAAGCAGTGTTAGAAGATATGAAGGCGGATTCAGACAATGCGCTGTTTCGTCTGAAATTGAACTCCATACGGGATGAGTTAAAGGCATTAAAGTCCTATAAGGATGGAGTTGTCAGCTATACCGACGCGGTGGGAGAGACTGCGGACGGGAGTACAGAGTTAAAAGACGGGATCTCGGAATTAAAAGAGCAGTCCGATGAACTGTTTGATACTTATTTTAAGGTAGAAACGAACAACCTCACATTTTTCCTTTCCGCCGATGAAAATCCGAGAATCGGTGCGGCGGCGGACGATCAGCAGATCAACAAATTCGCGGGACTGGTCGCAGGCGTCATCATCATGATCCTGTTCACCTATGTGATCTCCGTGTTTATCATCCATGGGATCGAAAAGGAGAGCAGCGTGATCGGCGCGCTCTATGCGCTTGGCGTGACGAGAAAAGATCTGATTTTTCATTACCTTTCGCTCCCGGTAATGGTGACCTTTTTATCCGGGCTCATCGGTACGGTGATCGGATTCAGCAAGTGGGGCATTCCGGTACAGATGCAGGACTGCTATAACTATTTTTCCGTACCACAGATGCCGGTCGTATTCCCGCCGTATCTTCTGGTATACAGCCTGATCATGCCGAGTCTGGTCGCGGTTATTGTCAACTGTCTGGCCATCTGGAAACATCTTTCCAGACCGGTGCTCGCAATGTTGAAAAAAGAGCAGAAAGAGAGCAGGATCAAAAATCTCGACCTTGGAAATATGGGCTTTGTGAGCCGGTTCCGCATCCGTCAGATGCTGCGTGAATACCGGAGCGGATTTGCGGTCATCCTCGGGATGTTCATTTCACTGCTGATCTTAATGATCGGCGTGGACTGTTATGCGCTTTGCGAACATGTCAGAACCGGAAGCATCGAGGACACAAAATACGAGTACATGTACACCTACAAATATCCGGATGAGACAGTCCCGGATGGCGGTGAGGCGGCATACGCGAAAACCTTAAAAAAAGAGGTGCTGGGATACAATCTGGATGTCACGGTACTGGGGCTCGAGGAAAACAATCCATATTTTGATGTGACATTGCCGGATGAAAAAAATAAAGTTGTGCTCGCGTCAGCCATGGCGCAGAAATATGGATTGAAAGAGGGCGATGTGTTCGTCTTGCAGGACGGAGATACCGATATGGATTATGCGTTTGAAGTGGCAGGCATCACAAAGTATACACCTGGATTTTATGTGTTTATGGACATTGAACAGATGCGGGAGCTGTTCGGGGAGGACAAGGAATATTACAATGTGGTCTTTTCCGACCATGCGCTCTCCATCGATGCCGGAAAACTCTATGCGACCACGACACGGGCAGAGGTCGAAAAAGCGTCTGGCGTATTTACCAGGATGATGATGCCTATGATCTACATGATGATCGGCGTGTCTGCGTTCATATTTTTCGTGGTCATGTATCTGATGATGAAAGTCATGATCGACCGGTCGTCCTATGGAATATCACTTCTTATGGTATTTGGTTACCGCGGGAAAGAATTAAAGAAACTTTATCTGAACGGGAATTTTTATATGATCGCGGTGGGAGCGGCGATCTGCCTTCCGGTTTCCAAGATCGTGATGAATGCGATGTACCCGTACCTTGTGTCCAATGTTGCCTGCGGTCTGGATCTTGGTCTGTCCTGGCAGATCTACGCCGGCATCTATGTGGCGATCCTGATGTTATATTTTATCATCAATTACCTTTTGGTAAGGCGGCTCGGCAAGATCGTTCCGGCGGAATTTTTGAAAAACAGAGAGTAAAAACCGGCGAAAAAAATTAAAAAAAGTGCACTATCGATTCATTGATTGACATCAAATGAAAGCATTGTATAATAAAAATGAGAATGAACAGAACCTGGAAACAGGCTCTGTTCGCTTACGTTAATTTAGGGAAAAAGAGAGTCAAAAGTAAAACGAAGGAGGGTTCTTTCATGAAAAAGAAATGGATGGAAAGTGCGCTTGCGGTAACCCTTGCATGTATCATGTTTGCCGGGTGTGGACAGAGTGCGCAGACGACAGCTGACGGAGAATCCGTAAGTGCTGATCTCGCGGCATCAGGCACGGAGACGGCAGCAGATGGAACGGAAGCGGAAGCAGACAACGGGAAGGTGACACTGACCGTATGGGCAGAGGAGGCAAATTTTCCGGTGCTGCAGGAGATGATCGACAGTTTTGAACAAAAATACGCGGGACAGGCGGATTTTGACATCCAGCTGGTAGAGAGTGCGGATGCGGAGACAAGAAATAATCTGCTCGGTGATATCCATAACGGCGCGGATGTATTCCCGCTGCCGGATGATCAGTTATCCAGTATGGTTGCGGCGGGAGCGTTGGAGCCGGTCCCGAACGCGGATGAGATCAAGGCGGCAAATTCCGAGGATTCGGTGGCCGCGGCATCGATCAATGATGTTTTATATGCGTATCCGATGACTGCGGATAACGGATATTTCTTATATTATGATAAACGTTACCTGACAGATGCCGATGTGCAGACGATGGACGGGCTGCTTGCGGCGGCACAGGCACAGGGCAAGAAAGTTACGATGGACTGGAGCTCCGGCTGGTATTTGTATGCATTTTTTGGCAATACTGGACTGGATTTCGGTGTCAATGATGACGGAGTGACCAATCATTGTGACTGGAATACGACAGAAGGCGCGATCCGGGGGGTGGATATAGAGGAAGCCATGCTTGCGATCGCGGCAAATCCGGCGTTTGCAAGCTGCACGGATACAGATTTCATGGCAGGTGTTGAGGATGGATCTGTCGTTGCGGGAGTCAGCGGCGTGTGGAACGCTTCTGAAATCAAACAGGCATGGGGAGAAGATTACGGCGCAGCAAAGCTTCCGACTTATACCTGTGCGGGACAGCAGGTGCAGATGTCTTCCTTTACCGGATACAAGATGATGGGAGTAAACGCATATTCCGAACACAAGGAATGGGCATTAAAACTGGCGGACTGGTTTACCAATGAAGATAATCAGATGCTCCGTCTCGAAGAACGTGACCAGGGACCGTCCAACATCAATGCGGCAGCTTCGGAACAGGTAAAAAAAGTACCTGCGATCCAGGCGGTTATCGATCAGGCACAGTACGGTAAGTTACAGCGTGTGGGCAACAGCTTTTGGGATGCGGCAACCGAGTATGGAAACCTGATGGCGACCGGAAATACAGCCGGTGCGGATCCGCAGGAAGTCATGGACACACTGGTAAGCGGCATTACGCAGTCTACAGTACAGTAAGGGGGAACCGAACATGAAAAAGAATGTCAGTACAAAATTTATTATTTTGCTTCCGGTATTTATTTTGGGAATCGTGTCGGTGCTTTCCAACATCGTAGCGGTGATCAACATAAAAAGAGTCAATAACAATGCGACACAGATCGCGAACGGATATATGGAGTGCATCTCAGAACTGGGAGATATCCAGAAGGAAACACTGGACATCCACAGACTGGGACTTTCCCATATCGTTGCAACCGATTTGAATACCATGATCGACCTGGTAAGCTCCATCCGCAGTGAAGAGGATGTCTTAGACGGTTATCTGGATAATTTCAAGGAATATGTCAATGAGGAAAACCAGGCAGATTATGACAATCTGTTTTCCAACTATGACGGCATGAAATATGAACTCGCAAATCTTATGGCATACAGCGCGAACAGTGACAACGAGGCTGCGTATGCGCTTGCAAACGGAACAATCGCGGAGTATTCTTCCGCCATGCAGGAGAGCATTGCGGCGATCCGTGAAAATGTAAACGAGAATGCGGATGTGGCAAAACAGCAGCTGCAGACGGTATATCATACCTCACTTGTGACCGGCATTGTGGCGATCATCATCAGTATCGCGTCTCTTCTGGCGACACTTTTATGCGTGTTCAAGTTAGTCATCCTTCCGCTTGTAAGTACGCAGAAAGAGATCACAAATATCATACAGGATATTGATAAACGGGAAGGTGACCTGACGAGACGTGTGAGCGTATCCGCAAACCAGGAAGTCGCAGCAGTCGGAAATGGCATCAACGTTTTCATGGACAAGCTGCAGGATATCTTTAAGATGATCGTAAGCAACTCCAACAAGATGGAAGAAGTGGTCGGAGAAGTGCGTGACAGCATGGTGACATCAAACGGCAGTGTATCCGATCTTTCCGCACTGACGGAAGAACTTTCCGCCACGATGGAGGAAATGTCCGCAAATGCTTCTGTGATCAATGCCAGTACAGAGTCTGTCAAAGAGGATGTGGATCAGATCGCGGAGCGTACCTCAGAGATCAATGCGTACAGTAAGGAAATGAAAGAACATGCGGATTCCATGGAAGCTTCCGCGCGTGAAAACATGGAGTCTACCGGCGTAAAAGTAAATGAGATCCTCACCGTCTTAAATAAGGCGATCGAAGACAGCAAGAGTGTAAATCAGGTCAACAATCTGACCAATGACATTTTGAATATCGCAAGCCAGACGAATCTGCTTGCCTTAAATGCAAGTATCGAGGCGGCAAGAGCCGGTGAAGCGGGCAAGGGATTTTCTGTAGTTGCGACAGAGATCAGCCAGCTTGCGTCTGCCAGCCAGGAAGCGGCAAACCATATCCAGCAGATCAACCGGATCGTGACCGAAGCAGTAGAAAACCTTGCAGAACACTCCAATGGTCTGGTACAATATATGAATGACGCGATCCTTCCGGAATTTGAGACCTTTGTGACAGCGGGAAATGAGTACCGTGAAAAGGCAACTTATATCGAGAACAGTATGGGAGAATTTACGCAGAAAACAGATGGCTTAAAGAAGACCATGACAGAGATCGCGGATTCCATCAATACGATCGCGCATGCGATTGAAGAGGGTGTCAAGGGCGTAAGCAGTGCCGCTGACAGCACCCAGGTACTTGTCGGTGATATGGAGAGCATTACCCACCATATGGACGAAAACCAGCATATTGCCGCAGACTTAAAGAAAGAGACTGAAATATTCAAAAAGTTATAAGAGGCAGTAAATTGACTCCAAAGACAGTAAGAAAGACCGCCTTCATAAAATCAATACCGATCATGTGCAGTTATCTGTTTGTCGCCATGGCGTATGGCATGATGATGCAGGAAGCAGGGTTTGCATGGTATGACTCCCTGCTTGCAAGCCTTACGATCTATACCGGCGCATTCCAGTTTGTACTGATCAGATTTTTAAGCAGCGGGGCATCCGTGCTCACGATCGCGGTGACCGCGCTGCTTATGAACAGCAGACAGGCTTTTTACAGCCTGTCTTTTGTTGATGAATTTAAAAAAATGGGAAGAAAAATGCCTTACATGATCCATACGATGACGGACGAAACCTATGCGGTGAACTGTACGCTGACCGAGCAGGGGGAAGAACGGCGGGGGATCATGTTTTTTGTTGCGCTGTTTTCGAGATGCTACTGGATGATCGGAGCCGTGGCGGTCGTGTGCCTTTTGATCGTGGGACCGTCGGCATTTATGCTGCCGGCGCTTATCATCGTATCCGGGATCCTGCTGATCCAGGGGAAAAAGGAGGAGGCATGGATGGAGCAGGGAAAAATCATAGGGATCATATTACTTTGCGCTGCGATCACATTTTCCTTACGCGCACTGCCTTTTTTCATGTTTAATGGGAAAAAACAGATGCCGGAAAAAATCACCCGGCTTGGAAAAAATCTTCCTTCGGCGATCATGGCGGTTCTCATCGTATATTGTCTAAAGGATGTCCGTACCGATTTTGGAGGCAGAGGAATCTGCCAGCTGATCGCGGTGGCAGTGGTTGCACTCAGCTATAAATGGAAACATAACACGTTTATAAGTATCATCGCGAGGACAGCATGTTATATGCTCCTGCTTTCAATGTGAAAAATACACAATGATTCTTGCAAAATATATACCATTTTTGTAAAAAAATGACAGTTCCCGACCAGATAGTGTATAATATACGAAAAGTAAAGGGGGCAATACAGATGAGAAAAAAATTGGCAATACTTTGCGGAATATGTGTAGGAACTATGCTGATGGGATGCGGTGCAACGACAACACCGGAGATCATTATGCCGGATGAACCGATGGCTTCAGCTGTCGCGGAAGCAAGTACGGCAAGTGACGCGCAGACGAACGATACGGCAAAATCCGATGATGCGTCAAAGGCAACAACCTCTGGAAACAGTTATACCGTCTATCTGATCACGATGGATCTGACAGACAGTTACTGGCAGTCCATCGATAAGGGATGCCAGGCAGCAGCAAAAGAGATCGGAAATATTACTTATAAATGGATCGGACCGGATTCACATGATGATGCACTGCAGAGCGCATGTATCGATGAAGCGGTGGCAAATGGAGCGAATGCGATCTTGATCGCGGCAAACAGCGCGGATGGTGTCAATGACAGCTTAAAGGCGGCAGCGGATGCCGGCTGCAAGATCGTATATGTGGACAGTGCCGCAAGCTTTGACTGTGTGACAGCGCTTGCTACCGATAATGAAAAAGCAGGACAGACCGCAGGAGAAACCATGATACAGGATTTAAAGGACAATGGTATTGAGAGCGGTACGATCGGCATCATGGGCGTAACACAGGATACCGCATCGTGTGTTGCCAGAGAACAGGGATTCCGTGAGGCGTTTGAGGGAACCGGTTACACACTGGCGGATACGGTATACATGGAGGATGATGCGAGCAAAGTCGCAGCAGCAGTCACAGACGGACTGGGCAGCGGTTATGTAGGATTCTTCGGTACAAATGAGGGAACGACCGTAGCGATCGGTGACGCGTTAAAGGATGCCGGTACTGAGAGCAATGTCGTTGGTTTTGATACTTCGGACGCAGTTCTTTCTCTGGTATCGGATGGCGTTGTTTACGCAACCATGCAGCAGAATCCGGAAGTAATGGGACATGACGGATTGGAGATCGCGATCCAGGCATTAGAAGGAGAATATACGGATACAAATACAAAGACAGATACCGGTGTTACCGTAATCACAAAAGACGCAATGTAAGGAGGAGATCGGAATGAAGGCAAAGTTCAGATTTAAGCAGAAGATGCTGACCTTGTGTTGTGTGCCGTTAGTACTTCTTACCGTTATTTCTGTGGTGATCGGTCTGATACAGTTTAAAGACGGTATGTATAAGGAGACCAAAAACAGTTTGCATTCCAGCGCGATCGCGGCGTTAAATCTCTACGACAGTCAGGGATACGGTGATTACGCGTTAAAAGACGACGGGGATGTCTGGCGTGGAATGAACTTTGATGTTTCCACGGAAACTTTTATCGTAGACGGCTTAAAAGAAAAGACCGGCGTCGATATTACATTCTTTTATAATGATACGGCAGTTATGACCTCCATCACCAATGAGGACAATGCGAGATGGATGGGAATGCAGGCGGGCGACAATATCAAAAACTATACCCTGGCGCAGGGCGCGGAGCTCTGGTACAAAAACATTGTCATTGATGACAAAATGTGCCATGCCTATATTATCCCGATCACACAGTCCAGCGACGGAAGCGTGATCGGCGCGATCATGGCATCCCAGTCGGCAGATGAATTAAACCAGGTTGTAAACCGTTATATCTTTATCAGTGTTGCGGTTTCATTAGTGATCTTACTTGCGGTTATCATCTTCATTTTCTGGTACATCGGCGCACTGACCAAAGTGCTGCACGATGTGAGACGTGTCCTGCTCAAAGTTTCCATGGGTGATCTTTCGGATGACCGTCTGATCAAAACAAAGAGAATGGACGAGTTCGGGGAACTTGCACAGGGAACCGAAAAACTGCGGATCAAGATATCAGAACTTTTATCCGAGACGCAGCTTGGCACCGTCAAATTAAAAGAAGCGGTAGAACGCTTAAATGTCACGTCAGATCAGGTTATTTCCGCGGCGAAAGAGACAAGCTCCAATGTTGAGAAAATCAACACCACGGCAAATGTACAGAGAGACGAGACAAAGAACGCGACAAAAGATGTGGAAATGTCGAATCAGGCGATCAACCTTATGCTGGATCAGATCAAGGATATTGATGAGCTGTCCAATGAGATGGAGCGCTCCGCAAAAGAAAGCCAGCGTATCTTAGAGGGACTTTTGGAGAGCAGCAAAGTTTCGCAGGAGACCGCAAAAGATATCAGCGCTCAGGTGGCAGTCACCAACGAGTCTGTTCAGCAGATCAAGAGCGTGACAGAATACATTACAGACATCGCGGAAGAAACGAACCTGCTCGCGTTAAATGCAAGTATCGAGGCGGCAAGAGCCGGAGATGCGGGCAAGGGATTCGCGGTTGTTGCGCAGCAGATCCAGAAGCTGGCGGAACAGTCGAACAACTCTGCGGCGCAGATCGGTGAAAATATTCAGGAACTGGTCAACAAGACCGAGGGAATCGTAAGTGCCATGGCTATGATCGGTGACACCTTAAAAGCCCAGGAGACAAGCGTAGATCAGACAAAGAAGATTTTCGACGAACTGAGCGAGAGTATTATCAATGTAAACCGCAAAGAATCCGATATGCAAAAGAATGTCGGAGACATGACACAGGCAAAAGAAAACATGTCACAGCTGATCGCAGGTCTTGCAGACTCTGCGGAGGACAGTGCGGCAGTTTCTGAGAATGCGGAGAGCATGACAGAGCAGATGGTTGCCGAGATGGAAGGTCTTGCGTCCTTAACGTCCGATCTTACAGAACTGGCAAATAAATTAAATGAAAACCTTGAGAAGTTCCTGGCATAAGGCCGGATCCTTCTTTTGAAAAATCGCGCAAGCCTGATGTGATGGTCTGCGCGATTTTTGTGTCATGTGTCATGGCGATGGGGCAAATGGATGCCATGCCTGTACAGGTTTCCGTTTGATGCTCGCCGCTGCAACATGGACATCGTAACATGCAGGTTGCACAAAGGGAACTGCGCTTCTATGATACCGTTAAAGGCAATTCTAAAAAAAAGAAGAGAGGATGGTATCAGAAATGAAACAGAAAATAAAAAAGGCAGCAGTTCTTAAAGGCACTGGTGATCTATGTGCCAACAATGGGACTGGTGTTTTTTCTCGTGTTTTTAAGCGGGTTTATCGATCCGCTTGCAAAACATGCGTATCGCGATATTTTTATCAATTATACCGGTCTTTTTGTTATAATATCAGTAGTGAGCCGGATCGTGGATGGAATCAGGAAACGAAAAAAGAATTAAAGGAATCGGAAGATGAAATTTAAAAAGACCAGAGAAGAGAAACTTGCGGAAAATTATGTGGAACTGCATTACCGGACGATGGATGCTGAGGCGCAGGAGGTCGTGGATGCATATGGCAGATACGGGTTCGTCCGGACGACAAAGTCGATGGCAGTCAATATCGGAAAAGTAAAGAGCATTACGAGTGACATCAATGCACGGATACGGCTGCAGCTTTGCAATGAGGAAGAGATTATCATGAATCGGGCTTATAAGAAAGCATTTTATCAGAAGCTCGGGGAATATTGTAAGAAAGCGGGGAAAATAGAATGAAGCCGGGAAAAGAAAAAATAAAGAGTTATCTCAAAACGGTCTGTGTCGTGTATACATGTCTGCTGCTTGGCTGTGTTTTCCTTGCGGACAGACTGGGACTTACACAGATCACAAAAAGCGGGTATCTGGATCTGTTTTTCTCTGTCACGGTGCCGTATGTGATTGGAGCCATCGTTTATTAGGTGTCCTTTTTTCAGGAAATACGAAAAGCAAACCGCATGATCCGGGAAATGCAGTATACGAAACAGCGGTAAAATGGTATAATGACGTCACTTGATAAGGAAAAAGGAGAAGCAGGCAGATGGAACAGGAGACACAGACCACGCACAAGAGGCGTGTACATTATAAAGGAAAATATCCAAAGAAATTTGAGGAAAAATATAAGGAACTGCAGCCGGAAAAATACGGGGACACGATCGCGCATGTCATTGAAAAGGGCAATACACCGGCGGGCATGCACATTTCGATCATGGTAAAAGAGATCCTGGATTTTCTGCAGATCAAACCGGGTGAGATCGGATTTGACGCGACGCTTGGCTACGGCGGACATACGAAGGCCATGCTTGAGCGCCTTGAAGGACAGGGACACATCTACGCGACGGATGTTGACCCGGAGGAATCCGCAAAGACGAAAAAACGACTGGCGGACCTGGGCTTTGGCGAAGAGATACTTACCGTTCGCCTGCAAAACTTCTGCACGATCGATGAGATCGCAAAGGAAGTCGGCGGCTTTAATTTTATTCTGGCGGATCTCGGCGTGTCTTCCATGCAGATCGACAATCCGAAGCGCGGCTTTTCGTTTAAAGTGGACGGACCGTTGGATCTGCGTCTGAACCAGGAGGCGGGGATCAGCGCGGCGGAACGCCTCGATACGATCACAAGGGAAGAACTTGCGGGCATGCTTTATGAAAATTCGGATGAACCGTACTGTGAGGAACTCGCGAAAGCGATCACAGACGAGATCCGGAAAGGCAACCGCATCGACACAACAACAAAACTGCGGGCGGTGATCGAGAAAACACTGGATTTTCTGCCGGAAAAGGAAAAGAAGGATACCATAAAGAAGACCTGTCAGCGGACATTTCAGGCACTTCGGATCGATGTGAACCGGGAATTTGAGGTTTTGTATGAATTTATGGAAAAACTGCCGGATGCGCTGCGGCCGGGCGGACGTGTGGCGATCCTGACCTTTCATTCCGGCGAGGACAAGTTAGTAAAGCGCGCGTTAAAAGAAGGCTATAAAGCCGGTATTTATGCGGATTACGCCAAAGATGTGGTGCGGCCATCCGCACAGGAATGTGTAAAAAACGGCAGAGCGCGTTCCACAAAGATGCGCTGGGCAGTAAAGGCGGAATAAAACGGCAGTGGAGGAGACGTAAGATGTTAGAAACAGAGAGGCTGACAATCCGCCGGATCACACCTGCGGATTATAAAGAGGCATTTGCATGGAGCGGGGACGCAAGGGTCAACAAATACCTGCTGCACAATGTATTAGAGAAGCCGGAGGACATGATCCCCTGGCTGGAAGGTCTGGATCAGAGTTCCGGGGATTCTTATATTACGATCCTGCATGAAAAAACAGATGGTCATGCGGTTGGGACCGTTGGATTTTTCCGGGATCCTGAGACAGATATCTGGAGTTTTGCGTATAATATCCGGTTTGATGACTGGGGAAGGGGATACGCGACCGAGGCGGCACGGGCGATCATGGATTTTGTAAGGGAAAAGCACGGGGCGCATATCTTTGAAGCGGAATGTGCGGCAGAAAATATTGCAAGCGCAAAAGTCATGCAGCACCTGGGACTTACGTTTGACCGGAAATCTACTTATGCGAAGCATGATGGAAGTGTGGAATTCCCATCTGAAATATATCGACTGGAAGAATAGTTTTGTGGAAATACGGAAAGATAAGGAGTCACTCGCATGAGAAAAACTGCGGGCATTGACGTTACCCATGTGTCCATAAAATGGGACAGGCACAAAATACCATGTATCATTTTAAGTCCTAAAGAACAGAACGGCGGACTGCCGGGGGTACTTTGGCTGCATGGCGGTGTGCATGATGGCGAGAGATAAAGGAACGGTTAAGGTTGCGTATCAGATGCCGTTATATCCGATGCTGGATAATCTGGATACCGAAAGTTCCAAGAATAATCATGGCAGAGTCTGGAACACCAGAAAGAATCATCTGGCGTGGAGATTTTATCTGCGGGGCAGGGCAAAGACGGACGTGTCACCGTATGCGTCACCGGCGAGACAGACCGATTACCGCGATCTTCCGCCGGCGTATACCTTTGTCGGGACCGGAGAGTCGTTTTTGGCAGAAACCAAAACGTATATAGAAAATTTGAAA
>ERZ1034763.794-NODE-794-length-12430-cov-3.389737_pt1 | contig 12430 bp, 11 predicted proteins | sample MGYA00520701_ERZ1034763 | MGnify/ENA primary metagenome ERZ1034763 (study PRJEB33766, sample SAMN09781707) | gut metagenome | biome: gut microbiome | host: Homo sapiens | place: Madagascar | study: EMG produced TPA metagenomics assembly of the PRJNA485056 data set...
TTTTAAAAAAGGTTTCAAGCTGATATGCAGCAGCTTTTGACTGCAGTTCCAGTTCGTCTTTCTGCGAGGACAAACTAATGTTTCCAATCATGATCGCAACTACGACAGAAAAAAGAACAAATATTGTAATGACGACTGACAGGATACGGATTGAGATTTCGTTGGAAATCTGTTTTCTTTTGTTTTTCATAACCGTACGCTCCTTTTCGTTTTCTTTAATTATATACCTATATAAATGAAAAACAATAAATATATTAAAAAATAATTAATAAAGAGGGAAAAAAACAGAATTTTCAGAAAACAATATCGAATGAAATGAAAGGCATTGTAATAAAAAAGCGCATAAAACGCGCAAAAACAAACAATGTTGCGCAAGCAAACTAACAGAACAAAGCAATATAAGATAAATAAATATACAAAAACAGTATGATATAAAAACAATATACAGACAAAATGCACAAATACAGACTTAAAATTCTATGATTTGTGTCTATTGCGGAAGTAATGCGCTGAATATATAATAGCAATATGAACAATCGGTTGCGCAATAAAAAGAGTGAAAAATGCGGTTGAAACGGGGAAAAGAGGAGATATTTTCAGGGCATAGGAGCAACATTGTTGCGCAGACAGGATGTAAAGGGAGGAAAACAATGAAAAGTGGAATGGTAAAGCGCATGCTGGCAGCAGCACTGGCGGCGACATTGATCGTGACGAGTGCCGGCACAATAAATGTCCGGGCGGCAGAGAACAAAGCAGCATCTTCTGTGAGTGTAGAACAGGAGGAAGAGAGCACGGAAACTGTGAAAGCAACAGGTTCGTCTGTAGTTTATCTGGATGATATGGAGTCTGAAACGGATGATGAATGGACAATTGCATGGGAAACAGAGGATGAAAATTCTACTGAGAGCCGCGCAAAAAATCAATGGGCAAAGAATAATTTGACAACATGGTGGTCGTTTAAAACAACGGATGCCAATATAGTAACGCTCAGCCGTACAATATCGCTTAAAGCAGGAGAATATGTGCTGTCGGTGGGGGCTGATGGTGGAAATGTTACAGGAAGTGTGTCTTTAAGCGCAAAAGATCAGAGTGTGTCCACAGATATGAGCTTTGGCGGATGGGATGTTTTTACAGAAAATAAAACAGATGTATTAACTGTTTCGGAAGCCGTAGATGCCACAATTCAGGTTAAAGTGAATATGCAGGCAAAAGGATGGTTTGATGTGGATGACGTTACACTGACTCAGAATCTTACGGATGATGAGAAAAAAGAAAATGCGGCGAACGCATTGAATACCCTTATCACAGCCTGCGATTCCCTGACCGAGTCAGATTACACTTCTGATACATGGAGCGCATTGCAGACAGCACTTACATCAGCAAAAGAGGTTTATGAGGACAAAGACAATAAAACCGCGGCAGAATTAACCGAAGCCACAGAAGCACTGCAGACGGCAAAAGATGCGCTGGTGGAAGCTGGTATTGTAGATACTGGTGCAGACGGTATTTTTGTGCAGAAGGTAAATGGTTTAAGTGATGATTTCATCAAAGGTGTGGATGTATCATCCTATGTCAGCTTAAGAGAAAGCGGTGTAACCTACAAAGACTGGAATGGCAATGTGATCACAGATCAGCAGTTTTTTGACCAGTTGAAAGAAGCGGGGGTCAACTATGTGCGTATCCGTGTGTGGAATGATCCATACGATGGCAATGGCAACGGATACGGCGGCGGTAACAACGATCTTGAAAAAGCAAAGAAAATCGGAAAATGGGCGACCGATGCCGGTATGAAAGTGCTGATTGATTTCCATTACTCTGATTTCTGGGCAGATCCGGGAAAACAGAAAGCACCGAAAGCCTGGGCCGATTACACGATCGATGAGAAAGTCACAGCCGTATCAAACTACACAACGGATAGCATCACAGCGCTCTTAAAAGCAGGTGTTGATGTTGGAATGGTTCAGGTTGGAAACGAGACAAACAACGGTGTCTGTGGCGAGAGTACATGGAAAAATATGTGCAAGATCTTTGATGCCGGTGCAGATGCAGTTCATGCGGTGGGTGAGGCAAACGGAAAAAATATCTTAGTTGCAGTCCACTTTGCAAATCCGGAAAAAAGTTCAAATTATGCAAATTACGCGAAAAACCTGGATACTTATGATGTAAGCTACGATGTATTTGCTTCCTCTTATTATCCATACTGGCATGGAACAATCGACAATCTTACGAGCACGTTAAAAAATATTGCAGATACCTATGACAAAAAAGTAATGGTAGCAGAGACATCCTGGGCAACGACGTTAGAAGACGGCGATGGACATGAAAATACTGTCCGCAAAGGAAATAATGATACACAGGGAAACGGTATGGAATATTATACATTTTCCGTACAGGGACAGGCAAACGAAGTCCGGACTGTCATCCAGGCAATCAAAAATGTCGGAGATGCCGGTATCGGTGTATTTTACTGGGAGCCGGCATGGATTCCGGTCACTGTATATGACGGCAGCGCAGAGAATGCCGGTGAAGTGCTTAATTCAAATAAGACGGCATGGGAAAAATATGGTTCCGGCTGGGCAGCAAGCTATGCGAGTGAGTATGATGCAGATGATGCAGGTAAATATTATGGCGGTTCTGCAGTTGATAATCAGGCATTATTTGACTTTAACGGAAAACCGCTTGCATCTTTAAATGTATTTAAGTATGTAAATACCGGAGCAACCACAACAAAGAGACTCGATTCCGTGACAACACCGGATGCTGTGGAAATTGCATATGGGGCAGATGTTGCAGCGGCACTGCCTTCCACTGTCACGGTACAGTTCAATGATGGTACAACAGACAGCACGACGGTGACATGGAACAGTGATGATATCGCAGCAATTACAACCTATGGCACTTATGAAGTAAATGGTACAGTATCCTATTCGGACGGTGATGGAAATACTTCTACATACAGCACTGCCTGCAGTGTATCCGTGCTGCCGGAAAACCTGTTAGAACAGGGGGGATTTGAAGAAGGTTATGATGCATGGACAGTAGATGGAGTTGGTGTAGACGGTAAATTAACAGATGATCCGAGAACCGGCAGCCAGGCATTACATTTCTATTCGGGTGATGCAGTTGACTTTACAGCAAAGCAGACTATTACAGCAGAAAAGTCTGGTGTATACAGTGCATATATGTATGTACAGGGTATGAGCGGTGTAAAAGTAGAGATAACACTGACCAATGATACAGAGGTAAAAACACAGTCAGGATCCGAAGAGTTAGCGGGCTGGGCTGTATGGCAGCAGCCAAAAACAGACGGAATAAATGCTTCTGCCGGAGATAAACTGACAGTTACCATACATGTGACGGGTGATGCAGGCGCATGGGGAACGATGGATGATGTATATCTGTATTGTAGTGAAGAAGCAGTAGAGGATTACACGATCAGTTATGTTTTGAATGGAGGAACGAATAACGCAGAGAATCCGGAGTCTTACGATGGAACAGCAAGTGTAACGTTAAAAGACCCGGTGCGTGCAGGTTATACATTTGCAGGCTGGTATACAGACCAGGAGTTCACGAAACAAATCACAGCGATTGAAGCCGGAACCACAGGAAACATCACTGTATATGCAAAATGGAATGAAGTAAAAGACACAGAAACAAAAGACACGGAAACGAAAGACACAGAAACGAAAGACACAGAAACAAAAGACACGGAAACAAAAGATACAGAAACAAAAGATCCGGTGCAGAGTACAGAGACAACAGGTACAGAAAACCAAAAAGAAGTTAAAGTAGAAAAAATCACCCTGAACGAAACCGAAGTGGGAATGAAAAAAGGTGCAACTGTTACCTTAAAGGCAGTTGTCACACCATCCAATGCAGATAATAAAGCTGTAAAGTGGTCTTCCTCAAATGCCAAAGTTGCAACTGTTGACCAAAACGGAAAAGTCAAGGCATTGAAAAATGGAACCGCTACGATCAAAGCGACAGCAGAAGATGGCAGTGGTGTGAGTGCATCCTGCAAAATTACTGTAGGCTACAAGATTACTTACAAGCTGGGAAAGGGAACGAATAACAGCCGGAATCCGGAATATTATTATAACGAGAAAGTAAACTTAAAAGCAGCTTCGAAGAAAGGTTATACATTTAAAGGCTGGTACACAGACAGCAAGTATACAAAGAAGATCACAACGATTGCAAAGAGCAGTAAAAAGAACCTTACGGTATATGCAAAATGGGAAAAGGTTGTTGTAAAAAAGGGAACGGTAAAGAAAGTGACAGCACTTTCCGGAAAAAAGGCAAAAGTAACTCTTCAGAAAGTTCCCGGTGTAGATGGTTACGAGATCGTTTATTCCACAGATAAAAATTTTAAGAAAAATGTAAAGAAAGAGACTGTGACCAGAACATCAAAGATCTTAAGCAAACTGACAAAGGGTCAGACTTATTATGTAAAAGTGCGCGCGTATAAGAAAGATTCTACAGGCGCAAAGGTATATGGAAGTTTTGGCAGTGCAAAGAAAGTAAAAATCAGTAAATAGGCCCAAAAAGTAAAATTAAAATATTGCCGTCATACAGTAAAATGCGTGGCGGGAGCGAAAAGAGGATTTTGTGATTATGTTGCGGAGTCCTCTTTTTGCGTGCAGGAATCAGTGATGAGTATGGATTCATTCCTTATGTATTAGGAAATGATACTTCTGATTTTGCAAACAACGGTATTCAGGCAAGTGCAAGTAAACAGTTAATGATCGATGCAGAGCAGTCCACACCGGAGCAGCAGGAGGCGGCAAAGGCATTTGTCAACTGGCTGGTATACTCTGACAACGGACAGAAAATGTTAGTAGAAGATGCAGCAGTGATCCCGGCATGCAAAAACAAAAAACATCTGAGCGTGACCGTACGGATCACAGCCATATATCATCCCTGCGGGAAGGTCGTCTGAAAAACACGATGGCAGTTCCCGCGGGGGATCTCAGAAAGGAATTAGGGTTATGGGTAGAAAAACGGGAGAAAAAATTAAAAATCTATGTATCTTTGCACTGCCGGGATGTCTGATTTTCTGTGCAGTTGTCATACTGCCTTTCCTGTATGGTTTTTACCTGACACTGACCGATTGGGATGGAGTCAGTAAAGTAAAAAATATTGTCGGCGTGCAGAATTATATTTCCGTATTTAAAGATACGGCATTCTGGTCCATGGTGATCGTTACAGTTTGGCAATTATCCGGTTATATGATGTTGATCTACATCGCCGGTTTCACAGGGCTGTCCACAGATGTGCTTGAGGCAGCCAGCATAGATGGAGCAACAGGTTTCCAGAAAATGAAGAGCATTATCTTACCACTGATGGTGCCATCCTTTGTCATCTGTTTGTTCCTTACCTTATCAAGAGCATTCATGGTTTATGATGTAAACCTTACATTGACAGGCGGCGAGCCTTACGGTTCCACCAGACTGGTTGCAATGTATGTCTATGAAAAGGCATTCACATCCAGAAATTATGGTGTAGGTCAGGCAGAAGCATTGATCTTATTTATCATTGTTGCATGTATCAGTGGTGCACAGATTTATATCGGAAAGAAAAAGGAGGTAGAGGCATAATGAGCAGAGGTTCAAAAGTTGGCGGAACAAAACGCCGTGTATTAGATATTGTTGGCTTTGCAGCAATCGTTGTATTGTTCCTTCTTTATATGGTACCGTTCATTCTGGTGTTGTTAAACTCCTTTAAACAGAAACGTGATATCATCAAAAATCCATTTTCCAGAGTATTCTTTGCATTAATGGCAGCGTCCATGATCATTCCATTCCAGGCGATCATGATCCCGTTAGTTTCCATTTACGGTTCCGGACTTCATATGTTAAACCACAGACTGACACTGATCTTTATGCATACCGGATTTGCGATGAGTATGTCGGTATTCATTTATCAGGGATTTATCAGGGATTTATCAAGAGCGGTATCCCGCTTTCACTGGAGGAGGCGGCATATCTGGATGGATGTACCAATGTACAGACATTTTTCAAGATTGTATTTCCACTGTTGAAACCGACCACAGCAACCCTTGTGATCTTAAATGTACTGGCATTCTGGAACGACTATCTGCTTCCTTCACTGGTACTTACTGTTGCCCCGATTCTGGTATTATATCTGTTCCTGCAGAAAAAAATCATTGATGGCGTGGTAGCCGGTGCGCTGAAATCATAAGTAGAAATGGAGATTGATATGAAAAAGTTGGAAAACAAATGTATGCTGATTACTTATTCGGATTCGATGGGACATAATCTGGCAGACTTAAACGAGATCTTAGATAAATATTTTAAAGATGCAGTAGGCGGTATCCATATCCTTCCGTTCTTCCCTTCTTCGGGAGACCGGGGATTTGCACCGATGGATTACCACAAAGTCGATCCGGTATTCGGAGACTGGAATGATGTGGAACATTTAGCAGAAAAATATTACCTGATGTTTGATTATATGATCAATCATATTTCAGCGCAGAGCCCATATTACAAAGACTTTCTGGAGAAAAAGGATGCGTCTGAGTATCATGACCTGTTCATCCGCTACAAAGATTTCTGGGAAAATGGGGAGCCGACCGAGGAGCAGGTGGATGCAATATACAAGAGAAAACCGCGTGCGCCGTATGTGGAGGCACATTTTGCAGACGGAACATCTGAAAAAGTATGGTGTACGTTTGATGAGGAACAGATTGATATCAACTGTAAATCTGAGACGGCAAAACGCTTTATCCGCGATAACTTAATGACGTTGTGTGAGTATGGCGCTGCAATGATCCGCCTCGACGCATTTGCCTATGCGACCAAAAAAGCCGGAACAAGCTGCTTTTTCATTGAGCCGGATGTATGGGAATTCTTAAAAGAGTGTGAGGATATCGTAAAACCTTACGGTGTGACACTTTTACCGGAAATCCATGAACATTATACGATGCAGGAGAAGATTGCAAAAGAAGATTACTATGTATACGATTTTGTACTTCCAATGCTGCTCATCAATGCTTTATACTATGGACAGACACAGTATTTGAAACACTGGTTTGAAATCTGCCCGCGCAAACAGTTTACAACACTTGATACGCATGACGGAATCGGTGTGGTAGATGTAAAAGATCTGCTGCCGGATGAGGATGATGCATATCTGTTGGCGAGAGCAGTTTAGTTCTTTGCACCTGGTATTCCGCAGGTTTATTATGTCGGACTGCTGGCAGGAAAAAATGATTTAAAACTGCTGGAAGAGACGAAGATAGGACGGAATATCAACCGTCATTACTATACAAAAGAAGAAATCGATGCGGAAGTAAAACGTCCGGTCGTGGCAGAACTTCTGCGCATGATGGAATTTCGTAATTCACATCCGGCATTCGACGGAACGTTTGAACTGGAAACCTGTGACGATGATAAACTTGTGATCGTGCGAAAGAAAGGCAATGAATGGGCAAAGCTTTCCGCTGATTTTAAGGCGAAGAAATTTGAGATCACTTATACAGAGGACGGAGAAGTTCACACGTTTTAAAGATTTTGAAGTACTATTTTAAAAGGAAAAATATCCGTAGGAGGTTGTAGGACATGGAAAAAGAAATATGCATTAAAAAAGGGTGGCTGCTTATTCCAGTCTGTGCCGCGTATGGCGAGTTACCATTTGGCGGGGCAAAAAACAACCGTATGCTTGAGATATTCTGCCGGGAGAAAAACGGCGAAACAAAGCTGTTTGAATTTCAGATTCCGGCAGGGCAGACAGAGGATGAAACATACCCTGTCAGTTATTATGCCCGTTTTCCGGTAAAGCAATTTACCGATAAAACACTAATTCTAAGAGGGGATCTTGGGAGGGCTTTCTTTGACGGAATCAGAAATGAGGACGTACCTGCAGCGGAGAAGAAATATTTCTGCAATGGTCAGGGTGAGGCTTTCCGCCACCCTTCGATCCATTTTACACCGCAGACCGGATGGATGAATGATCCGAATGGTCTTGTGTATGCAGATGGCGTGTATCATTTATATTTCCAGCATAACCCATTCGATGTACAGTGGGAAAATATGAGCTGGGGACATGCCGTGAGCAAAGATTTGCTGCACTGGGAACAGAAGGATGACGTGCTTTTCCCGGATGAGACCGGAACGATGTTTTCCGGAAGCGGCATTGTAAACGATCGTAAGATGCTTGGACTGCCGGAAAATGCACTGGTATTTTTCTATACGGCAGCCGGAAATAATAATAAATGGAGCACAGGAAAGCAGTTTACCCAGCGTGTTGCATGCAGCACCGATGGCGGAGAATCACTCCATAAAATTGACAAAGGTGTGCTTCCGACGGTTTGTAAAGAAAACCGTGATCCGAAGGTGTTCTGGCATGAAAAAAGCGGTGCATATATCATGACACTGTGGTTAGAGGAAAATGATTTTGGCATTTTCCGTTCCACGGATCTGTTAAACTGGGAACAGACCGACCGGCTGACATTCAAAGAAGCGTGGGAATGTCCGGATCTGGTATGTCTGAAAGATGAAAAAGGAAATGAAACCTGGATGTTCTGGAGTGCAGATGGTTACTACTTCTGGGGTGACTTTGATGGATTTAAGTTTCAGACCGACGGCGTGCGTCATGCGGCATACATCAACAAGATGGCTTATGCGGCGCAGACTTACAGCAATACAGGGGATCGTGTGATCTCGGTTCCGTGGTTAAGGCTGCCAAACCGGGGAAGAAATTATACCGGGGCGATGGGACTGCCGAGAGAATTTTCTGTTGCATATAAGAATGGTGAAAAGGTGCTGAGACAGGAACCGGTCAGGGAGTATGAAAACAGTAAAAAACTGGTGTATGACAGCACGGAAAATACGTTTCAGTGGAAATTTGGGCAGGACACGGCAACAGAAATTCAGATTACCCGTGCACAGTCAGAGGACATTTTAAGTGCCCGAATCAACCAGAAATTTAATGTTGTATACAATGCAAAAACTGGTGAGCTAAAAGCCGGTGAGAAAACAGTTTCGACAGGTGCCGGAATCCGTGATTTTTCTCTGCTTTTTGATGACGTGATTCTTGAAGTGACTGCGGATTGTGGTACAATCATAGGTATATTCGAACTGCCTGAAGTTGCAGAGAAATTTTGTGTGGAAAAGGGCAGCATAGAGAAGATACAGGTTTTCGGGGAGGAAGTATGGCAACCTTAAAGGATGTGGCGCGTTCTCTCTCAAAGCAGACGACCAATACCATCGGTGTGATCGTGCCGTATATCAGACACCCATATTTTGCGGAACTGATCAGCAATTTAGAGAGTCAGGCATATCATCACGGACACAAGATTTTGCTGTTTAACTCCCAGGAGAAAAATGAAAAAGAATGGGAGTACATGGAAATGTGTACCAGTAACCGTGTGGCGGGAGTCATTCTCTGCAGCGGAACGGTTGGCGTTGAGAAATTTACCGGACTAAATGTGCCGTTGATCACGATTGAGCGTTATCTTGAAAATGGAACAGCAGAGGTGGAGTGTGACAATGAGCAGGGGGGATGCCTTGCTGCACAGCTTCTTCAGGTATGCCATAAGTTAAATATTGATGTCCCGTCACAGATGAAGATTGTTGGTTTTGATGATGTCAATATTGCTTCTTTGACGACACCGCCGATCACAACAATTCATCAGCCGATCAGAGAGATGGCAAAGATGGCAGTGGAACTGCTTGTCCGTTCCGGCAACGGGGAACTTGTGCCGAACCGCACCACTCTGCCGGTATCACTTGTAGTAAGGGAGACAACTTAATTTAATATGTATATGAGCCAGATGTATAGCAGGAGGGAAAATCTATGGAAGAAAAAAAATGGTGGAAAGAAGCGGTAGTCTATCAGATCTATCCGCGCAGTTTTATGGACGGCAATGGTGATGGTGTCGGCGATCTTCGCGGCATTAAGAGCCGGCTGTCTTATTTAAAATTATTAGGAATTGATGTGATCTGGTTATCCCCGGTCTATCAGTCCCCAAATGATGATAATGGCTATGATATCAGTGATTACAGGGATATCATGACGGAGTTTGGTACATTAAAAGATTTTGATGAAATGCTTGCCGAGGCACACAAACTTGGAATTAAGATCGTCATGGATCTGGTTGTCAACCACAGTTCCGATGAGCACCAGTGGTTTGTGGAGAGCAGAAAGAGCAAAGATAATCCATATCGTGATTATTATATCTGGCGCGACGCAAAAGACGGAAAAGAACCGAATAACTGGGGATCCTGTTTTGGCGGATCAGCTTGGGAGTATGATCAGACGACAGATATGTATTATCTTCACATGTTTTCCAAAAAACAGCCGGACCTCAACTGGGAAAATCCAAAACTCAGACAGGAAGTCTATGACATGATGACCTGGTGGGGCGAGCGTGGAATTGACGGATTCCGTATGGATGTCATTACGATGATATCAAAAGATCAGCGTTTCCCGGATGGAATCGTGCATGGCAATGAAAAATACGGGGATTCTTCCCCATATGTCAACAATGGCCCACGTGTGCACGAGTATTTAAAGGAGATGAATCAAAAGGTAATCTCCAAATTTGACTGGATGACGGTCGGCGAGGGCGCAGGGGCAGGTGTCGAGGATGCAAAACGCTATGCCGGGGCAGACCGGGGCGAACTCGACATGATTTTTACGTTTGAGCATGTCAATCTCGGACAGACACAGTATGGAAAATGGAGTGACGGCAGTTTTGATCTGGTGGAACTCAAAAAGGTATTTGAAAAATGGGAGGATGGACTCGAAAGTGTGGCGTGGAACAGCCTTTACTGGGATAACCACGATCAGCCGAGAGCCGTGTCAAGATTTGGAAATGACAGTGAAGAGTATCGTGAAATTTCTGCAAAAATGCTTGCAACCTGTCTGCATTTTATGAAGGGAACACCTTATATTTATCAGGGCGAGGAGCTCGGAATGACAAACCGTAAATGTAAGGATTTTTCGGAATTTCGTGATATTGAGATCAAGAATGCATATCGGGATTTTGTTGGTGGCGGTATTTTAGATGAGGAGACCATGTTAAAATTTGTCAATGCTATCGGCCGTGATAATGCAAGATTTCCGATGCACTGGGATGACAGCGACAATGCGGGATTTACGACGGGTACACCTTGGATTTCTGTCAATGAGAATTATAAAAACATCAATGCGGCAGCGCAGATAAACGATCCTGATTCCGTATTTTCCTATTATAAGAAGCTCATTGAACTGCGTCATCAGATGGAAATCATTGTGTATGGTGTATACGAGAGCAAAGCGTTAGAACACCCGGATGTGTTTGCGTACACCAGAACACTTGGAAATGAAAAACTATTTGTAGTCTGCAATTTCAGGGAGCAGGAGATGGATTTTGCCCCGGAGGACGGTTTTACCGGGGAAGAAGAGGTTCTGATCAGCAATTATAAAGATGTTATTCGAAATGAAAATGGAATTCATTTAAGACCATACGAGGCAAAAGTATTTTATCGGAAATAAGATCTGTATGGAAAGGGGGACGGATTATGGCAATCAGGTATTTGGAAGCAGGCGCGGGTCATCCAGCCATCAGCAGAATCCGTTTGTGATGCTGGCGGGAAAACAGACCGGGGAAGATGCCGGTGCATGTTACGGCTGTATGCTTTTGTACAGCGGCAATTTTAAGGCGGAGGCAGAAAAAGACCAGTATGAGCAGACGAGGCTGGTCATGGGCTTGTCCGACGAAATGTTCTCCTGGAAATTAGAGCCGGGAGAGAAGTTTGATACACCGGAGACGGCATTTAGTTATTCGGCAAATGGTTTTTCAACACTTTCGTGGAATCTGCATCGTCTGATCCGCAGCCACATCTGCCGTAGTGCATACCGCGATACCAAAAGACCGGTTCTGATCAATAACTGGGAGGCAACTTATTTTGATTTTACCGGAGAAAAAATCATAGAGATCGCAAAACGGGCAGCAGTTGCCATGGCGGGCAGTTTTGGTTATGAACTGGACTTAAATCTGCTGACGGAAGAAGAAAAGGAACAGGTCAGAGAGCAGATCAAAAACTATCACCGTTTTGAGATGCTGATCCGGCAGGGAAGATATTACAGACTGACAGATGTCTGGCAGAGAAAAGAATATGCCGCATGGGAGTATTGTGCGCCGGATGAAAGCGAAGCGCTGGTTACGGTGATAACGATGGATACGCAGTGTAATCCGGCAACAGAGTATGTGAAACTGCGGGGACTTGGTGAAGATAAAAAATACCGGGTGGAGGTTGTTGGAATGCAGACAGATGGTGAAAATGTGCAGCGGATCAATGGCACACCGAATGCGGTTGAGCCGGAGTATTTTACGGGGGCACAGCTTGTATATGCTGGTTTGCCGGTTCCGCGGCTTGGGAACGAGTATAAGTCGTGGCAGGTGTACGTTAAGGAAGGGTAAGGGAAA
>ERZ1034763.795-NODE-795-length-12428-cov-4.731916_pt1 | contig 12428 bp, 7 predicted proteins | sample MGYA00520701_ERZ1034763 | MGnify/ENA primary metagenome ERZ1034763 (study PRJEB33766, sample SAMN09781707) | gut metagenome | biome: gut microbiome | host: Homo sapiens | place: Madagascar | study: EMG produced TPA metagenomics assembly of the PRJNA485056 data set...
GTAATACTCTAAAGTTTCCATACTATAAATCTCTCCATACTGGATTTTAAATCTCTTACATCTACATCAAAGTAGTTGTTCCAAGTCCTATAAATCTCTCCATACTGGATTTTAAATTACACATTTTCGTAATCACTTTTGTATGTATTTACTATAAATCTCTCCATACTGGATTTTAAATTTGCATTCCTTGTTTAACTTAATGCAGTTCAAACACCTATAAATCTCTCCATACTGGATTTTAAATTTGTATTTCAATACAAACCTTCAACTGCGAAAAATGCTATAAATCTCTCCATACTGGATTTTAAATAAATCTCATTCGTATCATTGGTTAATAAAGCAGCACTATAAATCTCTCCATACTGGATTTTAAATGCGTGAAGTCCGTTTTGCTTTCCGTTTGCTGGTTTCTATAAATCTCTCCATACTGGATTTTAAATTTATTCGACGAATTCGTAATTAAGATTATTGATAAAACTATAAATCTCTCCATACTGGATTTTAAATTAAAAAATTGGATATGAAATGTATAGACTCAGGTCTCTATAAATCTCTCCATACTGGATTTTAAATATCGATTAGATAAATTAAATGGGACTGCACGAGACACTATAAATCTCTCCATACTGGATTTTAAATAAAGTATAGCAATGAGTAGTGAAGCCTGTGAAGGTTCTATAAATCTCTCCATACTGGATTTTAAATACTGCTGATGTGCAGGAGGTTAGGCACGGTAAGTGGACTATAAATCTCTCCATACTGGATTTTAAATACCTACATAAAGTAGGTAGTCACTCTGCATTTATAAACTATAAATCTCTCCATACTGGATTTTAAATCTGCCTACTGAGGAGGTTGCTGCATAATGGAAAAAACACTATAAATCTCTCCATACTGGATTTTAAATTTGACTAAACTTAACATTTCTTTTTCAAAGTTATCAACTATAAATCTCTCCATACTGGATTTTAAATTTTTCCTTGTCTGTGTTTAATCTGCTGTAGAATTAAACTATAAATCTCTCCATACTGGATTTTAAATAGTGTTGCAACCGGCAAAGTCTGTTGACTCAGTTCCCTATAAATCTCTCCATACTGGATTTTAAATAAGTTGTACGACTATGTTATTAATGGTGGTGAATACCTATAAATCTCTCCATACTGGATTTTAAATATTTTTAAGGGTGAAATTGGAGAACTACATGGTGTCTATAAATCTATCCAAACTGGATTTTAAATGTATTGGTTAAAGCTGTTTTAAGTGCTTACAACGAACTATAAATCTATCCAAACTGGATTTTAAATTGTTGAACATATCATCATACTCTTGCTTGTAACTACTATAAATCTATCCAAACTGGATTTTAAAGTCTAACATTAATTATCAAGAGTTTATTGTTAACAGCTATAAATCTATCCAAACTGGATTTTAAATATAGTAACATCAAAAAGAGTTAGTAGCATTGTAAATCTATAAATCTATCCAAACTGGATTTTAAATGTAGTTTCAGAAACCAAAGCGACTTTTGTAAGACCAGCTATAAATCTATCCAAACTGGATTTTAAAGCAACGGAAATTAAAATTTTGGGGTATGATGTTTCTTCTATAAATCTATCCAAACTGGATTTTAAAGATACCAACGCTTATTCGATAGCAAGGTGACTTATGCCTATAAATCTATCCAAACTGGATTTTAAAGGGATGTCAACTAGTTCAATGTTTGGCATTGCAAACCTATAAATCTACCCAAACTGGATTTTAAATAAGAACAACGGAAAGACAATGCAACAGGAGCTGGTGCTAGAATATAACCATAGACACGAAATGTTGAACAAGCTATACTTATAGAAAAAGGAGTTCAACATAATGGCTAAATTCAAAAATCATACACCACAGAGTTTAAACAGCAGATTGTTGATCTGCATTGTAAAGCTGGCAAAGGTGTAACTGAATTAAGCAACGAATATGGCATACCAAAAGGTACAGTTTCTACATGGATTAAAAATCTTGCTCCAGTAATTACTACAGAGAAAGAGACTATTTTTTTAAAGGAATACAAGGCTCTTCAAAAAAAATGAAAGACCTTGAAATTGAGAATGAAATATTAAAAAAAGCTACTGCCATATTCGCCAAAAATCAATAGCTGAATACGTGTCCTTTATTCAAGCTAACTTAGACAAGTATACTGTAAAGCAGATGTGCTCTGCACTTAAATTTCCTAGAATCACTTACTATGCTACATTAAATCATGTTCCTTCAAAAAGAGAACAGTAATATAAGGAATTCAGCAATTAAGTGTTATCAATATATAACGAATTTAAGAAACGTTATGGGGCAATTAAGATCCATAGAAAACTTAATGATAGAAATATCCCCTACTCAGTAAAACGTGTTCAACGTCATATGAAAAAGCTTGAAATTAAAAGCATTGTTGTTAAAAAGTATCAATACCAAAAGAATCAGGGTACAGTTCCTAATGATAAAGAAAATATCCTTAATCGTGATTTTAGTGCTGATACCGTATTTAAAAGGCTTGTAACTGATATCACATATATCCATGTAGTAAATGAAGGATGGACTTATCTTGCATCCGTAATGGACTTATATGATCGCAAAATCATAGGATGGGCATATGGTAAAAATATAACAGCTGACCTTGCTACACAGGCTGTAAAGAATGCATGCCTTAATATCCCTGATACAACTGGAATAGTGCTTCATAGTGATCTAGGAAGCCAATATACCAGTGAAGACTTCGAGAAATACTTACAGGATCAGGGAATATTACATTCATTCAGCAGAAAGGGTAACCCCTATGATAATACCTGCATCGAATCCTTCCATTCTGTATTAAAAAAGGAAGAAGTATACACAACTACATATTACACATTTGAGGAGTCTAAATCAGCACTCTTTGAATATATAGAGTCATTCTACAACCGTAAAAGGCGCCATAATGCTCTTGATTACAAGACACCACAACAGGTTGAAGATGAGGCTCTAGCAGCCTAAGAAATAATTCTCTCGGCATATGTTATGCTGGGAGAAAAGTTCAACTTTTTGTGTCCAAAGTATTGACATAGATCCAGATAACAGCAATATATATTTTCTTGTTCATAGTTAATTGTCCTTTCATAATAAATGGTCAAGGATTACACACTCTCGCCCGGTTTAGTTGTCATTAGCTTATAAAGTTTCGTATCTTTTGGGAACTTATTTGCAAACGGTATTGCAGTATTTAAGCCGTCTAACTGCTGATATTTAAGAATGGCAAGCTGGCACAAATTCTGTCTTGCAACGGTAAGCAACGCTTCGGTATCGTTATCCAGTTGTTTTTACTATCCACAGTATGAACTAATGTGAGTACTGCGAACATCATTCGCTGATCACGAGTAGTAAGGTCATCAAGAAATTCTTTCATTTCTTTCTTCTGTTGTTCCATATCGTAAGGAATTGTGGCAGAAAAGTTGTTATTTACATTCTGCTTTCTCTGCCAGTTGGTAATATTGGTTTCAACACCGAGAAGTCGGCTCTCAGCTTCTCTTACCGTCTCATCTGTCGGAACGAAAACAATATCAATAGACATCATAAGATTGTGGTTCATATCCGTAAGTTCGGTAATCATATCGTCTTTAATATATGAAGTGTATTCTATGAGGAAAAGCACTCGACCGTAACGGTCGCCTATCTTAAAATAGTTCTTTTCAAACTTCAAAGAATCGGGACAAACACAGTCCTTGAAATCGTGTCCCTTTTTGTGTGCTTCTTTAATATCAAAATGATATGTGGTTTCCTCTCCGACTCTGTAAAAATCGTGAACGATGCGAAGTCGTTCGTCAGTTTCAAGTTCAACACATTTGCTGCCCAGTCTTGCAAAGTGTGCAATCAAGTCAGCGCCCACACGAGCAAAATATGTTCTTGCATCCTCCACACTCTTTTTATTGATAGAGATAGTGACATATTTATCATGAACGGTGGCATTGGCACCGGTAGCCTTATCAAGAAGCATTTTGTTGTATTCTTCTCGATACATATCCAGCTTATCTTCGGCTTCGGGAATAAGTATAGTTTTTTCAAAATCCAAACGGTTTAGCCGTCTGTTGCTGATAGTGAATTTTGTTGTAGCACCGTTATCCAAAGAGTTAAGCAGCTCGGAATATTCAAGGAACATAGCTTCCTTATCTTCACGACTTGCAACATCATAGTTAATATCCGTAGACTTAAAGGTCTTTGAATATTTATCTCTGCCGACTCTAAAAATGCCGTCATCATAGATAGCGTAAATGGGAATACAATCCTGCACTTCCTTTGGCACTATAAACTTTTTTTTATCCTGCTTGAACAGGTTTGAAAGTATTTTAATCATTGTGTTTCATTACCTCCTTGTAGGTATAAAAAAATCGCCACTTAATTAAGTGACGATATAAAAGAATGTTAAATTTTATTTCCAATATCCTTTTGAATTATAGACATTGTTTACTGCTTCAATATAGCAGATAAAGGAAGAATGGTTATAGTTATTTGATGTTAAATACCTGTTTTTTATTGCCTTGTATTGCTCTCTGACTAATGCCCATTTCCCGTTACTTTTGATATAATCAGCTTTTTCTTTAAGACGTTTCGAATGAGGAGCTTGATTCCAAAAATACCTATCACAATAAGTAAAGCCCGTTTTTTCGTGGATTAAGCGATAATAGTTTCCATCAACATCTTCACAAACAATACAAACATCGATTGAAAATTCAGTATCGTTTCCATTTGAAAAATAGCGTTTCTCGGTAGTTAAAGACGAAGTTGAATCTTCACAGTCACTCCAACCATATTTCCTAAGAACTTTATTAAAAGCCTTTCTTACACATTCTTTGATGTTTCGACAATCTTCCCAGTCATCAATTATTGTGATTTCAAGGTTATAATCCAAGTCGATGGGTTGATTAGAGTTTTGAAGTATTAGGTTTCTTGCTCCGCTACCTACAAGATAAAACGAAGAACCTATGTCATATTCTTTTTTTAAGGTATGGCAAAGGTCTTGCATTATATCTCCGCAAAGAGAACGCATACGGCTTAAAAATTGTTTGTCATCCACATATTCGTACATAATAACATACTCCTTTCATCCCAAGCCGCCCATTCAGCTTTTGCTAAATCATATTATTATAATCAAATAGTATTTAATTGTCAATCCCTGAAAACTATTTAGTCTTTCTTCATTTCGTGTCTATGGTTATATTCTAGCACCATAGTGTAATTTCATAAGGTATTAAAATTACAGTATAGAGTATGGTATACTCAGTTTAAAAAACCGGAAATTATGGAGGTGGATGATATGCAATATGCAATAGAATTGTATTATGATATGGAAACAGAAGAGAAATTATATGTTTTATCAAAAAAAGGTAGCTGTTGCGAAGTTAAGCAGAAAGTTTATGGAATGGAAAACCAGACCGCATCCTACATTAGCTTGTTTTAATGATGTGGACGAAGAAAAATGTATTACTCGTTTGAAGAAGTTTGCCAAAAAACATATACAAATGCCTGTTTATATTGCGTCTGTTGGGATGCTTACTGATACAAAGACAATTTTTGCATTGCCAGTGATGAATAATGCAATGTATTGATTTCAGAGAGAATTGCATGAATGTTTGTATGATTTTGATACAGAAGGATGGAAATGGTATTGCCCGTATAGTTGGTTGCCATATTGTACATTAGCACTCACCAAAGAAGATGACGAAGATATCTTTTTTAAAGCAAGCGATTTGATTTTGCGTGAGTTTGAAAAAATAAGTGGAAAGTTTTATTGGATTAGTAAAAATAACTTTCCCTGTGGACGAAATTTTTACAGTTGAATTAAGCGCAACCAAAAAGAAATAGTTAACTTTGCAATTTTGGAGCACAGCGGAACAATGAAAGTTCCGGTAGGGGCTTTTAAGCGACGGAACAGTCTTGCACTAGTAAGATAGAGGTGCCTTGTCCCGGCAACTAAGGTTTCTATCAAAATTACAGCCATTTGCCAAGGAAAAGCATATTAATATATAAATTTACTAAGGAAAATCAAAACTATATAGTATAATTTTAAATAAATTGTGTTTGACAGTAGATTGCACATAGAATATAATGATAGTAGAATTTCTACTATTGTAGATTGGTTATTATGTTGTAGTCCATGAAACCGTAGTATGTTTTATGGAGTTTGAGAGTGATAGTTTTTCAACTATCACTCTTTTTTTATAGGTAAGTCCCAAAAATGGGACACATAATAAGATATAATTTATTAAAGAAAAATTAGTGTGCTTAACTTGTGAAAAATATTGCACAAATAAAATCATTAAAATTTGGACGGTTTGTGTATTGAATTATTATAGATACTGATATATAATCAGGATATAAGGTTAATGTTTACAAATAATAACCATAAAACTATACATGAAGGGGTTGATGCTTATGCCAATCAACATTAACAAGTTTTCAGATGAATATAGAAAAATTGATTTTTTCACAGATCTATACAACATTCAAAAAACTTTAAGATTCAGACTTATTCCAATAGGTGCAACTGCAGACAACTTTGTTTTTAAAGACAGATTATCAAAAGAAAAAGACTTGCTTGATTCTGCAAAGCGTATCAAGGAGTATATTTCAAAGTACCTTGCAGATGAAAGTGACAAATGCCTTTCCCAACCCATAAAGTTAAAGCATCTTGATGAGTACTATGAACTTTATATCACTAAAGACAGGGATGAACAGAAGTTTAAGTCTGCTGAAGAAAAGTTAAGGAAAGAGTTAGCCGATTTTTTAAAAGAAATTCTGAAACGATTAAATAAAAAAATTCTTAAAGATTATCTACCTGAGTATCTTGAAGATGATGAAAAGGCCCTTGAAGATATAGCAAATCTTTCTTCTTTTTCAACTTATTTTAACAGTTATTACGATAATTGTAAAAATATGTATACAGATAAGGAACAATCAACAGCTATTCCTTATAGGTGTATCAATGATAATTTGCCAAAATTCATTGATAATATGAAGGCGTATGAAAAGGTTTTAGAAGAACTAAAGCCAAGTGATCTAGAAGAACTTAGAAATAACTTTAAGGGTGTATATGATACAACAGTTGATGATATGTTTACCTTGGATTATTTCAACTGTGTTCTTTCACAGTCAGGTATTGATACCTATAATAATATTGTAGGAGGATATACAAAAGAAGATGAAAGTAAGGTTAAGGGGATTAATGAGTACATTAATCTCCATAATCAAATTGCACAACAAGGACATAAAGTCCCTAACTTAAAACGACTATATAAGCAGATTGGCAGTCAAAAAAAGACTATTTCTTTTCTTCCTAGTAAGTTTGAAAATGACAATGAACTTCTAAAAGCAGTTTATGATTTCTATAATACCGGTAATGCTGAAAAGAATTTCACTGCATTAAAAGATACTATAACTGAACTTGAGAAGATTTTTGATAATCTAGCAGAATATAACCTTGATGGTGTGTTTGTAAGGAACGACATTTCACTTACTAATTTATCGCAAAATATGTTCAATGATTGGTCAGTATTCCGTAATTTATGGAATGACCGGTATGATAAAGTTAATAATCCTGAAAAAGCAAAAGATATTGATAAGTATAATGACAAAAGACGTAATGTATATAAAAAGTCAGAAAGCTTTTCAATTAGTCAGTTGCAAGATTTAATTGAAACATCTCTTGAAGAAGATATTAATAGCAAGAAAATTACAGATTACGTTAGTTGTTATTTTCATAGATGTACTGCTGAAGTCGAAAACAAATATCAGTCAGTAAAAGATTTGCTATCTACTGATTATCCGGAAAATAAGAGTCTAAAAACAAGTGAAAAAGATGTAGCACTTATTAAGGACTTTTTAGATAGTGTTAAATCATTAGAAAGTTTTGTGAAAATACTAACCGGTACAGGAAAAGAAAGTGGCAAGGATGAACTTTTCTATGGTAGTTTTACAAAATGGTTTGATCAGTCAAGATATATTGATAAGCTATATGACAAGGTGAGAAATTACATTACCGAAAAGCCTTATTCACTTGACAAAATTAAGCTGTCTTTTGATAATCCTGACTTTTTGAGTGGTTGGGCAAAGAAAAAGGAAGTAGCCCGTTCTGCTCAATTGTTTACTAAAGATGGTCTGTATTATCTAGGAGTAATGGATAAAAATACTAAAAAAGAATTTAGTAAGAAATATAATGATCCTGAAGATGCAAATGATGTAATGACTAAGATTGAATATGAACAAATAAAAAGTCCAAGTATGGTTATTCAAAGTCTTCTGATTATTAATGGCAAAACTGTTAAGAAAAATGGTAGAAAAAATGATAATGGTGTTAATGTTGTTCTTGAAGAACTAAAAAATCAGTATTTACCTGAAAATATCAATAGAATTAGAAAAACCGAAAGTTACAAAACTACAAGTGATAACTTTAATAAAGATGATCTTACAGAATACCTAGAATATTACATTGAAAGAGTAAAAGAGTATTATGACCAGTACAGATTTATCTTTAAATCGGCTGATCAATATGTCAGTTATGTTGATTTTTCTGATGATGTTGAAAGACAAGCCTACCAAATCACCAAAGTAAAAGTATCTGAAAAACAATTACTTTCATTAGTAGAACAAGGAAAACTTTATCTTTTCCAAATTTACAACAAGGACTTTTCTGAGTACAGTAAGGGTAAGAAAAATCTACATACTATGTATTTCCAAATGCTATTTGATGATAGGAATTTAGAGAACTTAGTATACAAATTGCAGGGTGGAGCAGAAATGTTCTATCGTCCTGCAAGTATCAAGAAAGATTCAAAATTTCAACATGATGCAAATGTTGAAATTATTAAGCGTACATGTGAAGATAAAGTAAAGGATAAAGACAATCCTACAGATGATGAAAAAGCTAAGTATTATAGCAAATTTAACTATGCAATAGTAAAGAACAAACGCTTTACTGAAGATCAATTTTCTCTACATTTAACTTTAGCAATGAATTGTAATCAGCCTGACCATTATTGGTTAAATAATAGTGTTAGAGAACTTCTTAAGAAGTCAAATAAGAACAATATTATCGGTATTGATAGAGGTGAAAGAAACCTTATCTATGTAACTATAATCAATAGTGATGGAGTAATAGTTGACCAAATCAACTTCAATATTATTGAAAACAGTTACAATGGTAAGAAATACAAAACTGATTATCAGAAAAAGCTTAACATTAGAGAAAAAGAAAGACAAGAGGCAAGAAAAACTTGGAAAACTATTGAAACAATTAAGGAACTGAAAGACGGTTACATTAGTCAGGTTGTACATCAAATTTGTAAACTTATTGTTCAATATGATGCAATTGTTGTGATGGAAAACCTAAATGGTAGTTTCAAGAGAGGTAGAACAAAAGTTGAAAAACAAGTCTATCAAAAGTTTGAAACTATGCTTATTAATAAGCTGAATTATTATGTTGATAAAGGTACCGACTACAAAGAATGTGGTGGACTATTAAAGGCATATCAGCTTACAAATAAGTTTGAAACATTTGAAAAAATCGGAAAACAAAGTGGTATTATCTTTTATGTTGACCCATATCTAACTAGTAAGATTGATCCGGTAACCGGTTTTGCAAATCTGCTTTATCCTAAGTATGAGACAATACCAAAGACTCACAATTTTATTAGTAATATTGATGATATTCGATATAATCGAAGTGAAGACTACTTTGAGTTTGATGTTGATTACGATAAGTTCCCACAAGGTAGTTATAATTATCGTAAGAAGTGGACAATCTGTTCCTATGGTAACAGAATAAAGTATTACAAAGATTCAAGAAATAAACCGGCAAGTAGAGTGGTGAATATTACCGAAAAGTTCAAAGAAACTTTTAATAATGCAGGTATTGATTTTGTCTATGATAATATTAAGGAAAAACTACTATTAGTTAATAGTAAGGAACTCCTAAAGTCATTTATGGATACTCTCAAACTGACTGTTCAGTTGAGAAATTCTGAAATTAATAGTGATGTTGATTACATCATCTCACCTGTAAAGGATAGAAACGGTAACTTCTATTATAGTGAAAACTACAAAAAGTCCAATGAAGAAGTACCGACACAACCACAAGACGGTGATGCAAATGGTGCATATAACATTGCACGAAAAGGCTTGATGATTATTAACAAACTGAAAAATACTGATGATGTAACCAATAATGAGTTGTTGAAAATCAGCAAAAAGGAATGGCTGGAATTTGCCCAAAAAGGTGATTTAGGTGAGTGAAAACCCTATTGCTATTTCTAATCTTAATGATTTTATCTATTGTCCTGTGTCAATTTATTTTCATTCACTTGATTATGATACTGAAAAAATGACATATCAAAATTCAGACCAACTAAATGGTACTGCTGTCCACACAACAGTGGACAGTGGTACATATTCAAGCAAAAAGTCAATGCTTCAGTCAATAACAGTGTATTCTGAAAAGTATAATTTAAGTGGAACAATTGATTTGTATGATAGTAAAAAATTCCAATTAATAGAACGAAAGAAAAAGGTTCATAAAATTTCAGTAATTGGTGCAGAGAAAGACTCCAATACTCTATTAAAAATTAATCAGTATACTTATGATGGTATTGAACTTGCAAAGCATATTACTAAGAATAAAATCACCAATCAATGGAAAACAATAGGTTTTGTTAGAGATAAAAACGACTCCCAAGTTGAAGCAATCAAAACTATCAAACAGTATGTGCCTAAAGTTGATGAATGTAAAAATTTAAATGAAATAATGGCTTATGAAGGATTGTCAGCAAAATTATATTTCAAAAATCATTTTAATAATGTTTTATGGCAAGGAAGACAACCAAGGGTAAAACGAGATATTACAAATTCTGTTTTAGATATTGGCTATACATTATTGTTTGCTTTTATAGACTCTTTACTTAGTGCTTATGGATTTGATACATATAAAGGTGTTATGCATAGACAATTTTATATGCGAAAGTCATTAGTTTGTGATTTGGTTGAACCATTTAGACCACTTATAGATATTCAAGTGAAAAAGTCAATTAATCTTAAACAAATTAAAGAAGATGATTTTCTGTTAATAAAAGGACAGTATAGACTTAAGTGGAATTGCTCAGCAAAGTATGTTCGATTTCTTATGAAGCCTATTATGGAAGAAAAAGATTCAGTTTTTCTCTATATTCAGTCCTACTACAGAGCATTTATGAAGAAATTTGAAGTGGATAAATTCCCTGTATTTGACATAGGAGAATAATATGATTATAATTAGTTATGATATATCTGATGACAGAAAACGCAGTAAATTTTCAAAGTACATTAAGCGTTTTGGTCATATGTTGCAGTATTCTGTATATGAGATTGATAATAGTGAAAGAATACTGAACAATATTATTGCAGATATTAATAATAAATTTTTGAAAATGTTTGACCAATCTGATAGTGTGTATATCTTTCAGTTAAGTAGTTCATGCAAAGTTCAAAAATTTGGTTATGCTAAAAATGAAGATGAGCCTTTGCTTGTTGTTACATAATTTGCAAACCTCAGTCTTTATTTTAGATATTCTTTGAAAAGGGTTGTTAAACAATGAAGTTTATATGCATAATGAACAATTGCATAAATTACCGAGATGTAATTTATGTAGGGTTAAACAAAGTTAGGGCTTAATCAACCCTTAGAATTTCTACTATTGTAGATATTTTACTCAAATGAGTGTATCAGGTTGTTTAATCAACCCTTAGAATTTCTACTATTGTAGATCTTTATCTGTAGCCATATATTCTCCTTGTTTAATCAACCCTTAGAATTTCTACTATTGTAGATGGTATTATCGGCGGTATTGTTAACGGTGTTTAATCAACCCTTAGAATTTCTACTATTGTAGATGCTGTCAAATACATCTGCTTTAAGCCTGTTTAATCAACCCTTAGAATTTCTACTATTGTAGATTCAACTTGGTCTTTTGATAGCTCAGTTAGTTTAATCAACCCTTAGAATTTCTACTATTGTAGATTCTGTCAATGTCATATAAAGCACTTATAGGTTTAATCAACCCTTAGAATTTCTACTATTGTAGATCGGGAGCTGAGTTTGTCATTATCGTGGGCTTAATCAACCCTTAGAATTTCTACTATTGTAGATTGTAACGGATGAATCCTTCATAAAATTGCTTAATCAACCCTTAGAATTTCTACTATTGTAGATAAACAGAGAATGAAGCAAGGAAATGTTGCTTAATCAACCCTTAGAATTTCTACTATTGTAGATACCGACAAAATCGTCTGTAATATCATCATGTTTAATCAACCCTTAGAATTTCTACTATTGTAGATCAGTAGTATGATTTTATCACTTTAAGTGTTTAATCAACCTTTAGTCTTTT
>ERZ1034763.798-NODE-798-length-12383-cov-8.617537_pt1 | contig 12383 bp, 12 predicted proteins | sample MGYA00520701_ERZ1034763 | MGnify/ENA primary metagenome ERZ1034763 (study PRJEB33766, sample SAMN09781707) | gut metagenome | biome: gut microbiome | host: Homo sapiens | place: Madagascar | study: EMG produced TPA metagenomics assembly of the PRJNA485056 data set...
ATATATATTATATATGCAGAAATAAAACCGTGTCGAGGAAAACACTTGCATTATTGAGAAAAGCCGTTACTTTGTTGAGAAAAATCGTTTCTTTATTGAAAATAATGGTTTTCGGAGAAAATGATGCTCTTTCAGCGAAAAAACGACAAAAAAAGAGCCGTCTTGCAAAGCCGACCGACAGCAAAGCAAAAACGGTTTTATTAAGACAGCAAAACAAGACCGCCTGAAGCAGTCTTTTTTCAAAATATTGTTTTTACGATTTTGATTTAGAATTTATCGGGAACGAGTTCGTTTAAAACGGTGGGTTCTAATCACCGAAGTCAAACTCTGTTATCCCGTTCCATCTTCTCTTTCAATTCCTCATCCTGCTCCGGGTCATAAGTTGCCTCCGGTATTAAAGTTACATTCGGAGAAAGCGGCGAAATTTCTTCCGGTCCTGCCGCCGTTGCGAGTACAGTATTTGAATTTGTCATACGTGGCTCGTCGAACGGAAGAGGTATATTTTGAGCAAGGCGATTGCAGATCTCGTCAAGACGCGCAAAAATGTCCGCTTTCTTTTTTGCAAAGTAAACCTTAATATGACCCTTAGTTCGTTTATTGACATAATTATACTTTGTAAAACGTTTCTCGGCGCGTTTCATTTTATACTTGTAAGAGTTGAGTTCTATGAATTTAAAAATACGGTTTATAGTGGCATCATAATCCTCATCATCCTTGTCGGAATCCAACGCTGAAAAGATAATAGCTGTTCCCCTATTCCGGACAAAACGTCTCTTTATGTAGCCTAATCTTTGGAGATAATCTAATGTTTCGTTAAGTTCCGAATAGGACAGATTCAGATGTTCCGCCCATTCCCCAATGCGAACAACATAGTTTGCTTCAGAGACAGTATCTCCGTCAGCAACAATATACGTCTGTCCGAATTGAGCCAAATGATGTTTAAAAGCATCATCATTCATGCACTCTTCGTCTTTGAACACAACGTTGTTAAAAATGTGAACAAGAATGTCTTTATTTCCGGGTGCGTAATTCGGGAAAGCTTTCATTACATCATTGATAATTCTTCTAAGCGGAACATATAAAAAGCCCTGTGAATTTACCGCGTTGTATATTCTTGCATCGCGGTCACATCCGGGACCTTCCGAATTTGTAAAAAGAAATTCAGTGTACTTTAACATCTGTACATTGAACTTTATTCCGCCTCTGTTGAGGCAAGTGCCTTCAAGGCGATACTTGATAAAGCCCGCCTTTTCAAGTTCTTTGATGATTCTTGTCACCTGTACAAATCCTTCGACACCGAAAAACTCACGGAGTCTTTTCGGTGAAGCGTAAAAATGCTGGTGGAAGCCCTCTGGGTCCATCAAGACATCACCCTCAATGTCTTCTATAACAAGGGAAAGAAGGGCTACTATGTAAAACACCCAGTCATCACGACGGTCGCCCCTGCTTTTCTTGACATCATTTGCGACTTGTTTAATCGCAGCTCTGTAAATCAGAACTTTGTCAAGATTGGCATTTCTTTTGCCCTCGTTTGGGTTTTCGATGTTTTCCTTTTTGTATTTAATTTTACTCAACATAAATCCATTCACCTCCGCTTTCTACAAGATTCACACGAACTATTGTTTCGTTCTTTCCTCTTCTGGTTACAGTTTCTTTGACAGCTCCGAGCTTGTCTTCTTCTCTGAGACTGAACGATGCCAGATACCTGTCGAACAAGGCCTCGATGCCTTCTTCGTTGTCTGCACCGCCGCAAAAGCCATTCTCGTCCACGGTGAAAAACGAACCATATTCGATGAGCGCAGACTTAATCAACCCACAAGCCGCGCCGTCAGAGCCGGCATGGGAAATTGCTTTTACAAAAGGTATGTCCTCATATTCGCTGAAGATAGACGGCAAGAGTTCGGTGTCGCCTATACCCCAATTGATATTCTTCGGAACAACACCGTCCACGGTCTTTTGCAAAGAGACGATTGCGTTAACCGAAATGACTTTAGGGATAAGCCTAACATCCGCACCGAATGTTCGTTTTGTTTTCCCGCCTTTTGTTTCTACGAACTTTTCGACTCCCGCAAGGGCTATCGGGTCGCCCGTAATTTTGTTGTATAGTAAGAATCTTTCCAGTTTGACTCTGTTTTGCAAATCTTGTTTTTTTTGGCTCATAACAAGAACCGTCCTTTCTTCTCTGTTAGTATTAGTCTTGAAGAGCCGTCCTTTACGGACGGCTCTTGCCTTATGCTTAGATTATGCTGCTTTGGCTTCTGCCACCGAATCGTCTTCAAGTATTTCCGTCATCGGGCCTACATCGGCAAGCAGTTCTTGATAGCAAGCTACAATCACCTGATTTACGGGTGCTTTAAACTTGTTTGTCGGGATATACACGTTTGCGCTTCTGACTTTCTGTGTAGCCTTGACTGTAAATTCTCTTGACGGGAATACAACCAACGTATTACCCTGCCAGTCTTCTTTAATGCGAATATCGTTAAGGAAAAAGCCGAAATAGCTAAGTCCTACCACGCCCTTGAGATTACCTCTGTCTTTAATAAGCGAAACGGTAACTCCGATGGGATATTCAACACCGTCTACACAGATGCTTTTGTTAAAGCTCCTTTTTGTAGGTGCTACTGATTTTGTAGACATACTTTTGTCCTCCCTTCTGAAATATTCGAGCTTGTCTATTGCTCACTTATATATGAAAATTTTTTCTGTAAATTTGCCCTTTCGCGGGTAAATCTTTCAGAAACAACAAAAGCCTCACTCATACATGAACATATGAGCAAGGCTAAATTTTGTCTTACTGTTTATAAATAACACACATTTACGCGGAAATGGCCGTTTTCTCCGAGGCGAACGGTGAATAGCCGATAGCGTGGAAAATGTCAACCACTATAGCGTCCGGATGGTCGTTCTTGTTAATCACTTGGTACAAGGCACTCACAGGAGAATTAACTTCGTTGTATACCTTGACAGCCGTGCCGCCGTGCTGCTTCCAGTCGTCAAGATTTGCATTGTAATCGTCCAAAAGCACGTCGTCGAACGACATACCGGGGCAAATAACGGACTTTCTGCAGCCGCAGTCAACAAAAAATATGTTTTCGTCCGCAATTTCCGGCAAATATTTCTTCAGCCAACATCTTTTCTCCGAAATCGCATGGTTGTTGTCCGGATAAACCGCAGACAGAATATAGACAGAAACGTCCGGATACAAAGATATGATTTGTCTTACGGCGTCAACAACATTGCTGTACGGACGCAGGTTTTCGAAATAGCCCTTTCGGTATGTGTCTTTGGCTGTTTGGTCCTCACGCCACTCTGCAAGTACACCGTCCATGTCGATAAACAGATTCTTCTTTTCCATTGTGAAAGCTCCTTTCAAAACGCAAAAAGAGCCATAACCTCGCCAAAAGCGAAGATATGACTCTTTGTTTTCATAAAACAAAAAATCCGCTAACCGAAAACGGATAGCAGATATAGATTATTTTATGATTATTTAATATGGTTTTATCATACCATAGCATTTACTTTTTGTCAAGAAGATGCGCAGAAAAAGAAAGCCAACACCGAACGATGTTGACTTTCCAAAGTTTTATACGTTATCGAACTCATCCCGCTCTCAAATCGTTTTCGTGCAGTTCATATTGCACACCTTTACGTCTGAGATTAGAACCTTCGACGATTTTAAATATTTCTATTCCATCCATAACTTTGTCAAAGAAGGCTGTAATATCTGCATATGACAGACGCACGGTAAGGTAGCAATCCTGTTCATATGATTTACCGTTATATCCCACACCCTCTTCCATAAGAAAAGCCCAACCTTTCTTAATGGTAATAGAATATGGATACTTAGATTTAACGCCGTTAGACATTACGCTTTCTCTCTTTATTTCGAAATAAACAACCTCTCCTTTTCCATCCTGTCGTTTGACAAACGAATGAGTTTTTATATTGCTGAACAAAACTCCTTCGAATTTAAGACCTCTCTCAATGTTTCTTGAAATTGTTTTAATGTTGTCAACAGACAGATTATATTCAAGTGAGTTACCGGTTTTTTCTCCCGAAGTTTTATTTTTGTTATAGTCGATTATCTCTATACCGATAAGGGATGTCAGTTTTCTTGACGTCCCGTCTGCAGCGGTATAAGTTTCATCTGTACCGGCAAATATCCTACGCCAGTTTTTTAAGCTGGCGGGATGTAATTTGTCGTTTGCTCTTATTATTTTATTGTTAAGCATAAGTTTAGCAAAGCACTTATCTGTGTACATTACATCACTCATTGCGATTCTCCTTTAAACAAGTTTTTTCTTTAGTTCTCTTGCGAGAATAGTATTTAATTTTACCGGGAACTTCTGTAAATCAGTAGCGTCAACCAACGAAGAGCCATAAATAAACGACAATTCTTTAAGGCAGCTTTTCTCTATACAGATAGGAACAATAATAATGCCCTTATTACGGTTTCTTTTGTTCATATCAGCGAGGTCAGCTATAAGCTCGTGCGTGCCGTAATTGCTATGGTTAGGCAATCCGTCCGACACAATAAAAAGAAGTTTAGTTTCTTCTGACCTTTTTGCGAGTTTGTTAGCTACATAGCGAATAGCGTATCCGTCTCTGTTACATCCTCCGCAGGAAATGGCGGCTAAACGTTCTTTGGCATTCGGATTTCTTTCGCCAAAGTCGATATAGTCATATATATTAACTGTGCTGGCACTTGTGCAGTGTCCTGTAACAGAACAAGGGATATTAAGGTTACGGCAAAAATCCTCAAGCATCATAGCAGCCACTGTTGCTTTATATATTTTTGTCCCGCACATAGACCCTGATTGGTCTATAAGAACGGACGCAGCCAAAAGCGGCTTGTTGTTAGGAAGTTTATTTTGCATAAACACTTTATTGCTTCCGTTACAAATAGCTCTTAAATCAATGTTCTTGCCGGAATAAAGGTTATGTTTAACAGAACCTTTTCTCCGCTCAAACAAATCCTTTTTGACCTTACGTTGAAGGTTTTTGGATATTCTCAAGACATTTTCCTTCTCAACAATGTCGTTGTAAGTATCACGATTACCGCATCGTATATGATACACATTCGCGTCCACATATTTGTGAAAATCAGTATTTCTGATTTCTCGAAGTTCAACAGAATCGGCGATTTTTTCGGCATAGTCGGGAGTATTGCTCACAATCTCATTAAGAGCCTGCGATATAAGTCCCGCCTCGTCTTAAGAAACATCACCAACGTTTGTTTTCTCGTTGTCTGATAGGACATCAGATACGGAATTAAGGTTGTCAAAGTATTCGTCCTCGTCAATTTGTCTGATTTCTCCGTTGCCTATTTCCGCGTTATAGTCTTTTCCATTGTCAATAACCTTTAATTCGACATTACCGGTATTGTCGGTATTATTCGACTTCTGGCCGTTGTCATCCGAATCGGAAGAACCGTCAAAATCGAAGAGGTCATCAAACAAGCTTCTTTGCTGATAATCCTTCTTACCGTTCGTACTGTCGTTTTTCTTATTTCCTTTGTCAGACTTGCTACTTTTCTCTGTTTCCCCTGTTTTACCGGTTTCATTAGTTTGGTTGTCGGCACCTTTAGAATTATTAGCACCGTCAGAACCGTCTTTATTCTCATCCGATTTGTTACCGTCGGCGGACGTCAAATCTTTTTTGACATCCGAATTATCGTCGGCTTCATTTGCCTGATTGGAATTTGATGACGATTTTGAGGACGAATCGGAATTAAAAGAATTAGGTGGAGCAGTTTGGCTTGAAGCCATACCGTCTTTTTGCTCTTGATTTTTCAAATTTTTAAGAGCATCGCCAATCATATTTGAAATATAATCAGCTATTTTTTGTTGCTTGATTGCCTCTTCAATTTCTGGCTTTATTTTCTCCCATAAAACAAACATTACTGAAAAAGCTCTACCCATACGGTCTGTGTACGAACAAAAGCCATTCATATTTGCCTCGTGGAGTTTTTTAACCTTTTCATATTCAGGCTGTTTATCATATATTTCTTTTGGTAAACAGTCACGAGCAATCATAATGCAACAATTGCCCCAATTAAAATCAGCTTTTTCAAGTTGCCTTTTTCTTAATTTATCAGCTGCATAATCAATAGAAGTCAAAATACTTCCCTTATACAGCTTTTTTAATTTATCTTCAATGTATGCATCCTCGAACACATTTGAAGTGAACAAAAAAATACTCTCAATAATCTGAGGATAGTCTTTAAAAATATCATTCATTTCCTTGAAGATATTTTCATCAAAATATGGAAAAAGATTGCAAGCAAAAAGTATCTTTTTTGCTTCTTCCCAAGATTCTAATGTTTTCTTGCAAACATCAAAATCGGTAAAAAGAACATGACCGCATTCGTGAGAATACAAGCCTTGTTCTATTCTTCTTTTTCCTTTAATATCTTTTTCCGTTGTAACCATCTCATGACCGAGATTGACTACGATTTTTCTGCCGTCTGTATATGCGACAGCTTCATCTTGAAGTGTCGGCACATATACAGCTTTTTCAGGTCCATAACGTCCTGTAATAGCATTGATAACGTTTTGTCCCCTACGTATATTTTCCGCCGACAATAATATCTTCTCGGCAGGCAGTTCGTCTTTGTTTTCTTTGAGAATACGCTTAATAACTGCCTCTCTGTCTTTATTACGCTTTTTTATACTCATAAAAATTCTCCTTATCTGCGCACAAAGAGAAGAAAAGAGGCGAACCTCTTTTCTTTCTTATGCCGCAGGAATAATAGCCGAACATATCGCTCGAATGTCGTGATGATATTCGGAATCCAAAGTCGCCTTTGGAATAATACAATAGTCGGCAAGGTCTAACAGCGACTTTTTAATGCCAACCTCGTTATAAGCGAGATACATTTGAAGCCAGTCCTTTATACATCTGAAATCACATGAGCCGTCCTCAAGGTTTTCTTCCTGAAGAAATTCGTTGATTTTTTGCATACATTGAACAGCCAAATCGAGGGCCTCTGTTGATTTACTTTCAGGCCAATTTAATTGCATTTTAAGTCGGCTTATTGTTTCCTCCTTCGAAGGCAACTGAATTTCCGCAACAAACTGATTGCGTGAAATAAGTGACTGATTCATCGCATTACAACCCTCATAGCTGACGTTCGTAGTAAACACTGCAATAAAGTTCGGATGCGGTGTTATCATACTACCGTCGGGCAGCTGAACAAGCTCTGTTCCGTCGAATAAAGAATTGAAAATCTGGTGTACCGCTGTTTCTTTAACAACGGAAGCCTCCTGAATTTCAATCACCCAACCATTCTTAATGGCTTTGGTGAGTTCTGTTTCGGTATATACAATCTTGCCGTCTCCCTCACCTGTTACGCCGAGAGATATAGGTTTGCCGAGCAAATCATATTCATCGGTGTTTGCGGAACACGAGAATGTTGTAACGGGAAGCCCAAGCTTGTATCCCAAATACTGTACCATTTCTGTCTTACCTGTACCTGACGGGCCGTAGAGCATTGCTGCTCTGAGCGGAGAACCGAAGCTACATTTATTGGTAGCGTAAAACGCTGCCACCATATCGACGGCTATCTGTGTAGGAATGTAATTAACCATCCTTAACGCAGTATTTGCCATCATTTCCTGCTCTGTTTCATCAAACTTACGGGAACCGGTTATCGAGAAATCGGTCTCGTCCATTTTTTTCGCAATTTTCGCTTTTATTTCTACATCCGTTTTCGGACGGATAAAGGTAAAGTATTGCGCGTCCGGCTCTTGCAAGAAATAGCTTTGCATTGAAAGAATTGCCTTACAGTCATCAAAATCCGTGGTGTTTTGAGCATACTCTTTGGTAATCGTCTTTAAGTCATATGAATCGGAAAGTGAAGATGCGAACATAACATTTTCATCTACATCCATAATTTTCTCAAAAAACGTCTCAACCAACCTAAAATACGCCTTAGTGACACTATCATTATTAGTAGCGGTCTGTTCAACTTCATTTTTTGCTGCTGTAATAAAATCGGTAAGCAATGCCATTTTGTTGTCGGCTATTATAACACCGACTATTAGCGAAGCAAGCCACTCAAGACTATTCTCCGGTAATGCGTTACCACCCTTGTACGAACAAATCCGTACAAGGTTACCCGATGTACTATCTTTGTAGATTACAATAGCCGAATTGTCACCCTCAACATCAGACGTATATTCAACAACGGTAGTTTCCACTGTCGATGGAGCATTGCTTGCAACGTCAACTTGGAAAAAGCCATAAGACATAAGTTTAACCATTGCGGCGTGAATATAGTTCGGTATTTTTCCTCCTAAAGCACTCAGATAATACCCTGTGCTTTCGTTTTCGAACACCGATAGAAGAGATTCGTTTATGCCTATACGAGACAACGTACTATCAGGATATTCCAACGAAGAGTATCTGGCATTCATATTGTCCTTGAACTTTGTGTTCATAATAATAGACTCCTTTTGTTTTCATGATTTTAAAAAAAAAGAGCCGCAACATTGCGAAAGTGCAATGGTACGACTCTATTTTTTGACTTATAAACAAAAAAATCTGCCACCCAAGACGGATAGCAGATATAAGTTATTTTTTATGTTTATATTATGTTTTGATTATATCACCAAACACATCTATTGTCAAGAAAATGTGTGAAAAATAAAGAAAGCCAACACCTAATTGATGTTGACTTTCTAAGTTTTCGTTACATGGCTGTTCTGTGTTTTACAGCTTGATTATGTGTTTGATGTGTAATCTCAGTACCAACGATTCGCACAACTCTCAAGCCTCAAACTCTTAGAACGGAAGAGTGTCATCATCAAGGTCCGCCATTGAACCTGTAACCGGAAGCGGCGTAAAGCCTTTGTCACCGGCAGGAGCTGTAGTTGCAGCAGGAGTCGCAGCAGTCTGCTCAGTTCTTTTTGCGGCACCCGGTACAAAAGCGACATTATCAACATTTACATTTGTAAAGGTTCTCTTACCGTTTTCGGTTTCTTTTGTTGCAACCGAAATATTGCCGATAACGGAAATTACATCTCCTTTATGGAAATGTTCGTTTACAAACTCGGCTGTTTTACCGGAAAATGCAACATTGATGAAATCAGTGTCGTAGTCACCGTTTGCATTTTTGAAACTTCTTTGAACAGCGATGCTGTTGGAAAGAAAACTTTTACCGTTTGTGTTAGTTCTAAGCTCGTTGTCCTGTGTGAGTCTGCCTATAAGACTTACAAAATTAAGATTGTTCATAAAAAACAAATCTCCTTTCAAATATTTTAATAAAACATAAAAAAGCTGCTATCATTCGCCAACACGAAAGATAACAGCAATATAATTCTTATTTTATGTATTTATTATGTCATAATGATACCATAGTATTTACTTCTTGTCAAGTAATTTCTTGGTTTTCCTTGTGTTCTTGTTTCTTTTCGTTGGGAGAGTCGAAAGAAAGCGGGCCATATGTAATCAGCGTAGCATTGCTAAAGCCTGACATATCATCAGGAGCCTCACTGTTAAAGGCGACTTTTTTAAACACAAGCACATATTTCCCTCCGGAATATACTTTTGTTCCGTTTTTTTTGTTTCCGTCGTTCGCTATTTGAAGCGTTATTTCTCCGCTGACAATCTCCCCGTCAAGCGGTTTAAAAACACATTTGCGCGCGTAAGTAGCAGCCCCAAGGTCATTAAAAGATGTTTTAACACACTCAGCCTTTATACATATGTAATCATTGTTTTTGATTGCTTTGTAATACATTATCGACTGATAACCGAACAGCAACATAGCTGCTATGCCGACAGAACAAGCGAAAGCATTTTTCAGCACTATCGGTAATATTACGGCGAGTGCAAGTGCAATCCCAAAATACATCAAGCTTGATTTTAATTTTTTAATAAGCAAATCCAAAATAAATCCCTCTTTTCTTTCTATTACTTTCTTACAAACGTTTGAACATTATCTCCCGTCGCTGAAGCAACCTTCATCTTGTATGAATTTGAATCTTGTACCCAGAACGTATACATAAGCCCGTCGAATGTAGCTCCATCCGCTTCTTCCTCGGAAGAGTTTGAAGCGTCAAACGGTATTTCTTGTCCGGTTGCAGAATTAACAATCTTATCGTATTTTAATTCTACATAGTATAAATTCTCTTTTACAAAAGAATTGCCGTCAATACCCATATACTTAAACAAAGCATTCATATCATTGAATTTGAACTTCAAAAACGAATCGGTATATTTTTCTCTAACATTCACCTTGCCGGAATATTCCATAAAATCGTATTTACCGGCATCGTTTTCATAAGGAACATAAATACTGAATGTTTCGTCATTTCCGAATTTATAAACAATTCCCGTGTCATCACTTACCCATGTGCCGACCAGAGGAACGATTTTCTGTTGAGAAACCTTTTCAAAGCCTGCACCGACATCCGACCTTTTATACAAGCCGTCTTGGTTAACCACAAACTCATTACCATAGGCATCGGTAGACACCTCGGTCTCTCCTGCTTTAGCCGTAGGCATACTGACATCCGACTCCGATGTCTGATATTGTGTCTTATAATCAGGGTCTTCAAACTTATCACTAAACACAAGTCCCAATATCGCCGTGACTCCTATTACAGCTGTAAGTACACAAACCAGAACAGGTTGTTTTCCGTTTTTGTGGTTGTTGTTTGGACCGTTGTTTAAGCTTTGTTTTTTACTTTTCTGTTTCAAGATAGCACCTCCGTTTAGAAGTAATAATTATTAAAGTCGAGTTTGCTCACGTCTCCGTTAACATCATACACACAAGGAACATTGTTATCGTCATACAATATAATAACGTTAAACGAGTCTTTTTTTGCATGAATGTTAGAGTTAAAGTAGCAAGTTACCGTTTGCCCGTCTTTAACAAACTCGTGTTTGTCGTATTGTAATTGAACGTAAATCATTCTGTTTTTATCGACCTGTTTTGGGTCTATTCCTATCTTCTTTAACCGACGGCTACTTACTGGTATATCATCTCCGGTTTTTACATCTCTTATATTGCCTGAAAACGCTGCGTCTCCGGCTTTGTTTGTTAGCAAGTATTTGTTGTCTTCGGAAATAGACAGATAGGCATTGTCAAGTTCAAAAGAACCATAAACAGTTGGCTTTATAGCTTCGGTTGCAGCATATGTCTCAAGTTCTCTCGGTTCTTCCGATGTTTCGACAACTGTTGTTTCCACAGCTGTTGCTTCCGACGAAGGCTCTTCGGGGGTTTCTTTTGTTGTTTCAACGGTTGTCGTTTCCGATGTTTCGACAACGGTTGTCTCTGTTGTCTCTGTTGTTTCTGATACGGTATAAGAAGAACCGAATTTGTTTCCGCCGGTTTTGTCTAATATGTTTTGGCTGAAAACTATAATTATGACAGCAACGGCAAGCAATGTTGCAAGCAGTATTATTGACTTTTTATCAAGATTTTTCATCAAGTGCTGTCACCTCCCTCAAGTCAATTGCAGAAATTGCTCACGGTATTGTACATCTCCGGGCATAAGCTCTTAATGTCAACTTTTTCTCCGGTAATACAATCGGTGTAGTACGCATCAAAAACCATTGCAAAAGCTTCCATGTTTTTGTTGTCGTCACTCAAACTTGACATTCCGGGATAATAACTGTATAACCGGCTCATTTCCGTGCTGCTTACATTTCGCCACTCATCGTGGCGCGTGTAGCAGTCTCTGAGTGTAAATCCCGTACTTGATGCATCGGCATAATGTCCGAATTCGTGATATACAGAAGAACGAAGCATCGAATTTGATGAGATGTTTGAGTTAATATAAATAGTGTTCTCGGCGTACACCGACATTCCTCTGCAGTTTTTCCCGTATCCGGGGATAGAGTCTACTACTTTGATATACTTAACATTCCACGTAAAGAAATTATTTGGCAAGCCTTCGATGATTGACATAAGATACGACACTTTTTCATCGCTCATCTTGCTACCGGACGCTGTTACATAGATGTTTCTTATTTGTTTTTCTCTCAGTCCTGTTGCCTTTGGCTGTTTGGTTGCAGCGGTTGTTTGCGGTTTTGACTTAGGAGTTTTAACTATGACATCATTTGAGGCTGTCCTTGATTCCTTTGCGGTTGTAGCAACTGCTGTTGTTTTGCTTTCAGTTACTTCGATTTCGGTTATTGTTTCGGCATCTAAGGCTGTTATGCCTTCTTCGGTTGCATAAGACGTGTTGTCCGTACCGGGCGACACATTATTGTTGCGAAGCCGTTGAAAGTTATCCGAAGCACTGAAACTTACAACTGAGCACAATGCCGCGAGTACAATAAAAATTGCTGCGGCATTTACAAATTTGTTCTTTTTGTTATTGCCCGATTTTTGGCGTCTTTTAAGGTTTAACTTTTTTCTCACAATTTTTCTCTTT
>ERZ1034763.802-NODE-802-length-12353-cov-5.083672_pt1 | contig 12353 bp, 12 predicted proteins | sample MGYA00520701_ERZ1034763 | MGnify/ENA primary metagenome ERZ1034763 (study PRJEB33766, sample SAMN09781707) | gut metagenome | biome: gut microbiome | host: Homo sapiens | place: Madagascar | study: EMG produced TPA metagenomics assembly of the PRJNA485056 data set...
TCGATCGACATATCCGTCAGCAGTCCGATATAGGAAATACCGGCATTGTTGATCAGGACATCTACGCCGCCAAAGCGTTCTGTGATTTGTACAAATAATTGTTCGACATATTCAAAGGAAGAAATATCGCCTACACTGGCGAGCACTTCGGCGTGAAAGGTATCTTCCAGTTCTGTTTTGAAATTTAAAAGTTCCTGTTCTGATCTGGAACAGGTGATGATCAGCCGGTCACCTTCTGCGGCAAACGCAGATGCAATCGCACGTCCGAGTCCGCGGGAGGCGCCGGTGATAAGTACAGCTCTATTCATAAAAATCCTCATTTCTGCGCTGTTTTTTGCGCATATCAAATTTTGGTTTGCGTTCATTATATCATGTGCAAAACCGGCACATGATTCAATTCACCGTTCGTCAATCATGCAAGCATGTTGACTCTCTTGCGTTCATTATATCATGAAGCACAGCTTCATGATCGTGATCTACACGAGCTTCGCTCGGCAGTCTTATTATATCATGAATAAAATGATGAAACAATTTCTGTGAAAACTTATACAAGTCTTATGCAAAAATCGAAAAAAGTAAAAATTAGGTATGGACATTTTTATAGAGATGTGATAATATAATCAAGCACGATTCAAGACAACTTGATTACGGCGCGTGGCTCAGCTTGGTAGAGCGCTGCGTTCGGGACGCAGAGGTCGCAGGTTCAAATCCTGTCGCGCCGACTATGAGATGGGAAGCCGTCAATCCTTGAGAGATCAGGGGTTGGCGGTTTTTGTATAATTCATCTTTTTCAGGTCGTGGAAAATGACTTGCAAAACATCTGCTATACAGGTATAATTCATGACAATGGATTTATTGCATTTAACAATAGAAAATAAACCAGATAGGATGAAGCAGGAGGAAGATATGGGAAGAGACGTTATTATTGCATGCGATTTTAACAGCAAAGAAGAAGTGATCAATTTTCTTGGAAAATTTAAAGAAGAAAAACCTTTCGTAAAGATTGGTATGGAACTGTTTTATGCAGAGGGACCGGAGATTGTCCGTACAATTAAACAGATGGGACACAAAATTTTCCTTGATTTAAAATTACATGATATTCCCAATACTGTTAAAAAAGCAATGTCAGTATTATCAGGATTAGATGTTGATATGTGTAATGTACATGCAGCAGGTACCAAGGCGATGATGCAGGCTGCTATCGAGGGCCTTACGAGAGAGGATGGTACAAGACCACTCCTGATTGCAGTCACACAGCTTACTTCTACTAGTGAGGAGGTAATGCAGCAGGAGCTGTGGATCGATAAACCAATCGACCAGACCGTTATGCATTATGCAAAAAATACCATGGAAGCCGGATTAGACGGCGTTGTATGTTCTCCACTCGAAGCTGGAAAAGTACATGAGGTATGTGGAGACAAATTCCTCACCATCACACCAGGGGTACGTTTTGCAGATGGCGATGTCGGCGATCAGAAACGTGTGACAACACCGGCAAAGGCAAAAGAACTTGGTTCTGACTACATCGTAGTTGGAAGACCGATCACACAGGCAGATGATCCGGTAGCGGCATACCGCAGATGTGTAGAAGAATTTGTAGGTTAGATGAAAACAGGAAAAGGAGAAAGATGAATGTGTCTTTCTCTTTTTTCGGTTAAAAGAGAACGTTAAGACAGATAGGGGATTTCATGGAAAGAAAAGGACTCAGCGGAAGTGCGTTAAAGATGATTGCAATCGTTACCATGTTGATCGATCATATCGCAGCAACCGTGATCATTCGTATATTAAAATTCGGAGGCTATAATGACAGCCTGTATCAGATTTATCATGTTATGCGGAATATTGGAAGGATTGCTTTCCCAATTTTTTGTTTTCTCTTAGTGGAAGGATTTATGCATACAAGGGATCGGGAAAAGTATGCGCTTCGTCTTGGATGTTTTGCGGCAATATCTGAAATACCGTTTGATCTTGCATTTAACGGAAAAGTTTTGGAAGTCGGATACCAGAATGTATTTTTTACACTGTTGCTTGGTCTGCTTACCATGATGGCATATGATGCTGTGATGAATCAGAGTCGGTGGAGTGTCTGGAAGAGAACCGGTCTGTCTACGATTGCAATCCTTGTAGGAATGTTTGCTGCTGAATTTTTATCGACAGATTATGGCGCACTTGGAGTGCTTTGCATTATGGTATTTTACCTGTTTCGAAGAAGCAGATTACAGCAGGTCGTGTTTGGATGTCTGGCTTTTGTATGGTGGGAATGGGCTGCAGTGTTTGCATTTATTCCAATTTTCTTTTACAATGGAAAACGTGGCTTTGGCATGAAATATTTCTTTTACGCATTTTATCCTGTGCACCTGCTCATCCTGTATCTGATCGTATATAAAATTGGATATGGAGCCGTGTCGGCAATATAGTGAATTTAGAAAAGGACTTTCGAAAACGGAGGGGGTGTTTTCGAAAGTCCTTTTTATATGTAAACCTGCCGGAAAAATCTGGCAGGATTGTTTTTTGACGGAACTGACAGAACCCCAACCACCGAGTCGAAACGCAACAGCTCCTTTCGATGTTATTAATGATACGGGACAATTGTGACCATTTCTTGACTGGAAAATGAAGGAAATCTTAAAAACAGATAAGAAATTCATAAAGTCGCATAGGCGGGAAGAGGGAAATGAGGTATAATCAGTGGAGTTGATCATGTAGGAAAAGAGGGATTCTATGAAAACCTGTCTGGAAAATGTGCGGTGTATGGCACCGCTGATCCACAATATAACAAATTATGTAACGGCGAATGATGTTGCAAATGTTCTTCTGGCGTGTGGGGCAAGCCCAATCATGGCGGATGAGGAGGCAGAGGTAGAGGAAATCACGGCACACTGTCAGGGGTTAAATCTGAACCTTGGAACATTGCATCAAAAGAAAATCCCTGCTATGGTAGAGGCTGGGAAGATGGCAAATAACCTTGGTCATGTGGTGGTGTTAGATCCGGTTGGAGTCGGGGCGAGCAGCTTTCGTAAACAGACGGTAGAACAGCTTTTAAAAGAGGTTCAGTTTGATGCAATCCGGGGAAATATTTCTGAGATCAAGACATTGGCATCTTTAAACAGTTCGGGAAAAGGTGTGGATGCAGACAATACAGATACAGTGACAGAGGACAATTTAGCGCAGCATATTAGAAATGCAAAAATGTTGTCAAACAAACTGGAAACAATCGTTGCTATTACCGGAGCCATTGATCTTGTGACGGACGGCAGCAGTTGTTATGTAATAAAAAATGGCAATCCGCAGATGCGTCATGTGACCGGAGCCGGGTGTCAGTTGTCCGGCATTTTAACAGCATTTCTCGCAGCAAATCGGGATAATAAGTTACAGGCGGCGGCAGCGGCAGTGTGTATGATGGGGTATGCAGGAGAGATTGCCGCAGAAAAAAGTGGGCAGTCTGGCAGCGGGACTTACCGGGTGAGCCTGATGGATGCCATATCATGTATGGATGGAGATATGTTAGAGAGAGGAGCACGCTATGAGATTCGATAGAAAACAGTTATTATTATATGGGGTAACAGACAGGAGCTGGTTAAATGACCAGACATTATATGAGCAGGTCAGACAGGCATTAGAGGGTGGCGTTTCTTTTTTACAGCTTCGTGAGAAAAATCTGTCCGAACAGGCATTTTTAGAGGAAGCAAAAGAGATACAAAAACTGTGCAGGGAGTACAAAGTACCATTTATCATCAATGATAATGTGGATCTTGCATTAGAGATTGATGCGGACGGCGTGCATGTCGGACAGGATGATATGGAGGCAGGAGAAGTGCGAAGAAGACTTGGAGCGGATAAGATTATCGGTGTCTCGGCACACTCGGTGGAGGAGGCGCTGCGCGCCGAAAAATGCGGGGCGACTTACCTTGGCTCCGGTGCTGTATTTGGAAGTGGCACGAAAAAAGATGTCGGAACCTTAGATCATGAAGTGTTAAAAGAAATCTGTGCATCGGTGCAGATTCCTGTGGTTGCAATCGGTGGTATCAGCCGGGATAATATTTTACAGTTAAAAGGTACGGGGATTGATGGCGTGGCTGTGATCAGTGCTATCTTTGCGCAGAAAGATATCCGGGCAGCTGCGCAGGAAATGAGGAAGTTATCCGCGGAAGTGTGTAAGTAAGCCAAAATGCATGAGCCGGGGGGAATGATAAACAAGTTTTTGAGATGCATGAACCTGATATTGAGGAAAAGAAATTTATGAATGCAAGAATGGGAATGAAGATGAAAACAGACCTGATACAGGGCGCGATTTTTGATATGGATGGAACACTGCTTGATTCCATGCCGGTCTGGGAACATGCAAGCGAGCGGTATCTGCAGAACAAAGGAATCAAGGTACGGGAAAAACTTTCAGAGATTTTGTTTTCCATGAGTATGCAAAAAGGTGCGGAATATGTGAAAGAAAATTATCATCTCACGGAGTCGACCGATGAGATCGTGGCAGGTGTAAATAATATCGTCTATACTGCGTATGAAAAGGAAGTGCAGCCCAAAGAGGGCGTGAGGGAGTTTTTGGATAAGCTGCAGGCAGAAGGAATAAAAATGGTTGTGGCAACATCGACAGACCGCCCTATGGTGGAGGCAGCATTAAAGCGCACAGGTCTGCTTTCTTATTTTGAACGGATCTTTACCTGCACAGAAATCGGCAAGGGAAAGGTGGAGCCGGACATTTATCATGCGGCTTCTGATTTCCTTGGAACAAAACCGGAACACACGCTGGTGTTCGAGGATGCACTTTATGCGATTGAGACAGCAAAAAATGCCGGATTTTTGACGGTTGGGGTTTATGATGCGGCAAGTGAGAAGGAGCAGGAGAAGATCAGGGAGCAGGCAGATATTTATCTGGAAGAGTTTGCGCAAGCTGCAGAGTTTGTGTGAAAATATCAAATGGCAGAACAATAACAAAAAGTCTCATTTACATGGAATTTACAAATTTATCATGGCGTCGTCTAAAAAACTGTGCTATGATAAATAATATTGAGGTATTATTATGATTCGCAGAGCAGAGTTAAAAGACATTCCGGCATTGATGGATATATACAACGATGCCATTTTACATACAACAGCAACATTTGATACGGAAATCAAGGATTACGAAGACCGTCTGGCGTGGTTTCAGGCGCACACAGGACAGTATGTGATCTTTGTATATGAAGAGGCAGGAACAGTCGCGGGTTATGCCTCTCTTTCACGTTACAGGGAAAGGAAGGCTTTTGACCCTGCAGTTGAGATTTCTATCTATATTCATGCGGGTTATCGAGGGCGTGGCATTGGCTGCAGTCTCATGGAGAGAACATTGCAATATGCCAAAGAGTGTCCGCAGATTGGAACGGTCGTTTCATTGATCACCAGTGAAAACGAAGTCAGTATCCGTCTGCATGAGCGCTTTGGGTTTTCTTACTGTGGTCAGATCAGACAGGCAGGCGTTAAGTTTGGAAAAAAAATGGGCTTAAACGCATATCAAATCGTTTATGACAGAGAAATTGAATAGAAAGATTCCCGGAAAAATGTAATGTGCAAAAATCTGGCATGATACATGGCAGTATCCCGGGAAATTGAGGAAAATGCCATGATAAGATATTTTAAGACGGATAACCAGCGGATCCAGGAGGAGGAGAAGATTGGGGACGGCGTATGGGTGCAGATGCTCCAGCCGACGCATCAGGAATGTGCCGAGATTGCAGAAGTATTAAATGTAGATACCGAAGATATTCAGGCCGCACTCGATGAGGAGGAGAGCTCCCGTATTGAGCTTCAGGATGGATATACCCTGATTTTAGTTGATATCCCAACCGTTGAGATACGTCACGAGAAACAGAGTTACACGACAATCCCGCTTGGTATTATTTTGACGCAGGATGTGATCGTGACTGTCTGTACAGATGATACACCGGTATTGCAGAACTTTGTAAACAACCGTGTGAAGGAGTTCAGCACGAAGAAAAAAATGCGTTTTGTGTATCAGATCTTGTTCCGCACAGCGACAAATTATCAGATGAATCTGCGTGTCATCGACAAAAAGAGAACGGAGATTGAGGAGCGGATCGGCAAACATACAGAGGATATCGATCTGATCGACCTTCACGAATTAGAGTCCACACTGGTTTACTTTGCAACATCCCTGCGTGCCAACGGTGTTGTATTAGACCGCCTGACCAGATATAAACGTTTAGAGCAGTACCCGGAGGATAAGGAACTGCTCGGTGATGTCATTGTCGAGAACAGGCAGGCAATCGAAATGACATCCATCTACCGTGATATCATCAATGGTACCAGAGAGCTGATGTCATCTGTCATTGACAACCGGCTGAACAACGTCATGAAATACCTGACATCCATTACGATCGTCATGGCGATTCCGACCGTTATTTCCGGTATCTATGGAATGAATGTCAATGAAAAATGGATGCCATTTGCAAATACGCCACACGGATTTCTTATCATCTGTGTTCTGACACTGCTGATCTGCATTGTGACGATGTTTGTGCTACGGAAGAAGAAGATGCTGTAAAATGTTTCTGAATAACATATACTGATTATTAGAAAAATAACAAGATAAAAGGAGTTCTGCATCAGCAATTTTTGTTGATGTAGAACTCCTTTTTGCGAGAACATTATGTTAAGGAAAAAATCCATGTAGTCTTTATTTCCCTTCAAATCGTCCGCTTGCCCCACAAGGCAGTACCAGCCCATTAGAGGACACCGGCAGCCCAATTTCTTCTGCAGTGACGGTTCCGTCGTATTTTTCTAATGCAGTTGCGATCATATAGCGCAGCACTGCAGGCTGAAGTCCGGTTGTGTAAGAATTTACAAGGAAAAACAGAGGCTTGTCGGTCAATAGCTGTGCGCAGAGTTTGATCAGCGGATAAACGGATTCCTCGATCTTCCAGATCTCACCTTTCGGTCCTCTGCCGTAGGATGGCGGGTCCATAATGATCGCATCATAGTGATTGCCACGGCGGATCTCACGTTCTACGAATTTTACACAGTCATCTACGATCCAGCGGATCGGTGCGTCCGAAAGACCGGAGGATGCAGCATTTTCTTTTGCCCAGGTAACCATTCCTTTTGAGGCATCCACGTGTGTGACAGAGGCTCCGGCAGCAGCGGCAGCAAGTGTCGCACCGCCAGTATAGGCGAACAGATTTAATACTTTGACCGGGCGTTTTGCAGAGCGGATTTTATCAGAGAACCAGTCCCAGTTTACTGCCTGTTCCGGAAACAGCCCGGTGTGTTTAAAACTGAAGGGTTTCAGCTGAAATGTCAGGGAACCGTAATGGATGCTCCACTGTTCCGGCAAATCGAAAAATTCCCATTCGCCACCGCCTTTTTTGCTGCGGTGATAGTGAGCATTCATATGCTTCCATCCTTTTTCTTTTTTCGGTGTGTCCCAGATGACCTGCGGATCCGGGCGCACAAGCGTATAATTGCCCCAGCGTTCTAATTTTTCACCGCAGGAACAGTCTATGACTTCATAATCTTTCCAGTTATTTGCAATCCACATAAAATAAATCCTTTCATAATCATTTGTTATTCAAAAAACAGTTTGTTATTTACGTTTCCAGGTTGATGGCATTAAAAGAATCATCATCGGAAACAGTTCAAGTCTTCCGGCAAGCATGTCAAACATCAGGACAAACTTGGAAAATGGAGAAAAAATTGAAAAATTCTGTGTCGGTCCGACGAGATTTAAACCGGGTCCGATATTATTTAACATTGTGACAACAGAAGTAAAATTCGTTGTAAAATCGAATTCATCCACACTGATCAGGAGCATAGATGTCAGCAGCAGTACAAAATAAACGACCAGAAATACGTTTGCGGAACGCAAGGTCTCGTGATCGACCGGATGTCCGTCCATACGGATTTTTTTCACCTGACGGGGATGAATGATCAGTGAGAGTTCCTTGCGGATCGTTTTTAATAAGATCAGAATACGGGAAACTTTTATGCCGCCACTTGTACTTCCTGCGCATGCACCGATAAACATCAGTGTGACCAGTAAAGTTTTAGAGAGAGCAGGCCAGAGATCAAAATCGGTGGTTGCATATCCGGTTGTTGTGATAATGGAACCAACCTGGAAAAAAGCATGACGCAGAGTTTCACCGAACGTGGAATAAAGTGACTGTATATTCCAGGTAATGATACCGACAGACACAGCGATAATTGCGAGATACCAGCGTACTTCTTCGATTTTGAAAAATTCTTTTATTTTTCCGGTAATGATATAAAAATATGCAGTGTAGTTGATACCGCTTAAAATCATAAACACGGTGATCGTAATCTGTATGGCAGGTGAGTAGCCGGCGATACTGTCATTTTTTATACCGAATCCACCGGTTCCGACGGTACCAAAAGTGGTTGTCAGCGAATCAAACAGAGGCATGCCAAGTGCACGCAGGATTACTGCTTCACAGACGGTAATAGCGATATAAATACCGTAAAGGATCTTTGCAGTATCCTTAACATGTGGAACCAGTTTGCTCACGGAAGGTCCGGGGCTCTCTGCCTTCATGAGGTTCATTGTGGAACCACCCATCAGAGGGAGCACTGCCATGATAAAAACAAATACTCCCATGCCTCCAATCCAGTGCGTAAAACTTCGCCAGAAAAGGCTGGCTTTTGAGAGACTTTCTACATCTGGAAGAATACTTGAACCGGTTGTGGTAAAACCGGAAATAGTCTCAAAAAGTGCATCTACATAAAATGGGATATCCCCGGTGAGCACAAAAGGAATGGCACCAAAGATACTCATAATGATCCAGCTGAGTGCAACGGTAACAAATCCTTCCCGGGTGTAGAGGCTCGTGGAACGCGGTTTTTTATAAGTCAGAAGTACACCGAATATCAGACATGAAACTGCAACTGCCAGATAAGAGATAGAAGCAGTTTCCTGATACATAAGTCCGACCAGCCCCGGAAGAACCAAAAAGGCACTTTCAAATTTTAAAACACAGCCTAAAATATATAAAACGATCGAATAATTCATTGCCGCTTAGTCCTCCAGAATCTCTTTGATATCGGAAATGCGGTATCCGGAAAGCACGACTAGTACGGAGTCACCTGCCATCATGATATCCTGACCACTTGGGATAATGACTTTTCCATTGCGGTAGATACAGCAGATCAGTGTATTCTTGCGGAAATGCAGATCTGCAAGCGGGATTCCTGCGACGGCAGAGTCAGCTTTTATGATAAACTCCAGAGCTTCCGCTTTGCCGTTTGCCAGTTTATAGAGAGTCTCTACATTGCTGTCCTTCGAATTATAAGTGGAACGTACATATTTTAATATATAATCCGAGGTAATGATACGTGGATAAATAATACTTCCAAGATTCAGTTCATTGATGACGGAATGGAAATTGATCCGGTTGATCTTTGTTACAGTCTTGGCATTTGAAACATCATTTGCGTAAAGAGAGAGAAGAATATTCTCTTCATCTAATCCTGTCAGGGCAGCAAAACCCTGTGCATGTTCTAATCCTTCCTGAAGAAGGAGATTCTGATCTGTTGCATCTCCACAGATGATCGTAGCGTGTGGCAGCAGTTCACTTAATACATCGCATCGCTCACGGTTCACCTCAATGATCGTCACACGGATGCCGGAAGCAAGCAGACTTTTGGCAAGATAAAAGGATACTTTTCCGCCACCGGCAAGAATTGCATTCCCGACGCGGTTCTTTACGATGCCGATTTTACGGAAAAAGTCAATCGCATTGCGGCGCTCCGACGCGATTGCAACCACGTCGTTTTCCTGAAATTCAAAATCACCGTTTGGAATAATAACCTGATCTCCCCGGACAACGGTACAGACTAAGACATTGCTGTGTAAGGTCTGATGCAGGTTAAATAATTTTAAGGCGATCAGAGGAGAACCTTTGCCAACTTTAAAATGAAGCAGTTCTACATGTCCTTTTGCAAAGGTGTCTACGCGGATTGCGGATGGAAATTGGAAAATACGTGCAATCTCATTGGCAGCGGCAAGCTCCGGGTTGATGATCATTGCCAGTCCGAATTCCTTTTTTAAAAATTCTATTTCCTTATTATATATCGGATTGCGCACACGGGCGATCGTCTGGCAGTGACCTGTTTTTCTGGCGATGACACAGCAGAGAAGATTCTTCTCATCATCACCGGTTACGGCAATCAAAAGGTCGGCAGTTGTGATGCCTGCGTCAATCAGTGTCTGATGGTTAATTCCGTTGCCTACGATACCCATGGCATCGAGATTGTTTGTGATGGCGGAAACCTTTTCCGGTTTTTCGTCGATCACTATGATATCGTGATCTTCGCTGCCAAGTTGTTCTACGAGCGTGTAGCCCACTTTGCCACAGCCTACGATAATGATTTTCATGATATGGTAACTCCTCAAATGATAATATTCTGATTTGGATGTTCTTTCATCCGCAGTGTCAGACCAGAAAATCAGAGATTTCCTGGTCTGACGGGCATCTACGTTCCACTTCGGTCCGTGCTAAACAGGTGCCACCGGCACCTAGCACCGCCCTATCAAATGAGCAAAAAACAAAAAAGTGCCTGCAAGCAGTCATTTTTTGTTTTTAACTCATTTGGCACTGCTCGTTACTTACGCACATTATATCATATGCACGCAGAAAAGCCACAAAAATTAAAAAAATACTTGCATTTCCTAAACATATCGTGTATACTAAGCATTGCTGTGACATTGATAGCGTAGAAGCGTGAGGTTGCTGCCAATATGGCAGGTTTTCCGTGGAGCGAATGTCAAGTTAGGAAACTGGCGACAAGTCACTGTATCACGAATATGGTCTACAGAGGTAGAAACAACGTGTGTAAAGCTTATGACACACACGGAGAAGTGTACAGTCACCGCTTGTCGTACTGAATTAAAGTGCGAAAAGGAGGCGACTTTTTTTATGGCAAGTCAAGTAATGAGAATCACATTGAAAGCTTATGATCACGAATTAGTAGATTCATCAGCAAAAAAAATCATCGAGACTGTAAAGAAGAACGGATCACAGGTGAGCGGACCGGTACCTCTTCCTACTAAGAAGGAAGTAGTTACAATTCTTAGAGCTACTCACAAGTACAAAGATTCCCGTGAACAGTTCGAGCAGAGAACTCATAAGAGACTGATTGATATCGTTACACCAACTCAGAAGACTGTTGATGCTTTATCACGTCTTGAGATGCCAGCAGGTGTTTACATCGATATTAAAATGAAACAGAAATAATAACTGTTTCGACAAATTATTTCGTAAGTCCTGATTAGTTATTTCATATAGATATGGCTGCTCTAGGATGAACGGTTCCGCTACTCCACAATCGATTATCTTCGCGGGTCGGTAAAAGTGGGCAAGAAGCGTTCCGCTGTAGAAAACAGGAGGTAAAAAATGAAGAAAGCAATTTTAGCAACAAAAGTCGGAATGACTCAGATCTTCAATGCAGACGGCGTATTAGTGCCGGTTACTGTATTACAGGCTGGTCCTTGTGTTGTTACTCAGATTAAGACAGTAGACAACGATGGATACAGTGCAGTTCAGGTTGGATTTGTTGACAAGAAAGAAAAGACTGTTAACAAAGATGCCAACGGAAAGAAAGAAATTCGCAACAGACATGGCGTAAACAAGGCTCAGATGGGTCACTTCGCTAAAGCTGGTGTATCTGGTAAGAGATTCGTTCGCGAGTTCAAGTTTGAGAACGCAGACGAGTATAAGTTAGCAGATGAAATCAAAGCTGACATCTTCGCAGAAGGTGACAAGGTTGATGTTACTGCTATTTCAAAAGGTAAAGGTTTCCAGGGTGCTATTAAGAGATTAGGTCAGCACAGAGGACCTATGGCTCATGGTTCTAAATTCCATCGTCATCAGGGTTCTAACGGTGCATGTTCTTCACCAAGCCGTGTATTTAAGGGAAAAGGAATGCCTGGACATATGGGAAGCGTAAAAGTTACAACACAGAATCTTGAAGTTGTAAGAGTTGACGCTGAGAACAACCTGCTCTTAGTAAAAGGTGCTGTACCAGGCGCTAAGAAATGCATGGTAACAATCAAAGAAACTGTAAAAGCAGGTAAATAGTGCTTAGATAGGAAAGGAGGAAACAACAATGGCTAACGTAGCTGTTTATAATATGGAAGGCAAAGAAGTAGGAAGCCTGGAGTTAAACGATGCTGTTTTCGGAGTAGAAGTTAACGAGCATCTTGTACACATGGCAGTACTTCAGCAGCTTGCAAATAACCGTCAGGGAACTCAGAAAGCAAAAACACGTTCTGAAGTTCGCGGTGGTGGTAGAAAACCATGGAGACAGAAAGGAACCGGTCATGCAAGACAGGG
>ERZ1034763.804-NODE-804-length-12344-cov-6.702498_pt1 | contig 12344 bp, 8 predicted proteins | sample MGYA00520701_ERZ1034763 | MGnify/ENA primary metagenome ERZ1034763 (study PRJEB33766, sample SAMN09781707) | gut metagenome | biome: gut microbiome | host: Homo sapiens | place: Madagascar | study: EMG produced TPA metagenomics assembly of the PRJNA485056 data set...
ACTTACGACAATGCGCCATCGCCAAGCGGTAAGGCAGGGGACTTTGACTCCCCCACCGCGTGTTCGACTCACGCTGGCGCAACCAATAAAGGACTTTAGAAACCATCGAATTTACGATGATTTTTGAAGTCCTTTCTTTTTTGCAATCCTGCGCAAAATCTGCTATAATGTTATCAAATCCCGGATTTTCTGGGACTTTCCCGAAAAATAAGGTGACTGATAAGGTGACTAAAGGTGACTTGTGGAGGTGTTGAGCATGGAACAGGCCGTTAAAAAGCAGCGTAGAGCCAAAGGCTCAGGCTCTTTTGTACCCGGAAAAGGCGCAAAAGAGGGAAAAATCATGTACCGTGTGCAGCTCCCCAACGGTAAGAGAAAGCAATTTGAGGGCAAGACGGAAACGGAAGCGTACCGTAAATATAAGGAATGGCTTCGGGAACATCCAGCGGAAAAAGAGGGCAAAAGGGAAACAACATGGTTTGCGGACTATGTAAACGAATGGGTGGAAAATGTTGGTAAGCTGGGACTGAAAACGCAATCATACGAGCGAAACAAAAGAACAATCCGTACTTACGTTATCCCTTACCTTGGCAAGTATCGCCTTATCAATCTTGATACAAAGACGATACAAAACGAGCTGGTAAACCGTATGACGAACGAGCCAAACGCTACCACGGGCAAGCCCAACTCATTCTCCACCATCAAAAAACCGTATGATATTGTCAACGCCTGTCTGAAATATGCGGTTAAGGTGGGGGACATAACCTCTAATCCTTGTGAAAATGTGGTCTTACCTAAAGAGCGCAAAACCGATGCAAAGCAAATCAGGCCGCTTACAGACGATGAAGCAAAGCGTTTTTTGTCGGCTTGTGAAGTCGGTATGTCACAATACGAATGGGTATACAAGCTCATTCTTTATACGGGGCTGCGCATGGGTGAGGCTTGCGCTCTGTGCCCTGCTGATATTCATTTGTCTGAAAAGTATATTGATGTTCACGGTACGATTATTGAACAGAATGAAAAGTACGTTTATCAAGGAAAGACGAAAACCAACAAGAACAGACGCGTATATTTTAATGATGCCACAAAATCACTACTAGAGGAACGGTTGATTTACTGCCCCAAAAATTGCTATCTTGCCAATCTCAACAAAGAAACGGTCAATCTTGCATATCTTGGGCGTGAATATAAAGCAGTTTGCAAACGTGCTCAAATCAGCGATGTAAGAGGGCTGCACGACTTACGGCACACATACGCAACAAAGCTCATAAGGCAAGGCGTGGACATCAAAACCGTGTCGGAACAGTTAGGACATAGCACAGTGAGCTTTACGCTTAGAACCTATGTGCACACGGTAGACGCTGAAAAGGCAAAGAAGATGGATGCTCTTAATTGGTAAAAATATTGAGTCTTTCGCCGTTGGTGGTTCTATGCTGCCAACGGTTTTTTTGATGCTCCATCACGCCCAAAACCATATTTTTCCTTGTTATTAACGATGCTACGAAAGCTATATAATCTATGGTTTGTACGGGAATGAAATTTTTGTTTTATGACCGTTGTTTTTTTGGATATGTAGGAAACATAGATTTTCTTTGTTTCTGCTCTGGTTGTTGGTTAGTTAAATCTAACAAGAAAAGATGCTGCATTGTATCGGGTTAGTATCGTTAATCGTTTTGCATTTTCTGCTTCTGTGCATGGTTAGTAGGTTGTTCACAGATAGTTCAAAACTTTCAGTTTGCCAAATCTAACAGAAAAGAGCTAGGCAAAGTATGGTTCTTTCGGCTCTGGTTTGCTCTTTGACTCAACTGGCACGATATGGGGCAAGGTCTGTTAAACGTATATCGTTTATGGTTTTTCTGCTGGGTGTTTTCCTATGGACTATGGGACATATTGTACAAAATGCAAATCAAAAATTTGGAAATTCGCACAAAACGCTTTTCAAATTAAAAATGCACCCCTTTCGGGGTGCTAGGTCTGATTTTGAATCACTTCAAGCCCTTATCCTTTAAGAGCTTGTCCAATGTGGGGCGGCTAATCTTCAACTCTGCTGCAAGCTGGGTCTTGTTCAGCTCACGGCTCTTGTACCGCTCATAAGCTGCGGTAAAGGTCTTTTCGTCAATGCGCTTAACCTGACCGCCTTTGTACTTTCCGTTCTCCTTTGCGCTCTGGATGCCCTCTCTTTGACGCTCCAAAAGATTCGCTCTCTCAAATTCGTTGATGGCTGCAATCATGGTAAGCATCAACTTTCCCGTGGGGGTGCTGGTGTCCAGATTCTCTTTGTTACTGACCAGATGCACACCCTTGTCTTGCAGCTGCTCAACGATGGCAAGCAAGTCCTTTGTGCTTCTGGCAAGGCGGCTAAAGTCATGGATGTAAACTGTATCGCCCTCGCGCACATAGTCGAGCATAGCTTGCAGCTGTGGGCGGTTCATATCTTTACCGCTGACCTTTTCGCAAAACCATTTATCAATGTTGTGCTTCTTGAGTGCTTCAAGCTGCCGTGCCTCGTTCTGCTCTACCGTGGATACTCTCACATAAGCGATGTTTGCCATAACCTTAACCTGTCCTTTCGTTCTGTTGTTTATCTCCACCCCTATTATAGCACAGTGTAAAAACTAAATCAATGATATTCTTTACAAAATGCAAAATAAATCAAAAATCAACTTTCTTTACACGGTTTCATGCACCTTTTCAAACCGTCCTATCTGTAAAGGCGGGGTATACCCTGTATTTACAGCAATCTAATAGAAAGATGATTCATTTTGTTAGATTCAACTAACCTTATGGGCAAACAAAAAGCCTCCTGCGCTTGGGCGGTGTCCTTTGCAGACTGCGGATATATTGCCGGGGTCAATGTCAAGAGCTGCTGCCGCTGCTCTGATGCTCTCATACTCTGCAATCACATTACCGTCCCTGTCATACTGTACAACGGCCTTAACACCTTTCCCTTTGAGTAATGCGCTCATCTTGGCGCGTTGTTCATCGGTCATCTTATGGCCTTTCTTTGACGCTGATATATGGGCGTTGTGGTTTCCATAGCTGATATTCTGTTGATGGGTACACCATTCGAGATTATCCACAGTATTATTCGCTGGGTTTTCGTCAAGATGGTTTATTTCCAGCTCTTGCCAATTATCTGGCGTGTCCTCGATAAAGGCAAGGGCAACTGTTCGGCTCATGCTTTTGCGTGAATGTACGCTATCCTTGCAAAGGTTGATGCCATAATAGCCCTTGTCGTTGGGATGATTACGCATGATGCTGTGCCATTTGATGCTATACGACTTGCCGCTATCGCTAACCAAATAGCGGTCTGCATAAAAAGGATATGGAATATTTTTCCATTCCTCACCGTCAAATTCAAAAACCGTGTCAAGCGGAATTGATTTTAATGATTTCAAATCTTCAAAGCAGTTAATATTATTCATAATTCGTTACCTCTTTCTTAACATAATAAATCATTGGTTAAGTTGTCATATAAAAAAGGACGGCTTGCGCCGTCCTTGACTTCTGGAATATATATAAACAAGCTGCTGCGCTTGTTATTTTTATCGGAAAAACGCTGTTTCTTAGAGGATTAGGCAAACGGCCTAATCCCGACTATGAATCATAAGGCTTTCGTTTTGCCTTATCTGGGGCTTTCATGTACGCTTATCGGACTTTCAACAGAGAGGATATAAAGGTTCTCTTATTGTCAAGGCGATTTCAACAGCGTCTCATTCTGCCAATTCATTATAGCTTTTTGGACTTTCAAACGAGAGGATGCAATGTTTTATTGATTCTGCTAATGATTTTCAAAGGCTCTCATTTTGCCAATCAACTTCCCATCTCATAATAGGGTTTCGGATACTCTGTTGACCGTTGCAAAAGATTCTAAAGGTTTAGTGTTGATTTCAACAGCGTCTCATTTTGCCAATTAACTTCCCATCTCATTATAGAGTTTTGGACATTCAAACGAGGATTGCCAAAGATTCAAAGGTTTTTGTGCCAATTTTAAAATGATTACATTCGTCTATTCATATATGCTTTTCGGATACGCAAACGAGAAGCGTTATTGATTATCTGATTTTCAAAGGGATTTTCACAGCGTCAGGATTCTTTAATTCATTTGAATAAAGTGAATCAAAATATTTAATGAATAAGAGGTACGCGCTTCGGGCTATACCCAATCTGGGTGTTCCGTGTAATGCCCTCGCGCGTTCCCCTATATTATAGCCGGATTGCACCCCTCAAAAAGTGCCACAAAAGCCGCATGATTCCTAGCTCTTTCGGCTCTTTTCAAAAAGGGCGTTTTTAGTCATCTTGAACCAAAAATGCACCCATTTTTTTGGCAAGGTGCTTTGAGTATGCAATCAGGTCTTTTTGCTTGAAAAATAGCGTTTCTCCGTTAGAATATCTCTTGACAAAATTGTACCTTGCCGTTGTTGGATTTTTAACGCCCATCTGGGCAAAGAGGTCATCAAGCTGCCGCGCCGTGAAGATGTACTCCACATTATGCTTTGCAAAGTCCATCGGGCTGGAATAGAGGTGCTTTGCCGTTCCCCTGCGGTATTCATCCATCAAGACATCATTTTGTGCTTGTACCATTGAATCAAGCAGCGTTGCGCAATCTTTCAGCTCTTTTTGCCACGTCTTGATATAAGCTCTTGGGCGTGAATCTAAAGGAAAGGTGTCCAGCGTCCTTGTCTTACTCTTGGTTCTTACCTCAAACCGTGACAATACTGTGCCGGATGATTCTTGGAATGCCTTGTTGTAGCTTTCTAGCTCCGCCGTGTTGTCTTTAAGGCAATAGCTCATTCTTTCCCGTGTCCATCCGTGCTTTGTTTCGTACAGATTCCTAGAGGGATGTTTGAACCAATAGCACATGATTAACGCTCTGTTTAATTTTTCTGTTTCTTCATAACCAGAAGTATAGCTATCAAAGCGAAAGTCAACGCGCGTGTACCAGAATTTTTCAATTTCCATTTCCTGTAAAATCTTCCTCATAACTTCCAGATATTCGTTATAACTGTGAATATCATATCCTACATAGGCATTAGGGTTTATCTTTAAGCTGATTGTTTTGCTGTTGTTGCGTTTGTTCTCGCTAACGCCTCTAATCAGGCTTTCGGGTCTTTCATCAACGCAAATGCTCAACGTGTCGATGCTGCAAACCAACTCCAAAGAATCAAAATCAGGTCTTTTTTCTGCCATACATAACTCACATACTCCTATCTCATTCACACACGCTCTAGGGCTGCTGTGCTGCCCTCTGGCGTGTTCTATGTCATCTGGCATAATTCTTCATTCAAAAATCAAAAACGCCCATACGGGCTTTGTAGAGGCTCTAGCGTGATGCTCTGTAATGCCTCTGTTAAGCTCCGTAGAGCGTCAAAGTTCCGTCAATATAGGTTGTCTAATCTAACAAGAAAGGCTCTCACAGCCTCTTATAGAGGCCATACAGGCGATTAACGCCGCCGTGTGGTCATCTTAAAAATTGTCACGGCGGTCTACTCTATGTTGTGCATTGTCAAGCCATTGCCGCATAGCTGCTTCTGCTGCTTTGTCATCGGTGCTGAAAAAGAAGATACAAAACCGGGTATCCTCTCTCAAAGGCGCGATAGATACAACACGCCCACCATGCTTTACGATGAACGATGCAAGCGCATTATTAAAAATAATCCATTTTTTACCATCTGATGTTGTCTTGAACATACTTCATTCTCCTAAATCAAATACAGTCGTAACGAAAATAAATTGCATACAAAAAAGCCCGATGCAAAATGCACCGAGCTTTCAGAGGTTCGTTTGTATCATAATGTATAGTGAATCTAGGTCATGCGCCTAGTGAAAGATTTTGTTGTGTTAAATGGTTGTTGTGTAGTTGCCCGGTCTGGGTCTTAAAAATAGTATGTTTTCCCGGCCTGTTTATTCAGCCAATCGGGAAGCTTGTCGGCTATCACGCGATAGTTTCCACCAATTCTGACGGCGGGGAAGTCGCGTTGCTTCACAAGGTCATACGCCTTGTTGCGTCCAATGCCTAGCTGATATGCCATCTCCTGCACACTCATTGTCAGTTTGCTTTCTGGGGCTGCATCAATCATAATCTTACCTCGTATTCTGGGTTTCTTCCGGTCTGTACCGGCCTTGTACGGGTATTAGTATAGCGGCACGTTGTCGAGCTGTCAAGACATTTGTTGACATTTTGCACAAGAAAATTATGCTGATTATCTCTATAATTCGTCACACTAAATAAATTCAATAAAGTTCTGAAAAAGCACTTTACAAAAATAGGGTGACTTATAAGGTGACTACAATTAAAAATGCAGCGAATAAATAACGTGAATACGATAAAATATAGGTGTATTCATAAGGGACTTTGACTCCCCAATCGTAGGTTCGACTCCTGCTGGCGCAACTGAAGACCGTCTGCTGAAGGAAACGTTCGGCAGGCGGTCTTTGTGTTTCGCAGCTGCTTCCGGGGCGGCGGAACATTTCGCAGACAGAGGCGCTGTGCTGCGGAAAAACAGGGCATTGCGGGAGGGCTGCGCCCGGCGGTTGTGCGGTGTTTCGTTTTGAGGATTCCCGAAGCTATGCCGGAAGTTGGTTGGGATGACCAAAAAATAATGGAAAAAATATCGCATTTTTTATCCGAAATCTTCTTTTTTGCCGGGAATGCTTGACAAGAAAGTGCTTTTTGCCATAATAGATTTATAAGAAAAATTCTTTGCAAGAAGATCAATCCTGGAGGTAGAAAAACGATGCCGATCAGTTTGAACAAGGTCAACGCGGAGGCGTATGCAAAGGTTGCCGCTGCGTTGGAACAAAACGGAAAAGCGGCGGTGGAACATGCCACCGGCACGGGCAAGAGCTGCATTGCATGGCAGCTCATCGCGGACCATCCGCAGGCGTCGTTCATCTGGCTGGTGTACGGTGCGGCGCGGCTGACCCTGCGCAGGGAAGATGTCCGCCGCTACAACGACGGTGTGCTGCCGGAGAACCTCATCTTCTGCGACTGCGGTGTGCTGGCCGAGGCGTCGGCCGAGGAGTGGGTCCGGCTGGCCTCACGCAAGCCGGATTACCTGATCTTCGACTGCTACCATGAAGTGACGGCGGCCTGCTGGGCCAAATCGGCCCAGCGGCTGCTCCGTCTGTGCCCGGAGGCAAAGCTGCTGGGCCTGACAGTGCCCAACAGCACCGACCAGAAATGCCAGGCGGCCGCGGAACTCTTCGAGGGAACGGTCGTCTCCCGGATGACGGTCGGCGAGGGAATGGCGCTGGGCACCCTGCCGGTGCCGTCGAACTACGCCGCGATGCTCTGGCCGCAGGAAGGGCAGATGAACCTGCTCCGCGCCCGGATCAAGAACCTGCACCTGCCCGCGCAGACCAACGCGCTGAGCGCACAATACGATGAGATCAACTGGTCGGTGCGGCAGGCCGAGAACCCCATCGCCCTGATGCCCCGCGTCCTGACCGACACCCAGGGCCGCTATCTGGCCATCTTTGAGTCGGAGGACTACCTCGACGAGGTGCAGGAACAGCTGGAAGAGTTCCTCCGCACCGTGGATTCGAATGCCCATTTCTACCGTGCCGAGTGTGACTGCCTGCGCGACGCCGAGGCGGTGAAACGGTTCTGCACCTCCACCGAAACGGGGCCGAAGGTGCTGTTCTGCGTCAACTCGCCGGGCGTCCAGCAGCCCATTGAGGGGCTGGCGGGTGCCATTCTGGTCCGCGAGACCGGCGAGGCAGGCCGGTTCCGCCAGATGCTCTGCCGGGCGTTGGTGGCCTGCGGCCGCAAGCCCATCCCGGTGTTCGACCTGACCGCCCGGTTCGACGGTCTGGGCAATGGCCGTGTGCTGCAAAAGGAATGCACCACCGCCATGCTCCGCGCAGGCAGCGAGCACCCCGGCTTCCAGCAGCAGAAGCCCATGCGCCAGAGCTACCACCTGTATTGCCGCCTGAAAAAGGAACTGGAAGCCCGGTGGGAGGCTTTTTATGCAGCGGCGGCGGCTGTGGCCGCAAAGCAGGGCGATTTACAACTGCCCTATAACTATCTGACCGAGGACGGCCTGCCTCTGGGCCGCTGGCTGGAAACGCAGCGCCAGGTCCGGGCCGGGCAGAAGCCGGGCCGTCTGGATGCAGACCGCATCGCCCGGCTGGACAAGCTGAACATCGGCTGGAAACAGCGCTCGGAGCTGGCCTGGGAAAAGGCCTTTGCCTCGGCGCAGAAGTACCGCGACGACCACGGCGACCTGCTGGTGCCGGTGCGCTACCGCGACCGCAGCGGCTTTGCCTTGGGTGAGTGGATCGTCTATAACCGCCAGCGCTACGTCAGCGGCAACCTGAGCCGCGCCCGCATCGAGCGGCTGGAGGGCATCGGCATGGTGTGGAACGCTTCCACCGACCTGTGGGAGCAGAGCTACGCCGCAGCCGCCCGCTATTATCTCGAACACAAAGATCTCGAAGCGCCCATCAAGTACGTTACGCCGGATGGCTTCGCGCTGGGCGTCTGGCTCAGCAGCCAGCGCAGCGCCTATAAGAACGGCGAGCTGACCCTGGAGCAGGTCGAACGGCTGGAAGCCATCGGCATCAACTGGGTCAACCGGAATGTCCGCAAGTGGCAGGAGAACTTCGAGGCCGCTAAGCGGTACGCCGAGCAGTTCGGGGATCTGGAAGTGCCCTCCAATTATGTCACACCGGACGGCATCCTGCTGGGCAAATGGATCGCCCGCCAGCGCTACGCCTGGCAGAACCCGGACAATTCCAGCGCCCGCGTCACACCGGAACGCAAGGCCCAGCTGGACGAGATCGGGATGGTCTGGGACAAATACGACCCCTGGCGGGAGCGCTTCGAGCTGGCCCAGAAGTATCTGGCAGAGCACGGAGATCTGGAGATCCCGCTGAATTATAAGACCGAGAACGGCATCTGGCTGGGCAGCTGGCTCTACCGTCAGCGTCAGTACCGCCGCACCGGCGACCCGCGCTTGGGTGAGGTGCACCGCCGCGAACTGGACGAGCTGCTCAAGGACGAAAAGCCCCACAAGCAGAGTGCGGCACCCTCCGGCAAGGAGAGCCTGCGGGAGAAGAACTGGGAGCACAACTTTGAGGAAGCCGCCCGGTACGCCAAAGAGCACGGCAACCTGCTGGTGCCCTCCAATTACGTCACGGCCGGTGGGTTCCGGCTGGGCGTCTGGATGTCGAACCTCCGCGCTGCCCGCAAGACCCGGCCCGACTCCTTCCAGGTGACGCCGGAGCATGTGAAACGGCTGGACGGCATCGGCATGGAGTGGGACGCCCGCATAGCCAAGTGGGACCTGGCCTATGAACACGCAGCGGCCTATGCCAAGGCCAACGGCGACCTGCTGCCGTCGGCCACCTACCGCAGCGAAGACGGCTTTGGTCTGGGCGACTGGGTCCGCCGGATGCGCACGGCCCGCGCGGAAAATGACCCGAAGCTGACCGAGGACCGCATCCGCCGTCTGGATGCCATCGGCATGAAGTGGTAAACCATCAAAGCAAAAATACCGTGTCCCCACGCCGGGGACACGGTATTTTTTGCTTGCGGGAAGATCAGAGTGCATCCAGTTCCGTTTGCAGCTGGGCCAGCGCGGTGCGGATGGGCAGGTGCTGGGGGCAGACGGCCTCGCACTTGCCGCAGCGGATGCAGTGGCTGGCCTTTTCGGCATCCGGGAAGCGGGCGGTCCACTGGTGCCGGACGGCGTCCGGCTGGCCGAACATCCCCAGCCGGTTCCAGATGCTGAAGTTGTCCGGGATGTCCACGCCCATGGGGCAGGGCATACAGTACCGGCAGCCCGTGCAGCCGATCTTGATGCGGCTGTGCAGGATGCGGGCCGTCTCGGCCACAGCGGCATCTTCCGCTGCGTTCAGGGGGCGGAAGGGCGCAAAGGTGGAAAGGTTGTCGGCCAGCTGCTCCTCGGCGCTCATGCCGGAGAGGATCAGGTGGACGTTTTTGTGGCTGCCTACCCAGCGCAGCGCCCAGGAAGCTGCACTGGCGGCGGGGTCGAGGGCGGTCAGCGGCGCCGCAGCGTCCGGCGGAAGGCTGGCCAGTGTGCCGCCCTTGATGGGCTCCATGATGATGAGCGGGATGCCCAGCTCTTCGGTCAGCGCATAGCCGCGGTCGCCCGCGATCTCCTCGGCGCGGTCGTCGGTGTCAAGGTAGTTGTATTGCAGCTGGCAGAAATCCCAGGGCTGGTCCCGCAGGATGTGTTCCAGCCCGTCCGCGTTGTCGTGGCAGGAGAAGCCGAAGTTCCGGATGCGCCCGGCCTTCTTCTCCTCCCAGAGCCAGTCCACGATGCCCAGCGCCTTGGCCTTGTCGTACCGTGCCCGGTGCAGGGAGTGGAGCAGGTAGAAATCAATGGTGTCCACACCCAGCCGCTCGAACTGACTGCGGTAGATCTGCTGGGCTTTTTCCAGCGAATCGCACTGCCACAGGGGCAGTTTGGTGGCCAGATAAAAGCTCTCGCGGGGCCATTTTGCGATGACCCGCCCCACGAACGGCTCGCTCTCGCCGCCGTGGTAGGGGTAGGCGGTGTCAAAGTAGTTGACGCCCGCGTCCCGCGCGGTGTTCAGCAGGGCTTCGGCCCGCACTTCGTCGATGCGGCCGTCCGGCAGGGTGGGCAGGCGCATGCAGCCGTAGCCCAGCAGGGAGGTGGTGATGCCGGATTTTTTCCAATGACGCTGTTCCATAGAACGCTCTCCTTTTCTTCAGTGCTTCCGCTTTTTCCGATCGTCCCAGGCAAAATATCTGGTGTAGGATACGAAGACCACGAGCGAAAGCAGCGTGACAGGCTTGCCCAGCTGGATGCCGTCCGGCTGGTAGACAAAATCAAGGGTACTTTCCCCGGCGGGGCAGAGCACCGCCATCAGGCCCTCGTCCACCCGCAGGATGTCGGTCTCCTTGCCGTTGACCGTGGCCGTGAAGCCGTCGTCGTAAGGCACCGAGAAGAAGACGAGGTTCGGGGCGTTCAGCGTGATCTCGGCGTGGAAGCCGGAATTGGTCATCTGGAACACCGAACAGGCCGAGGCCCGGCGGTCGGCGCAATCCTGCATGTAGCGGTCATAGGTCAGGTCGTTCAGCTCAGCGGCGGGCAGCGACTGCAGATACTGGCCGTATGCGGCGGCATCCGCATCGGAGAGCACCAGCGCCCGCATCAGCAGGTTGGAGCGGGTGACCGTCACGGTGGACTCGTAATCGTCCTCGGTGAGGTAGTAATCGTAGGTGAAGCCCATGGGGACGTAGTTGGTGTTTTCATAGAGGGTGTAGCCATCCAGCGTGTCGTAATAGGCCCAGCCCTCGTCTGCCTCTTCGAGGAAGTCGGCCTGCCGGTCGGGCTTGGTGATGAGGTACTTCACGCTCAGCAGGCCCCGCAGCGCATAGTTGGAAAGCTCCGGCTGGCTGCGGACGTCCCGCTTGACGCCCAGCGCCGGGTAAAAGCTGAGGATGCTGGGGGCGGCGGTGCTGCCGAAGTATTGCAGGCAGCTCTTGTCCAGCCAGAGGCCGAGGTTGTCGTGGGTCTTGTAGGTGTCGATGCGCCAGTCGCCCTCCGGCAGGTCTTCCTTCAGGGCCAGGGCGCTGGTGTACTCTTCCACCAGGTCGCTGTCGGTGTTCCACTGGCCGAACTTGCCAATGCCGATGTGGGTGATGCCGAACAGGCAGCTGAACGCCAGCACCGCCGCCAGCATCCGCTGGGGCAGGCGCTTGTCGGCCCGCCACCGCTGCGCGACCCAGCGGTAGACCAGCAGCCCGATGAGGGCAAAGCCGAACACGGCAGCGTACTGGCCGGGATTTTGCAGGACGCCCAGCGACCATTCCTTGGTGCTGGCATCCTGCACCGGCACCAGCGCAAAGGCCAGCGTGGCAATGACGAGCCCGCTGATGTTCCGGGCCGGGCGGTCCAGCTCGACGGCGGGGTCTTCCAGTGCGTTGACGGTCATGGCGGCCAGGATGAGCACCGGCATATAGAACCACCGGGCGTAGTAGCTGGAATTGAGGGCATAGAAGGCGCTGTTCAGCACAGGCACCAGCGCAAAGACGGCGCAGGTGGCAACGATCCGCTTTTTGCTGTCGCCCTGCCGGGCGCGCCAGTAAGCCAGAGCACCGGCCAGACTGCACAGGGGCAGATAGGCGGTCATGCTCGTCCACTTGATGACGCCCTCAGACCAGATGGAGGTCATATAGGGCGAGTCGGGCGGCAAAATCCAGCTCAGCAGGATGGCAAGGTACTGCTGGGGTTTCGCGTAGGTCAGAAAGCCCCAGCCGGAGGACAGGTCAATGGTGCGGGGGTTCTGCAACAGTGAGAGGACGGCGGGCCAGAGGATGACGGCCCCCAGCCCCACACCGAGGAGGCTTT
>ERZ1034763.805-NODE-805-length-12337-cov-3.950822_pt1 | contig 12337 bp, 12 predicted proteins | sample MGYA00520701_ERZ1034763 | MGnify/ENA primary metagenome ERZ1034763 (study PRJEB33766, sample SAMN09781707) | gut metagenome | biome: gut microbiome | host: Homo sapiens | place: Madagascar | study: EMG produced TPA metagenomics assembly of the PRJNA485056 data set...
GAATTCTATGTGGCTGTGCCGGATGGTATCTGGGGAAGGGAGCAGCTTCCCTGGAGAAGCTCTGTGAACTGGCCGCAGAAATGTGCGAAGGAATCTGTGCAAGAGAATATGCCGGATTGGAAGAGAAGGAACATCTGACCAAAGGAGAACAGATGTATCTTCAATACGGGCTGACCGGAGCGCGTGGAGAAGTGGAAAGTGGTTACGAAACAGTAAGGACAATCTCACTTCCGTTATATACAGAACTCAGAGAGAGGCAAGTTCCAGTAAATGAGGCTCTGGTACAGACCCTGCTCCATCTGATTGCAGAGACTGCGGATACAAATATTTTATCCAGACATAACTGGGAGACGGCGGAATATGCAAAGAAATCCGCACAAAACGTACTTGCAGCAGGCGGTATTTTTTCTGAAAAAGGGCAACAGATGCTCATGGACATGGATCAGGATTTTATAGAGCGTTATATCAGTCCGGGAGGCTGTGCAGATCTGTTGGCAGTGACCCATTTCCTTTATACATTAAAAGAAAAGGAAATTTTCAGATATTATATTTTCCTGGAGGAAGAGTGTGTAGAATATTAGATATAAAAGGTGTGTTCACAGATCGATTTAGGAGGAACGGTCTATGGTATTACAAGTAATCGCGTTGTTTTTTTTAGTTTTTGCAATCGTGCTCGGATTTGTGAAAAATATTAATGTGGGGATAGTTTCTATGGGACTGGCACTTGTGCTTGGTCTGATCGGAGGCGTGGATACGAATACAATTCTGTCTGGATTTCCTGGGAAACTGTTTGTGACTCTGCTTGGAACGATGTTTTTCTTCTGTCTGCTGCAGGAGAATAAGACACTGGAACTGATGTCGAAAAAGATGGTTTCCGCAGTTGGAAAATGTACGTTTCTGGTTCCGGTTATTATTTATCTGGTTTCCTATATCCTGTCTGCAGCAGGACCGGGAGCAATTTCTGTACAGTCAGTCATGATTATTTTTGCTGTATCACTGGCTTCCCAGATGGACGCATCCCCGATTCTGATGGGAGGAATGGCAGTTCTCGGAGCTGTAGGAGGAACTGCATCCCCGATCGCTCTGTCGGGAATCATTGTGACAGAGCTGACAGAAGAAATGGGATATTCAGGGATGGCGATGCCGGTATTTATCGGTGTGACAGTAACAAATGTAATCTGTGCTGTTTTGCTGTATTTCTTTTTCAAAGGGTACAGACTGAAACCGGCAGAGAAGACAGAGAAACTGGAGGCATTTAACAGAGATCAGAAAATCTGTATGCTGGCACTTCTTGTACTTGTCATTGCAGTTGTTGGATTTCAGTATGATGTAGGTCTGGTTGCATTCACGTTGTCGGTGTTGTTACTTCTAGTTGGAGTGGTAAATGAGAAAGAAGCGTTAAAACTGGTGCCGTGGAGCGTTCTTCTCCTGATCTGTGGAGTCAGCATTCTGATGGGAGTGACGAAGATCATGGGAGGTATTGATCTGCTGTCAGAATTCCTTTCCAAACTGATGAACCGGATCACAGCGGTTCCAGTAATCAGTCTGACGGCCGGATTGATGTCCTGGTTCAGTTCAGCCAACGGAGTCGTGATGCCGACGCTGATTCCGACAACGCCAGGAATTGTGGAGAATCTTGGAAATACGGTAACAGTTTTGGAAATGATTATGGGTATCGTAGGCGGTGCAACAGTTGCCGGAATCAGTCCGTTATCAACAGGAGGCAGTCTGATTCTTGCAACGTATACACAGGAGATGAAGGCATCCGAGAAAGAGCAGAAGAAGATCTTCCTGCAGCTGTTCGCAACTTCTTTTGCAGCAGTGCTTGTAGTAGTTGTCTTTGGACTTCTTGGTGGATTTAAACTATTCGGATAAAAACTCTTTGGATAGAAACAGAAGGTGAGAAATATGAGTGAGACAGAAAAAAGAATCGTATATGTAGGATGCAGGACAACAGAAGAGCGTAATGCAAGGGGGAAGGGAATCCAGGTCTTTGAAATTGGGCAGAAGGAAGAATGGAAAAAGATCCAGACGGTGGAAAAACTTGTGAATCCTTCCTATCTGTGTAAAGACCAGACAGGAAAATTCCTGTATACGATCCATGGGGATTTCAGTGAGATCAGTGCCTTTTCCATTGATGAAAAGAGCGGAAAACTGACTTATATCAACCGGGCGAGTACCGGTGGAGTGAATCCGGTACATTTATCGGTAGACAAGACGAACCGCTGGATCTATGTGGCAAATCTGCAGACTGGAACTGTAGCGGTGATTCCAAGACACGAGGATGGTAGTGTCAGTGACGTAAAAACACTGTATACTATCGAGGGAAAAGAGTCGGACACCTGGTCTCATCCACATCAGGTGATGCAGGATGGAACAGGAGATTACCTTCTTGTTTCCTGCCAGGGAAGAAAAGCAGGATTCGGCCAGGTAGATGTCTTCCGGATTGATCATGAAGCAGGGGAACTTAAGAAGACCTGCGTCGTGCGCTCGAGAGAAATTGCAGAGCCAAGACACGTTGCATTCCATAAGAACCATCTGTGGTGTTATGGAGTGAATGAGAAAGATTATTCTGTGACTTTTTATGAATTCGATGCCGGAAAAGGCATGCTGACACCGAAGCAGATCCTTCCAACACTTCCGGATACTTATACCGGAGACGGATGGGCAAGTGGAATTGTCGTAAGTCCGGATGGAAAGTATGTCATTGTCTCGAACCGGAAGCATGACAGTATCACAAGTTTTTCCATTGATCAGGAAACCGGAAAACTGAAGTATGCAGACTGTGTCAAAACAGGCGGAGGACAGCCGCGCTTTATTACATTTGCAGATCGTGGAAACCGGATTCTGGCTGCAAATGAGACGACCGATACCATCACGGAGATCGAGTTGAACAGCGAGAACGGAAAATTAACTGCGACGGGGAAAAAGATAGAGACAGAAAGTCCGGTTTGTGTGATTTTCTAAGATAGATATATAGGAACTCTTTCGCGGAAGAGCTCCAGTAACAATTGAAGGTGCCTGTTGAGATACTGGTTCTTCCGGTAGATCAGACAGACATCTCTTGTATCAGGATAGTTTTCCAGGGAATAATAAGTGATTTTATCGGAAAATCGTTTTTGTCGGATGTAAATATCCGGAACAAAAGTAGCACCCAGCCCTTGCGCAGCCAGCGTAAGGGCTGTTTCAATGTTAGAACAAGTGATGGTTGTCTGTGGATGGAAAGCGCAGGCTTCAAAAATCCGCTGACTGATCTGCCCAAGGATCTGCTTTTCTGTCAAAAGGATAAAAGGAAGTTCCAGATCAGGAGTTAAGAGGACTGCTTGCTTCGAAGAGAGATTCTTCTGAAATAATGCGGTCTTTTGCTTTGGAACTGCAAGCAGAATATGTTCCCTGGCAAGAAGCTCACTGTTGTAATTGATCGTATCCGGATGTGGAATATCAATAATGAGGTCAAGTTGATCTTCTTCCAATAGTTCCTTGAGCAGGTAGGTTGGTTCTTCAATAATCTGTATATCGCAGTTATGAGACCTTTCGTAAAAAGCAGTCAGAATGTCCGGTAGAAGAATCAGACTGCGGTGTGGACTGATGCCGAGACGGATCTTATGTCTGGCATCTATGGAAATATCGGACAGCTGATCAGAGAGAATCTGTTGGGAACGAAGCGTACTTGTTGCCCAGTGGCAGAAAAGTTCACCGGCATAAGTCAGAGAGAGCGTTCCATTTTTACGTTCAAACAGAGCGGTTCCAAGCTCCTGTTCCAGCGACTTCATGCTCATGGAGAGCGAAGGCTGGGAGAGATAGAGCTTCTGTGCCGCTTTTGTAATATTCTTTTCCTGTGCAATTGTCAGCACATATTGTAACTGGTTCCAGTTCATAAAAAACTCCTTAGAATAATAGTGATATCAAACACTTCTGATTTTGTGTTTTATTGTAGTTGAAAATTTCTGTGAGAACAAGTCTGTATAAGCAAAAACTATAAAATTTATAAAAAAACATATATTTCACCTATGATTAAGTAGGTGATAAAATGGAAGACGAGAAAAAGAAAGGCGGAGAAGAGAATGAAAGAGAAGATAAAAACAGGTTTAGAGTTATTTGCCTTTTTCTTTAAAATAGGCTGCTTTACATTTGGTGGCGGCTGGAGTATTCTTGCCCAGATGGAGCAGGAATTTGTAGATAAAAGGAAATGGCTTACGAAGTCAGAACTTCTGGATATGGTTGCAGTAGGACGGTCAGTTCCGGGAATTATGATTACAAATATCAGTATGATTTTTGGATATTCCGTCGGTGGAGTCTTTGGGGGAATCTGCTCTGTTTTAGGAATTACGGCACCGGCAATTCTGATTCTGTCACTGGTAACTGTATTTTATAATAAGTTAAAGGATAACATCTGGTGCGCAAGTGCGCTTCGTGGAATCCGGAGCGCAGTTGTTCCGATTATTGCAAGTGCAGCATTTTCCCTTGGAAAAGAAGCATTTAAAACAAAGATTTCAATCACGGCAGGTGGAATTGCATTGCTCTTATGTCTTTTTACAGAGCTTGGAAATATCGAGCTGGTAGGACTCGGAGTTGCAGCAGTTCTGATCTGGCAGACAGCTGTCTGGGTGAAGGAAAAGGCAGTGGAGAATAAAGCAGGGGAGGAAAAAGAAGGAAATGAGCACGTTAGTTGAATTGTTTATTGCTTTTGTTAAGATCGGTTTTACCAGTTTCGGTGGAATGTCAATGGTGCCACTGATTCTGGAAGAGATGCGAGCACACCAGTGGATGTCAACGGAGGATCTGACGAATGTGATCGCAATTGCGGAGATGACTCCGGGACCGCTTGGAATCAACTGCGCAACGTTTGCCGGAGAGAGAACCGCTGGTGTGATTGGCGGAATTGTGGCTGTAGCAGGAGTGCTGATGCCGGCATTTACATTGACACTTTTAACGGCAGCCTGTTTCGAACGATTTAAAAACAGTACGATCTTTACACGTATCCTTCTGGTGTTAAAACCAATCTGTATTGTGTTGATTTTAATGACGATTCTGGAGCTTCTGGGGGAAAACTATGTTGCGGGGAGCAGGCTGGATCTGCCAGCCTGTGGAATCGGAATACTGATGATTTATCTGATTGAAAAGAAGAAATGGCAGGTGCCAAAAGTAATTGGGCTGTCGGCTGTGTTAGGTGTATTGTGCTATGGAATCTTCTGAAATATTACCATGTTTTGCTAATTGGTGAAAGGGGAAAAATGTTATGGGATTCCTTCCACTGATCATCGGAGTTCTGTCTGTACCGCTGACACTTTTATTCTGTACAGATTCTTACTTCTTCGGACTTCTTCCGGTTCTGATCAGTATCGGAAACCAGTTCGGTGTAAATCCTGCACACATAGCAATCACAATGGTTGTCTGCAGAAACTGTGCAACATTCATCAGCCCGGTAGTACCGGCTACATTCCTTGGAGTCGGACTTGCAGGTGTTGAGATTAAGGATCATATTAAAGCAAGTTTCTTCTGGATCTAGGGCGTAAGTATTGTATGTCTTATTTCTGGAATACTGCTCGGAGTGATTCATTTCTAAGAGAATAAAGAATAAACGTAACAGTGAGGTTATTGAGCAGTTACGAATAAACAATAGGAAAAGACGGATAATCTTTGGAAAGAGGTTGTCCGCTTTTTCGTTATTGTTTATTCCCATGTTAACGCAAAAAAGGCAGAACACGAATTACTTGCATTATTTACTGAAATTTCTATAGTTAACCGCTATGATTTATTCTTTAATTTAACACAGGAAACACAGTATTTTACAGTTATACATAAATAGATTACACCGACCACAACAATCGCGAACACTCCTGTATTGAAAAATAAATGCGCGATCATCGTCACAACTAACAATATTCCGATTAATTTTCCTGAGAATATGTAAGTACTGTAGGAACTTTGATAAACAGCTTCCTTTTCTGCCTCATCACAGCTTTCCAGCCATTGTTTATGAAAATCTTTGGAAGCAATATCGCCCTTTTTCTCTGGATGTACTTTCTGAAGCAGTTTTACATAACGGGCCTGAGCCATGCCACAGTAAAAGAAACAGATTAAAAACAGGACACATGCTGTAAGAAATTTTACCAGCGAAGTTCTTCCATCATGAATATATCTCATAGAATATCCACTTCCCAACAAAGCAATGCAAAGCACCTGTGCCACTACATTGATACACTGCAGAATTGCTCCGTACCTTTCTTCTTCATAATCCAGTCGATGAAATTCCTCATCTTCTGCATCTTCAATCCGATCACAGACGTTTCTTAGCTTTTTGAAGCAGATCTCATATGCTGCAATTGAAACGACAAGCACTGACAGGAGCCCCGGAACCATAAGCCTCCGTGTCACTTCCGTCAGAAGGCTCAGCGATCTTCCACTAAAACTTTCCCCAAAAACAATTTCATAAACTACAGTACTTACGCCTCCTATCACTCCGCCTATCAGCATTGCCGCTAACATCCTTACAATGGTTTTCTTTGTGTTTCTCGTCTTTGTATCACTCTTCATCGTTTTCATCCTCCTTATACTCAAAGATATCTTCTACTGTAACCTGACAGATCTTTGCAATTTTTAATGCCAGTGTCACAGATGGGGAATAGTCCCCACGCTCGATCAGACTGATCGTCTGGCGGGAAACTCCTGCCCGCTTTCCAAGCTCTGTCTGATTGATTCCCAGTTTTGATCTATATTCTTTTAATCGATTTAATAAAGGCAATTTCCAGTCCCCTTTCGTTTTACTTTGACAACTTTTCTTGTCATTTATGATGATAACATTGACAACTTTATTTGTCAATTAATTTCATACATCTTATAGACAACTTTGAATTTTTCAAAGCAAAACTTACATCCGTATAGCTGAGCAGCAAAATAATCAGCTATGGTCTGCACACTAACCTCAGGATTTGTTTTTCGAGAAATTACAAACAAGACAAAAAAGCGCATGGACTTATAATATTCTTCTGCCCTGCAGGACAATAAAATATAAAAGTCCTATAGGTGCAAAGCGGTAAGCTGCAAACAGACAGTTGTAGATTTATCCTTCGTGTATTATAATATTGCATACCGACTAAACAGGTCTGAGAAAGGTTGGGGATTACAGACATCTGTGAATTAGGACCGAAAAATAGTATTGGAGGATTCTTCCTATGAAAAAATCTAGTTTTTTCAAAAGCCTGCCATTTAAACTTCTGGTAGGTGTTGTGATCGGAATTCTTGCCGGACTTGCTCTTAATGCAAATGACGGGACAGGTTTGACAAATGCAATTCTGAACATTATTGTAACTTTGAAATATGTTCTGGGACAGATTATTTCATTCTGCGTTCCGCTGATCATCATTGGATTTATCGCACCGTCCATTACAAAGATGGGAAATAATGCATCGAGATTACTTCTGCTTGCAGTATGTATTGCATATGTATCTTCTGTTGGGGCTGCGTTATTCTCTACAGCAGCAGGATATGCGCTGATCCCGCATCTTTCTATTGTGACAGATGTAGATGGACTGAAAGAACTGCCGGAGATGGTGTTCGAACTTTCTATCCCACAGATCATGCCGGTTATGAGTGCACTTGTATTTTCTATTATGATCGGACTTGCAGCGGCATGGAATAAGGCAAAATTAATCACAGGAATGTTGGAAGAATTCCAGAAGATCGTGCTTTCCATCGTGTCAAGGATTTTGATTCCAATCCTTCCGTTATTTATTGGATTCACATTTTGTTCTCTGGCATATGAAGGATCCATTACAAAACAGCTTCCGGTATTCCTTAAGGTTATCATTATTGTTATGATCGGACATTATATCTGGATGGCACTTCTTTATACAATCGCCGGTGCTTATTCAGGAAAGAATCCACTGGAGGTTGTGAAGCATTACGGACCGGCATATCTGACAGCCGTTGGAACAATGTCTTCCGCAGCAACACTTGGAGTTGCCCTGCAGTGTGCAGGAAAGGCGAAACCATTAAGAAAAGATATGGTACAGTTTGGAATTCCGTTATTTGCTAATATCCATCTGTGTGGATCTGTACTCACAGAAGTGTTCTTCTGTATGACAATCTCACAGATTCTGTATGGAAAACTTCCGTCAATTCCAACAATGCTTCTGTTTTGTATACTTCTTGGAGTATTTGCAATCGGTGCACCGGGAGTTCCGGGAGGAACAGTTATGGCATCCCTTGGACTTATCACAGGAGTCCTTCTGTTTGATGATGCGGGAACAGCACTGATGCTTACAATTTTCGCACTTCAGGATAGTTTTGGAACAGCTTGTAATGTGACAGGGGACGGAGCACTTACGCTGATTCTTACAGGATATGCGGAAAGACATAAGATTCCGGAGAAGTCAGATGAGATGCGGAATATTGAATTTTAATAATCGATTTTAAGGGCAGCTATTATAGTTGTCCTTTCTTTTTGCCAAAACATTGAATTTTAGTACTATTCTGTGGTACAATCGTTTGGTATAAAAAAAGCAATCGTCTGGTTGATATTTGCAAGGGGAATGTGGATATCAACAGCATTTTCGGATTGAGAGGTGAAAAAATGGGATTTACACATTTTGATGAAAAAGGAAAAGCCATTATGGTAGATGTGACGGAGAAGCGGGACACAGTTCGGGAAGCAACCGCCACAGGAAAGATCACGGTGAATGAAGAAGTGTTCCGTGCTGTCAAGGAAGGAACAGCAGGCAAAGGGGATGTGCTTGGAGTTGCGACAACAGCAGGGATTATGGGAGCGAAGAGGACATCGGATCTGATTCCGATGTGTCACATTCTTCCGATCACAAAGTGCAAGGTAGAGTTCGAGATGGTTGAGAGTGAACTTGCAATTTATTGTAATTGTACGGTACGTGTGACCGGGAAGACAGGCGTTGAGATGGAAGCTCTGACAGGAGCAAGTGTAGCACTTTTGACCGTTTACGATATGTGCAAAGCGATGGATAAAAAGATGGAGATTGGGGAAATCTATCTGGTCAGAAAGAGCGGCGGCAAGAGTGGGCTGATCGACAATGGATATAAGAAGGAAAGAAAAGAAGGTGAGAAGTAAGTGGAAAAGAAAGAACAAAGATGGAAAGCAGCGGTAGTGACGCTGAGTGATAAGGGATATGCAGGAGAGCGGGAGGACAAGAGTGGACCGCTTCTTTGCAGTATGTTAGAAGAGGTAGGATATGAAGTGACAGAGGTGAGACTTCTTCCGGATGAGCAGAAGATGATCGAACAGTGCCTCTGCGAACTTGCAGATGAGAAAAAAGTGGATCTGATCGCAACAACCGGAGGAACAGGTTTTGCACCGCGTGACTGCACACCGGAAGCGACACTTGCCGTGGCGACAAAGAATGCACCGGGAATCGCAGAGGCGATGAGACTGGCTTCACTTCAGGTGACACCAAGAGCTATGCTTAGCCGTGGCGCTTCTGTGATCCGTAATCAGACATTGATTATTAATTTTCCGGGAAGTCCGAAGGCTGTAAAAGAGAATCTAGAAGCAGTACTTCCATCTCTGGAACATGGTCTTGCAATTCTTACAGGAAATGCAAGTGAGTGTGGAAAACCAGTTTCTGAAGGAAAGTAAAACAGTAATGTAAGAGATAAATAATATGAGGTATGTAAGAGATGATCGATCAATATGGAAGAACAATAGAATATCTGCGTATCTCTGTGACGGATCGTTGTAATCTGCGCTGTGTCTACTGCATGCCGGAAGAGGGCATTGAGCAGCTGCCGCATGAGCAGATTCTGACTTTTGAAGAAATCGAGAGGATTTGTAGAATCAGTACAGAGTTGGGGATTTCCAAGATTAAACTGACCGGTGGGGAACCGTTGGTGAGAAAAGGATTGCCGGACTTATTGGGGAAAATTAAGGAAATTCCGGGGAATGAGCAGGTGACATTGACAACAAACGGAATCCTTCTGAAAAATCAGTTGGACGAGTTGATGCGTCAGGGGCTGGATGCAGTGAATATCAGTATTGATACATTGGATGAAACGTGTTACCATACAGTGACAAGATGTGGGGAATTAAATCAGGCACTGGAAGGACTGCAGGCAGCACTCGAATATCCGAATCTGCGTGTGAAGTTAAATTGTGTGCCGATGAATCAGTCAGAAGAAGAATATATTCAGATGGCAGAGTATGCAAAGGAGCATCCGGTAGAGGTTCGTTTTATAGAAATGATGCCGATCGGGATGGGAAAAGCCTGTCAGGGAAAATCAAGAGATGAGCTTCTGGAACTTTTAGAGAAGGCATTTGGAAACGCTGAACCGTATGAAAAACATTTGGGGAATGGTCCGGCAGAGTATGTGAGCTTTTCAGGATTCCAGGGCAGAATTGGATTTATCAGTGCAGTGAGTCACAAGTTTTGCGATTCCTGCAACCGGATCCGGCTCACAGCGGAAGGATATCTGAAACTCTGTCTACAGTATGAAAGTGGAATTGATTTAAGAAAACTTTTAAGAAGTGGTGCAACGGATGAAGAAGTGAAAGAAGCAATGCGTCAGGCAATCTGGAAAAAACCGGCCTGTCACAATTTCTCGGATGAGCGAAGAGATGAAGAAGTTGGTCAGAAAAAGGAACATCGGGCCATGTACGGAATCGGTGGTTAGATCAGTAATGAAATAAAATCAGTAACAGAAAAGTAACAGAAAAGTAACAGTGCAGATCATGCACAAAATTATAAAAGTGAAAAAGTAATTTAAGAGGTTATTAACAGTTAAATATAAATTATAAAATCATATAAGTCGGTGTTGAGTTTTATAAGATATTAGAGTAGAATATTATTGAAAGGAGTTGATACTTTGAGTAAATATTATTCTATACATGAATTTTCAAAAATTATAGGCGTATCTGCCCAGACATTACGAAATTGGGATGCCAATGGAAAACTTCATCCGCATCATACTACAGTAAGTGGCTATAGATATTATTCCGATGAGCAACTCAACCAGGTAATAAATGTAAAGCCTAAAAATCGCATTACAATTGGATATTGTCGCGTTTCCAGCCATAAACAAAAAGATGATTTGGAACGACAGATTGATAATGTCAAGACATATCTTCTAGCAAAAGGGCAGCCGTTTGAGATAATAAGTGATATCGGTTCTGGGATTAATTATAAGAAAAAAGGGCTTCAGGAATTGATCAGACGAATGTCTCAAAATCGGGTGGAAAAGGTTGTTTGTTTGTATAAAGATCGGTTACTGCGATTTGGTTTTGAGTTGATAGAATATATCGCTTCACTTTATAATTGTGAGATTGAGATTATTGATAATACTGAAAAATCTGAACAGCAGGAACTTGTTGAAGATCTGGTTCAGATAATCACAGTATTCAGTTGCAAATTACAAGGAAAACGAGCGAACAAAGCTAAGAAACTTATCCGAGAATTGATACAGGAGGAAACAGATGGTAAAAGCCATAAAAGTAATGTTGATACCAAACAACGTACAGAAAACTAAGATGTTTCAGTACGCAGGAGCTTCAAGATTTGCTTATAACTGGGCTTTGGCCAGGGAAAAAGAAAACTACGAAAAAGGTGGCAAATTCATTTCAGATTCAGAACTCAGAAAAGAATTTACAAAGCTTAGACATTCTGATGAATATGCATGGTTATTGAATATTTCAAATAATGTAACTAAACAGGCAATCAAAGATGCCTGCACTGCGTATAAGAATTTTTTCAAAGGTTTGCAAAAATTCCCAAGATTCAAGTCCAGAAAGAGATCAATGCCGAAGTTCTATCAGGACAATGTTAAGATACAATTCAGTAATACCCACGTTAAGCTTGAAGGTTTTTCTTCCAGCAGGAAAGCAAATAAGCAAAAAAAGAATTGGGTAAGACTTGCAGAACATGGACGTATTCCAACAGATGTTAAATATATGAATCCGAGAATATCCTTTGACGGATTGAACTGGTGGATCAGTGTATGTGTAGAATTTCCTGACTGCAAGGAAACACTTAATGATGATGGAGTTGGCATAGACTTAGGAATTAAAGACTTAGCTGTCTGCTCTGATGCCGTTAAGTATAAGAACATCAATAAGAGTCAGAAAGTAAAGAAACTAGAAAAACAGAAACGTAGATTACAGCGTAGTATCTCTCGTTCTTACGAGAAAAATAAGAAAGGGGAAAGTTACTGTAAAACAAATAATGTAATCAAAAAGGAAAAACTTTTATTAAAACGAAATCACAGATTAACAAACATCCGTAAAAACTATTTGAATCAGACCATATCTGAGATCGTAAATCGAAAGCCAAGATTTATTTGTATTGAAGATCTGAATGTCAGCGGAATGATGAAAAATAGA